>TARA_B110000238_G_scaffold178609_1_pt1 | contig 15647 bp, 14 predicted proteins | sample TARA_B110000238 | Tara Oceans TARA_B110000238 (sample SAMEA4397569) | marine metagenome | biome: Polar Biome; feature: [SRF] surface water layer (ENVO:00010504); material: water (ENVO:00002006), including particulate matter (ENVO:01000060) such as... | depth 5 m | reverse complement strand
AATTGGTTTTTATCTTGCTGATAAACTAATTGGTGCATTGTTGTATGGCTACCTATTTCATATCCTTTATCTGAAATTGATCGAACAATTTCGGGATATTTCTCAGCAATCCATCCCAAAATAAAAAAAGAAGCTTTGGTGTTGGTGTTGTCTAATACATTAAAAATTTTCTCCATATTTTTATGAATTCGAGATTCATAATTAGCCCAATTTTTTTCATTTTTTGTGGAATCATTATCCAGAATATGAAACCATTCTTCTATGTCAAATGTTAGAATATTCATCAGAAAAATTTTTTACCATTTTCTTTGAAAATAGTAACATCTTGTTTTGTAGGGAATGTAAAATACGTTTTTTCTTCAGCATTATTTTCAATTAATTCAACTTCATCTTTTTCAATCAAATCAATAGATTTTAAAATACATTCCATTCCGATTTTTTTAGTGTAGGAAATTAATTCTTCTTGTGTTCTATTACCAATTTCAACTTTTTCTTGAACAATTATAGGACCGCTATCAATTCCCTCGTCGACAAAAAAAACAGAAACACCTGTATATTTTTCATTATTTTTTAAAACCCAGAATGTCGGCATCAAGCCTCTATACTTTGGCAGTAAAGCTGTATGAAGATTAATACAACCTTTAGGAGCTAATTCAATTATTTGTTTCTTAAAAATTTGATTACCTAGTATTGAAACTAATAAGTCCGGTTTATATGTATTTATCTCTGCAACAGATTCAACATGGTTAATGTTATTAGAAAGAACTATTTTTGGAATATTGTTTTTATTTAATACGTAATCAACTTTTTTTGAACTATTAATTTTACTATTTAAATATTTAAGAGCATAATGCAGAAAAAAATGTAAGCCAAAAACATTATACGTTTTTTTTATTTTCTCAAAAAAAGGTTCTTTTTTCCCAAAAGGAGAAACATCATTAACAACACAACCAACAACAATTGAATGTTTAGGCAATATTTTTAATAAATAACTTAAGTTTTCTGCCAGGTAGAAAGGCTCGTCCTGGGTAATAATAACTATTCTCATACTATGTTAATAATTTTTTATAATCATTAGAAATTTTATTCCATGTATAGTTTTTATCTACCAACAAATTTAACTCTAATTTTAAATTATTAATTTTATTTTGATTTAAATTACTGATGATATTAGACAAAGATTGTTTGTCTGAAAAATACAAAGCTTTATTTAAAGTGGTTTCTCTATTTGTTGGTACATCAAAACAGATTATAGGAAGCTTTAGACATATTGCTTCAACTAAAGATGGTGCAGTTCCGCAATATGAATGTGAATGAATATATAAATGACAGTTTTTTCTGATAAAATTTAATTCTGTACTGTCATAAATTGCATCTAATAAGATTACGTTTTTATTTTCTTTGTATCTGCTTTTTAGATCTCGTCCATATTCAGAAACATTCCAGTTTGACACAATAACTAAAGGGAAATCCATGCCTCCTTTAAAAGTATTAATTAACAAGTGAAGATTAGTGTCTACTTGCGCTCTTGCAACGGAAAGGTAATATTTCTCTTTTGTAAATGAATATTTTTTTGACAGTTTATCGTTAAAACTTTCATTTACCATACAATGGTCACCTCCATATCTAATTATTGAAGCCGTACAATTAAATTTGGACTCGACATTCTTTTTTAGTTCAAAATTATCAACTACATTAAAATTACTAAACTTAGTAGCAAAACCAATATTTACTTTAAACAACCATTTTTGAAACCAATTATATTTTGGTCTTTCCCACTCGTTAAGCCCACCATAATTAGTTATTAAATTCCTTCTTAAAATTAGATTAAGAAATGTCATGAAACCAAAAGTAGGGCCTAGATAAATTATGTTTTTATGAAAAATAAAAGCGTGAATTAAGCATACAAAATCATAGATGTAAGATTGCCATCCACTCGCACTAAAAGGGAGGTAAATTAGTTTTAAGTTTTGTTTTTTGCTTTTTTTGTCTATTTTTGGGTATATAGAACCATTACAATAAACAGTAAAATTATACTCGTTAGATAATTCGCTAACCAAATTTTCTGCGAGTGTTTCAAATCCACCATATTTCGCTGGTACGCCATGAGTACCAGCAATAGCTACATTATTTTTAACATTCATTAATCTAAGTAATCTTGATAATACGAATTCAAATACTCTTTTAAAGCAACTTTCCAATCTTTCATTTTATTAACACCTCTCAAATCTAATTTCTTTGTTAAAAGTCTTTCAGATGGCGGACGTTCTGCATAATACACATCCTTAAAATGGTCTGAAGTTACAGATGTAATTTTAATTTCATCTTCTTTACCTAATAATTTCACTAACTCCTCTGCAACCTCTAATCTACTAGTTTCACCACCACAAACACAGTTATACAGACCCCAGTATTCGTTTTGAATTAATTCTTTCACCGTTAATGCAAAATCATGTGTGTATGTAGGAGTTCCATCTTTGTCGTTTACAATAAAAAGCTCTTTATTACCTTCTTTTAATTGCTTCATTAATTTTTGAATAAACTTTTTGTCCTTTTTGGGCCCTGCTCCCATCATCCAACCGGCACGACAAATCACATAACGATCTGCATTCTCGCAGACAAAACGCTCACCCATGTACTTAGAGCGTGCATATACTCCTAAAGGGTTTGGCATGTCCCAATCATCATATAGGTCTTGTTTTCCATCAAAAATACCAGCAGTACTAATATATAATAATGGGATGTTTAATTTATTAGCTATAAAAACTGCATTCTCTACAGATAAGGTATTTGTTGCATAGGTATCCTCTTTGTTTTCTTCACAAAATTCTAAATCTGTAAAAGCTCCTAGGTGAAATAAGTAGTCTGGATTAAAGTCTTTTACATCTTTAATGTAAGCTTCTCGATCTCTAAAGTCTAAGAATGACAACCATTCTTCATTTACATCTTTATCGGTACATTTTATTTCGTATTCTCCTGTAAATTGTTTGTAAAAGGCTTCTCCGAGCATTCCACCACATCCAGCGATATAAATTCTTTTTTTCATTTTATTTGTTTATAACGTTAGTATATATTTTAATTAATTTTTTATAATGTAATTCTGAGTTGAAATTTTTATTTGCAAAATTAAATGCGTTCGAACATATTTCACTATAATTATTATTTTTAGAGTCTTCCGCTAATTTGATGGTAGAAATCAAATCATTCTTGTCTTTTGCATTAAACAAAAACCCTGTAACTCCTTGTGTAATAATTTCAGGAATACCTCCAATTCTAGCACCAATCACTGGGGTTTTATATTTGTATGCTTCTATAATAGTCATTGGATTATTTTCATACCATTCAGAGGGTACAACTACATAAAATGCCTTCTTTATAAGGTTATTTAAATCTAAGCCACTTTTAAAACCAACATATTTGATATTCTGATATTTGTCAGCAAAATTTTCAACATAATCCGCTAATTCACCAGATCCTGCAATTATTAAATTTAATTTACAATCAATAAATGCATCTATTAATGTTTCAATTCCTTTTTCATTGGAAAGACGACCAAAAAACAAATAATATTCTTCTTCTGTGCAAGATGTTTCTTTGTCTATAACTTCTGGTGAAAAATTATATAATTGTTCAGCTTTGTATAAATATTTTTTATTAAAATTAATATGTTTATTCTCAATAAACTTACTTACAAATATAAATTTGTCAATTAGATTTAATGGATTATTAAAAAAACGCCAATAGTAACCTTCAAGCATAATAATAAAGCTTTGAAAAAAATTATTGTCTGAACATTTTTTCAGTAAACTATTATAGAATTTTCCGTTTTTGCATTTCTCACAGATATTGCCTTTATTATCTAAAAATGTAGTTACAGGACAAAGAAATCTATAATCGTGAACAGTATGAACAATCGGAATTTTTTTTATTTTCAAAATATTGAGCGCCGATATCGATAATACGCCGTAAAATAAATGTATATGAGCAATATCTGGCTTAAACTCGTTAATTAAATCTATAAGGTTGTTTTTCAGATCTTTATTGTACAAGTAATTAAAGGATGTTTTTATTTTTTTAAAAAAAGAAGCCTTTCTAGGATTTATTGTATTAATAAAAAATTTAGAATATAACGTTTGCTTATTTTTAACATTTAAAGTACTAAAATATGCAACTTCATGACCCATAGATTCTAGAAGATCCCCAGTATTAAAATACACTTTATGAGCTCCACCCATTATAAAATGTTGATTATTTATTAATAATATTTTCATTCCTGTATATAAGATTTAATCACAATATCTTTAAAGTCATTTATTGAATTTATTTTTTCGGTGTTTCCTCTTTTATTATAAAAAGCAAAAACTCCGTCTTTTAAATGCCCACCTGAAATTTTATAATGTGTAGAGCTAGTTGTTTCTGTTTTACCAAACAAATCAAATTCAACTCCATAATTAGAATCCAGTTCTAAACAAATATCTGGATAGCGATCCTGAAATTTACCATGAAATAATTCCTCTTTCCATTTTATCCAGAGAGGTTCTGGTAAATTATATTTTTTAAATATTGATGTTATCTTATTAACTAATTCTTTCTTTTTTTCCTTAGTTAAGTTAGTTGTTTTTGAACCAAGCCTAAAACCGCAGCATGGGTTTTTACCACTAAACTTATCATCTGAAAAGAGTATTGAATTTTCTTTATCAATTATATGATTCGACATTTTAAGTTCTTTAATTCCACCTATTTTTTTGAGTTTACCAGCAACAATATCTAGTAATTTTAGTCTTGATAAAATTTTTATACTATTGTTTTTTAAAATTTGAATGGCTTTAGATTTTATACTATTTCCTTCTTTATTTAATATTAACAGCCCTTCTTTTCTAAGTATTTCATTAAAATTGATTAAGTTATATGGGCGTCTTGAAAAACCATGGTCACTAATTATAATTAAATTATCATTAGGACCTAAATGCTTATCTATCAGAAAGGTTATTAATTTATCAAAAATTTTAAGCATTTTTAAAATAGTAAAAGATAATTTTGCATGGTGTTCATGCAAAGGATCTTCTTTATCAAAAAATCTCCAGGTATAATGTTGAATTCTATCTAAAGTTGTAAAAGTAACAAAAGCCAAGTCATAGGAGTCTTCATTATATTTTTTTAAAAAAAGTTCTACGAGCTTATTAGTGTGTTCAATAGATAAGTCAATATCTTTTTCTAAGGAGCCCGCTTTTATTGGACGATATCCACCAAAAACCTCCTTATTAAGAATTTCTTCATTCTCTGGAAATGCCTTAATTTCTCCTTCAACAAAAGCGGGGCCAGAAATAAATACACCATTTACATTCCAGGGTGGATATGCTAGAAATGGATTTAAAATTAGAACTTTTTTACCATCATTTGATAATTCATCCCAAAATGTATTACCTTTAAGTTCAAAAGTATAATTTTTGTCAAATTCTTCTACAGATTCAACATAATCTTTTCCTCTAACAATCCCATGAACTGAAGGGTCTAATCCAGTGAAAATAGTATTCCAGGCTGGAACCGAGTCTGCTGGAAAAACTGAACCAACTAGGTGTAATGATTTTTTTTCTAATAGGTGTCTAAATCCTGGTAATTCGTCAATGTAATGATTAATAACATTCAGCTCTAAACCATCAATTCCAATTATAATATTTTTCATTTAAGTAGTATTTTTTCTATTTGATTAATTGTTTCTTCTATATTTCCATTGTTATCAATATTATAACACTTTTCAACATTTTTCAAAGTTTTTAAATATAGTAATCTTCTTTCTTCTAAATATTCTAAAGATGGAATATCATCTTTTCTCGAAAAAGCAGACTTGCAATTTGTGTCAATAAAAAATATATAGTCAACTAAAACTAATTTTTTTTCAAGTTTCTTATACCAATAACTATTACTTTTATCTCCATAGAATATATTCATTGCTATTAAAAAATCATAAATATATCTATCAAGAATTATTGTTGAATTGAAGTTGTCATTTAAATAATTTTTTTCTAATTTTAATATTTGTAAATAATAATCAAAAGATTGAATCGCATAAAGTAAACTGTTAATCAATTTGCTTTTTAATAATTTAATTTTGAAGTCTTTCCATCTATTGTAATCACTTTTTGATATATAATTATAATTGATAGAACTTTTAACTTTCTTTTTTCTTGCAATATTTGATATTGGTTTCATTAATTTAACTACATAACCTCCTCTTGTAGTTATATATTTTTCACCAAAAATCTTTCTATTTTCAAGCTCTTTTATTATGGTTGATTTTCCGGACCCATCTATTCCGGTAAAATATATTATCATAAGTTTTCTATTTGTTTGTATAAAATTTCGAACTGTTTTTCCCATGAAAAACTTTCTTTAATAATTTTAGTATTATTACAGTTTATATTACCAGTCATTTCAAATAACTCATTGGTTTCTGTTATTAGACTTTCTTCATCATTGAAATATCTAAAAAAATCAGTTTCTTTAAAGTGAAATGGAATACTGCCAAAGGGTGTTGTCAGTATTGGTAAATTACAAGACATAGCCTCTAAAATTGAAAGTGGAAACTCAATAACTGAATTATCATTTAACACAGGAAAAACATAAGCATCAACAGCTTGATAGTATTCATTTATTTTATCAATGTAATGACTAACTATTTTAATACCAGCATCAACCAACTCATGTTTTAAATCATTATCATCATTAAAACAAGTACTTCCAATTACGATTACTTCATATCCTTGATTTAATAATCCTTTTAAGACACAAATGTTTCTACCTCTATTAATATGTCCAACATGTAATAATATATTTTTATTTAATGGTAAATTTAATTTAGTTCTTAATTCTAATTTATTTTTAGAATTAACGGGGACGTATTTATTTGTATTTACTCCAATAGAAGTAATCTCAGTCTTTATACCTAAAGATTTATAATAGTTTTTCTCTCTAAGTGAAAATATGAACATGAGCTTTGGCCTTAAAAAAAACTTAATAATAGTTTTTTGCAAAGAAGTATGCTGTCTTTTTTGAATACCAATAAAAATAGTAGGTTTCGAGCTAAAGACTTCTAAAACTTTTAGACGTAAAAAACTAAGGAAAGTAGAAGAGCTATTGGGAACATAAACTATAATTCCCTTTTTTTTTCGTATTGTTTTAAAAAATCTATATGAAAAAAACAATTTATTTTGAGGCAGATTCTGTTGATTCGAAACATCTTTATTGAAAATATGTGTGAAAATACTTGCTTTTTGATGAATTGCTAAATATTGAGCCAATTTGAAAGAATATTTTTTTATTCCTTCATCAATAGGATAAGATATATCCTCAATAATTAATATTATTTTTTTCAGAGTGGTTATTTCATTTAATTTATAATTTACAAATATATTTATATTCTCATTAACAAAAGTTGCTTTTTAAAATTAGTAAACATTGCATGGCTGAATTATTGGTTAACACAACTCTTTGTAAATCCTAACATATTGTTCAACTTTATCTTTCAAGCTGAATTTTTCAATTGCAACATCAAGTGATCTTTTACCCAATAAAGCACGTTCGTTTTCATTTTGAATAAGTAACATGATTTTTTCTGAAAGTTGATTTGAGTTAAATGGGTCTATTAAAAATCCATTTTTATTGTTTTGTATAACCTCATTTGTACCTCCACCAGAAGTCCCTATAATAGGTTTCTGGAGAAACATACTTTCAATTAATGAATTGGAAACTCCTTCTCGATGAGTATTATTGTTAGTGCATAATACACTTATGTCACACAGATTTAAATAACTTATAGAATCTTCTTGAAAACCCAAAAAATAGATATGCTCATGCTTATATTCCTTTTTAATTCGATCCATTGTATCTCCTTTGCCAAGACACAGGAAAGCTACATTACTATTTTCTAAAAGTATAATTTTAGCAGCATCTAGATAAGTGTTATAATCTTTGTGATCTGAGAAACGAGCCGCCATAATAACAATTATCTTTTCATTAATATTATGTTTTTCACGTAATAAATCTGGAGATGTTATTTTTTTGGTACGAGATTCATCGAATCCATTGTAAATGAGTACTGCTTTGGATTTCGGCACTTTAAAGGCATCCAAGCCAGCCTGAGAATTAGCAACGATTTTGGTGCTTAATAAAAAATTTATTTTCTTTAAAAAAAAATGCTTGTGTAAAAAAGTTATTCTACTCGCTACTGTAACATAGGAGCCTACTATTTTTTTCCCTAAAAGAATAGACACTATTGAGATAAATAAAGCTGGCAACAAATTTGACCATATTTGAACAATATCTGGATTGATGTTTTTTATTTTGCGGTAAAATTGTAAAGAAACATTTAGATAGTTTTTTGGGTTTCCCTTGAGAATATGTATTTTTATATTAAGATTTTTAACATTAGAATAATCTATCTTGTTTTCTAACATTAATATTTCAACTTCTAATCCTTGGTCAACCAAACCCTTTGAAAGTTGAATCATACGTTGTTCCTTGCCGCCACCTTTTATATTATCTATTATTTGTAAAATCTTCATTTATAATGATTATTGTATGATAAATTTATTTTGATTCTATATTTAATTTAACTGTTGAATTGGATGAATTATTTTACTAATTCATGGTGTGATATACTCGAATAAATAATGGGTTTAATTCTTGGCATGAAAAGGGCATGCATCCAAAAACACATCAATAGAGAATTAAAAATTAAGGAATAACTAATAGAAATCATTAAAATCATTAAAAATGGAAAACCCCAACCTTTAAAATTATAATAAACTGATAGCAATTTTGAGCTTTTATACAAAAGTGTAAAGAAGAATATTACTCCCACCAAACCGAATACTGAAAATATTTTACCTATACCTGATATTGTAGCAATTTCTGCACCTAATTTATTTGTCCAACGTTCTTCTTGATGCCCACCATACCCTAAAAAAGGGTTGTTTTTAAAATCCCTATAATCAATTATAAATGAGTTTATGCGTTGTGGTGTTTTATGCCCCCCATATAAAATTGAACTCTCAACTTCTGCGTCAAGATCTTTATTAGAATATTTAACTAATTTAACTATCATAAATGGCAAACTCAATAAGTAAATTCCAATAGCTAAAACTATGGGAACTAACAAGCCTTTATACTTACTTTTGTTATTGTAAAAGTAGAATAGTATTAATAACATGAATATTCCATATCCTGTAGTCGAAAAGGTTGATGAAAGTGCTAGTAATAATATCCAAAAATTTTTATTGTTTTTAAGACTAAAATTAGAACGAATCAAGTTTATAAACATCCCCAAGTTAATCATCACCGAAAATCCACCTGGTTCCCAGGAAAAACCAGCATTTCGATTAATAGTTAGATTTCCAATTTTAAAAGCAACTTGTTTATCAATATTATATGAATTTAGGGTATAAAAAATGATATTTGATCGGACGTTTCCAGCTCCAGGTTCAGAAAATGAAAATAAATCCATAAAAAATCCAAAATTAATTGGAAATATATTATACAAAACCCAGAGTACAAGTGAAATCTTACATAATTGAACTAATACTTTCTCAAATATTAAAAAAAATCGATACCGTAATGCTTTAATAGTTATGTAGGTTACGTAAAAAGCTAATAAATAAATACCAGTAAAGCGAGGGTGGAATACTTGGAATTTAATTGATATTAGAATAATATATATAGAATAACCAACTATTAAATAAATTAAACTTTTCTTTATACTAACCTTATGGTAACTTGCAAATAATAGTGTTATAATTATTAAAAATACTAAACCAAAAATATTTTCCAAAGTTTGAATTGAACGCACAAACTCTGTGGCTTGTCCTAAATAAATTAATAGAATAAAAATAAAAGTATTATTTATATACTCGCTTTTTCTACCTTTATTCATAAGCTTAGAACGGTCTTAATAAAATCATCTATAATGAAATATTGAGGGTTTATTTTTTCTTTGTGCCATTCTAAATTTTCATCCCAATATCCGTGACAATTATCATAGGCATCACCCATTGCATAACAGTAACTTAATTCAATAATTAACGGAGATTTTTCATTAGTAATAAAATCAAAAGCCAACGATTGTGATCCAATTTTTTTTGCTACTTCAAACGCAATTTTAATCATCCTCATATCAAATAATTCTCTTTCATAAGCAATAATTCCGCTTCCAGATGCTCTAAAATCATTTTCCCTGCAATAACGTCTCATTGCTATACATCTATTACCTACCACTACCAAGCGCGTATCAAAACTATTTTTTGGTATAAAATCCTGAAAATATACATACCCTTTTTCATTAGCGGCAAATTTAATGTGATCTTTAGGTATGAAACAGCGAATAAAACCTTTAAGTATGCCAACTAAAGCATGAAAGCTTTTATCTCTTTTAAAAACCCAAACACGATCATTTAACATAGATGTTTTATTAATTGGAGAAAATCCAGAACTAAAAGCCTTTCTTATTAATTTACGACCAGAACTATATGTTTTTACTAATTTAACATTAACTGATCCTGCCCCACCTCGTAATTTGAATACTTTCGGAAAACTCGTAGAACTTAACCATTCCATTGCTTCCTTTTTAGTATAGAATACATGCGATTCTACCATGGGTGCATTGATAGCTTCTAATAAATACTTTTGCCCAACTTTATCATCAAAATGCCATGATGTATTCGTATCTGGAAAAATTTTAAGCCCCATACTCTCTATAGACTTTGTAATTTGGCGAGCGCTAAGAGCTGCTTTGTAATCATTTTGATTCCAATGCCAAATTAAACAGTCACAACCCTTTAAATCCTCAATAATCTTGTTTGAATAACAATCTACAAGTTTATATACGATATTATGTATTTCACAATATTGAATCCATCGATCACTAAAGCTTCCCTTTCTATGGTGTATAGCTATTTTCATTTGTTCTTATATATTTGATCATTTAAAATTTCTGAAACAACATCTTTATGAGCTTCACATCTTATATGATTAAGTATTTGAGCTAAATAAGCATTTTTAAGTAAAAGTTTATTAAAACCTAATCGATTTAATGCCCCCTTTAAATATCTCCATTTTATGCTTGAAATTGGAGAGAATATATTTACAGTTTTCTTTTTACTTTGAATAAATAATTTCCAAGTTTCCATAAATTCTTTTTCGTTCTTTATAATTTTAGAATATTTGTCTACTTCATTAAGGATTCTTTCTTTTTGCGCCCCATTTAACAAGCTAACTCTATAGTCTTTTTGAGATTGTTCAATTGGATGTATTTTCCATTTTAACATTTTATCTTTTTCACACTCTAACTCTAATATTATTCCAGTATACCACTCAATATTTTTATTTGGAATAGTGAATAACATATTACCTAAACTATAAAATATCGGGACATTTTTATAAACTTCATAACCACTAATACAATGTGTATGGTGGCCAATTATCACATCTGCTCCATTTTCGGCAAAAAATCGATATTGTTTAACCATTCTGGGGCTAGGCAAATTATAATATTCATGTCCTCCATGAATAATAACAATAACTTTGTCATGACATAATTTTGCTTTATTAATTTGTTTAATGTTTTCTATGATATCTAATGGGTTTGCTCCTGACTTTTCATCACTTGCATTTGACCATTCATTTTCCGCAAAATTTAGTATGGCTATTTTTACATCCTTTTTTTCAATTGTAAAAGGTTTAACAGCATCTTTTATGTTTTTACCAATTCCTACATTACTAATTTTATATTTTTTTAATCCTTTTAAAGTATCTAACAATCCTATTTCACCATAATCCATAATATGGTTATTAGCCAATGTCACTAAATTTATTTTTAATTCTTTTAATATTTCAAAAGTTTTTGGATTTCCATTCAAGTTTGGGCCTGTTTTAAGGATTTTATTTTGCTTGTTGTTTTTTGAAACTGGTGACTCTAAGTTTACAATATTAAAGTCAGAATCTTCAAAAAATGGAGTAATATCATTAATTAAATCCTTAGGATTATTAACTTTTTCATCAATAAAAAAATCTCCGGTAAATTTAATTTTCATAATGTTTTTTATTCACTAATAAATTCTTGTAAGTACTTTGCTTGTACTTTATAATTAAAAACTGTGTTAATCAACATTCTACCATTTTGGCCAACTTTCTCAGCTTTTGGGTATTCATTAAACACTTCTCCAATTTTTTCGGCAAAGTTATAGACATCGTTTGGTTTTGAAATAAATGCATTTTCTTTATCAATTAAAAAATTTTGAATTTCACCCACTCTAGTAATTATTACAGGATTCCCTGTAGCTAAATATTCGCCTAACTTAGTTGGAAATCCTCCCTCTGCTTGTTTATTAGATGGTCGGGCTAGAGCTAGAGTTTTTGCGTTTGATAGTAATGTTGGTATTTCATCTCTCTTTACTTTACCAGTAAAAATAATACTATCGAGACAGTTGCTTTCTTTTGCAGTTTGTTTTAATTTGTTGAATAATTTTATGTTACTAACATCTCCAATTAATTTTAAATTTACATTAGAAAGTGTAGGATAAAGTTCTTTAGCTTTACCAAAAGCCATAATCAAAATACCAACACCGTCTTTATCTCCATCCATTGTCCCGCAATAAGCTATATAAGGGTTTTCATCTTTGTTTTTTGAAGCTATTTCGTTAAACCTTGAAGGGTCAACCATCATATTAATTATTTTTACAGGGCAATTATTTTTTGTAACTATATTAATATATTTTTTAAGTGCTTTGCTTATTACATATATACCATCAAATTTCGGCAAAATATATAATTCATAAATTTTATTATGGATTTTACCTAAAATCCCTTTTTTTTCTACAATAAAAGGGTATTCTGTTCTTTCATGAAAAACTTTTATTTTTAATTTCTTAGCTGCATTAATTAATGATTTCAGATTCCTCACATTAGTATCTAATAAGATTACAACATTTATTTTTTTATCTAAATTTATTTTTTTTAAAGATTTCACGCACTCTTTAGTATATTTGTTTTTAAATTTATTAATAATAAATTCTTTTTTATTGTTAACTAAAGAGTTTATATTTAAAAATTTAACTTTTCCACTTAAGCTATGAAAAGCTTTATCTTTTTGAGGGTTAATTAAAATAAATGACACTTGGTTTCCTAACTCAACAAGTCCTTTTGCATAATCCATATGTCTATTAGAAGCAGCCCCTCCATTTGGATACTGTCCAGGTGAAATAAAAACAATATTCAAATTTTTATTATTCATATTAATTTTATTTTTCACTCCAAACAGTTCTTTTAATATAATCTGTATAGGAAAGGATAATTCGAACTACTTTATCAGACACATTAGGCATATTATAATCGGCAACATATCTGAGTATATTTGTAGATTGATTTTCTAATATTTTTATGCCTTGCAAAATTCGATCTTTAGATAAACCTACCATCATCACAGACGCTTCTTCCATTGCCTCTGGACGTTCATGTGCTTCGCGAATATTTAAGGCAGAAAAACGCATGATTGATGCTTCTTCAGAAATAGTTCCACTATCCGATAAAACTACTTTTGCATTTTTTTGCAAATTATTATAATCATGGAAACCCAAAGGTTTCATGATCTGAATCAATGGATGTAATTTAATCTGAGATTCATTTAATTTATTTCTAGTGCGTGGATGTGTACTAAAAACAATTGGCATACCATATATTTCAGCAATTTTATTTAAAGACGTAATCAAGCCATTAAAATTTTCATCATTACTTATGTTTTCTTCTCTATGAGCAGATACTACAAAGTAATTTTCTTTTGAAAGATTTAGCTTAGACAAAATATTGGAACTATCAATTTTTGGCAAATAATGATGTAACACCTCATACATTGGTGAGCCTGTTTTAATAATTCTGTCTGCGGGCAGGCCTTCTTTTAACAAATATTCTCTTGCAATACCGCTATAAGTTAAGTTTATATCACTAATATGATCAACAATTTTTCTATTCGTTTCTTCTGGCACTCGTTGATCAAAACAACGATTACCAGCTTCCATATGAAAAATTGGAATTTTTCGTTTTTTTGCAGCTATTGCACACAAACAAGAATTGGTGTCCCCCAATACTAAAAATGCATTTGGTTTTATTTCTTCTAAAACTGGATCAATATTAATCAGAATCTTTCCGGCAGTAGTGGTTGCATTTCCTCCGGCAGCATTTAAAAAATAATCTGGTTTTCGTAAGCCTAAATCTTTAAAAAATACTTCGCTTAATTCATAGTCATAATTTTGTCCTGTGTGAACAAGGATGTGATCGATGACCTCAGAATTATCTAAAGCACTTAGAACTCTAGACAATCGTATTATTTCTGGGCGAGTTCCAACTACTGTTAATACTTTTAATTTTTTCATTTTATTTATTTTTAAACTTCTTTAAAATAAGTGTCTGCATCTTCTTCATTATAAGGTTCATTTATCCAAAAATTGGTATATAAAACCTCTTCTCCAATATTTTTAATATTGTGTGTGTACCAAATAGGCATATCAACATAAGCTGGCTCGTTACCATCTAAATAAAAATCTAATACTTCATCAGTTCCAATTTTTCTTAACTGAATTAATGCTTTGCCTTTTATTACTGCAAACCGTTCTATTTTACGGGTATGAAAATGATTACCCCTTGTGATTCCAGGTACAGTAGTAGAGAACGACACCTGTCCTCCAACACCTAATCGTATAATTTCAACAAAACTACCTCTAGGATCTTTATGTTCTGTGAACTTTATAGGAAAATGATTTGCAATATCCATATAACATCGAAATGTATTAAATAAGTTTAACTCAAAAGGGTTATTTATCAAAGGAATTTCTCCTTTATTTTGGTATTCTGTTTTGTATTTTTTTAATAAGCTTAAAACTTCTGATACTCTAGCTTTTGAAGTGTGTGTCACTCTAAAAAGTGGCTCATTTTTTCTTTCTTTTATCTTTTTAATAATTTCTAAAACTAATTCTCCTACATAAATTAATTTCAGCTCACCATCTACATTTATTTTTGGTTGCTCATCATGGGTTAATTGGTGACAAAAAGTAGCTACAACAGAATTATAATTGGGTTTTCCAAAAGGGCCAAATACGTTAGGGATAATTAATCCTGTAAAAGTACCTCCAGTTTTTTTCGCCCAATTTTCAAATAAAATCCTACATTCTTTTTTTGATTTCCCATACGGGTTGTCTTTTTCCTCTTGAGAAGATGAAGACATAATAATATAAGGTGTTCTTTTGGTTCGAACCAATGAATTAATTAATAAGTTCACCAATTTGATGTTAATGTCATAAATAACAGAAGGTGTTTTATGTCGATTTAATGCAGCTAGATGAATAATTACATCACATTGAGAAACAAAATTATCTAAAGTTACTTCATCCTCAAAGTAATTCCTTTTAAACTCAATTAAACTATATTTCTCTGGAGAAAGTCCCAAAGTATTAAACAAATGAGTTCCAACGAATCCTTTTTGACCGGTTATACCAATATTTATCATTTTTATTTATTAGTCAATTTAAAATATTCATTCTCATACCTATATTCATCCTTTATTTCTTCTATTCCATAATTTGACATCGCCAATAATTTAGAAGCTG
>TARA_B110000238_G_scaffold199641_1_pt1 | contig 15709 bp, 9 predicted proteins | sample TARA_B110000238 | Tara Oceans TARA_B110000238 (sample SAMEA4397569) | marine metagenome | biome: Polar Biome; feature: [SRF] surface water layer (ENVO:00010504); material: water (ENVO:00002006), including particulate matter (ENVO:01000060) such as... | depth 5 m | reverse complement strand
GGAAACAAAAATTGAAGATTTCTTTATTGGAAATGCAACTGTGATAAGAGGGAAATGGGATTCTTATTATGAAGATAAACCGATTAGAAAACTAGCTTTAAAACTAAAATCTATCTTTAAGAAAGCAGACCCTAATAAAGGTGGTTATAAATTATATCAACAAAATACGGCTAAATTATTAGGACTTAAAAAGTATTTAAGAATAGATCACACACCAGTTTCTATTAAAAAGTCGACGATTGAAGAGTATTTTAAATTAAATCCTAAATCTTTAGAACATAATCTAAAATATAAATTTAGACACAAAACACAGTTTCTTATCATGTCGTTATCTAATCATTTAGAGATTAAAAACAATACTTTTATTTTAGAGAACAATTTTAATTTAAGTTATTATCAATCTTACAATTATTTAAAGGTCATTTTTAAATTATTTTTGTATGATAAGGATAAAACTAAAAAATTCATGTGTTTTCAGATGTTAGTTTTAGCAAATAAGAAATCATTATCCTATATTCTAAATTGGATAGATAAAAAGTTGGATACAAATTTTAGTGAAACCATGAATTAATTATAGCTATCGTTTAAGCTAACTGTAATATTAAAAGTTGTTTTTTAATGAGCTATTTTTTATGATGAATTTACATCAAAAAAGAGAGTGAATGAAAGGCTAATAAAATGTATGGTGGTATAATTCTGTTATAAAAAGGTTACTATTATTTAAATGCTGAAACAGGTTTGGGTATTTTTTTATTATTAAAGTATAAGTATTTTGTAGCATGATAATAGGCCGATAAAAGGCTGTCCATTTGTTTTGTAATATTGGGTTTATCGAGCTTAATGTCTTTCAAGATATTTTTTTGTAAACTGTACAAACTTGCTTTTTTAGAGATGTTTGTTTTTTCGTAATAAAAACTATCTTTTAACACCCCAACAGCTTTTTCTCCTTTTTTTGTTATGTATAAAAAAGCAGTAGTGTTTATTGTTGTACTATCTAATAAATCTCTTCCTAGAGTGTAATTTGTATACTCTATTTTAGCCAAACTTGTAGCTGTTGGAAAAATATCTACTAATTTTGCGTATTTATCTAGCTCTTGTGGTTTTATATATTTTGGAGCATGAATAAAAAACGGAACATGATGTCGTTGTATTCCTAAATCATCTTCATTGTTTTTTAAGAAATTCAGTTTTTTCATTCCTCCTCTATGATCGCCAAAAAACACAAAAATAGAATTATCATAATAACCAGATTCTTTCGCTCTTTCTAAAAAACGAGCAACATTAAAGTCTAAATACCGAATTCCGTTTAATTGACCTAAAGATCTAAAACCTCCTTTTAGCAGGATTTCTTCAGTAATCTCATTTTCTAAAATAGGTGTAAAACTTTCTTTTTTATCAGGTACTGTATAAGGCATATGATTGGTTGCTGTTTGAATGTAAGCAACAAAGGGTTTTCCTTTTTTATGTAATTCTATTAATTTTTTATCGGATTCTTTAAATAAATCGTAGTCATCAATTCCCCAAACATCAGCTCTGTTTTCTTCTTCAAAACTTCCCTCTTCATAGATTTTTAAGCCCTTTATATTTGATTGAAAAACCCCTCTTATATTTGCCCAATTGGCAGACCCGCCTAAAAAATAAAGCTTTTCATATCCTTTAAATTGATCAAAAATAATACGTTGATCAATAATCATAGGATTTCTTGAAGCTGTTTTTATGTCTTCAATATCTGGTAAGCCAGTAATACTAGCAAAAACGCTACCTGCGGTTCCTGCCTTATGAACATAAAATTTAGAAAAACTTAAACTTTCTTTAATGATTGAATCCATTTTTGGAGAACTATTTAATGGATTTCCGTAGAAACTCATCGTCGCTGTTCCTGTAGATTCTAACATTACAAAAACAATATTGGGCTTCTTTTTATAAGGAGTATTAAAAGTTACTTTTTTCTCAAAATTAACGGTGTCTTTTGGTAAGTTTAGATGTTTTGCAATTACTGGATAATAGGTTTTAAATTTTTCAAGATCTACACCTTCACTTCTAAAAGCAAAACTATCAAAGAAATATAAAACAGGGTTTAAAGCAAATTGATTTATAGAATTATTTTTAGAGAAAAAAGCTTCACTCCAGCGCAAAGGATAGTGCGTTGTGCTGTTATAAACGCCAAATGAGAATAAAAGTATAATTGAAATAATGAATACAGCTTTAATTTTTTTAGTTATTTTCTGATGTGTTTTAGAAAAAAAGTTAAACACAAAACCAGCAAACTTATAGATGATTAAACACAAAATGACCAATGCGATAAGACCTTTGTAAACTGGGTAACTTTCAATTAAAACCTGCGTTGATATCTTTAAATCACCTAAAAAGCGGAGTGAAGAAGCATCTAAACGGATGCCCAAATATTCATAATATCCAAAATCGAAAAGATAGAATAGTGTTAAAGTTAAGTAGGAAATAACAAGGTAAATAGTGGCTATTCTTTTATAAATTACACTTTCAAAAAAATGATAATTTGTAATTAAAACGAATATAGTCAGAGGGAAAAAAGTAAGAATGGCTAATTTTAAATCAAAACGAATACCTAATAAAATAGCTTTTTGTATTTCTTGAGAAGAACTATTGTCTAAATGTGTAAAAAACAGATAGAAGATTATTCGAAAAAAAGCGGTAAAAATAAATATAAAAAAAACATTTGTAAAGATGTATTTTATATAATTAGGTATTTTTTGAAACATATTTTTTATATAGCATACAAAGGTACTATTTTTAGAATTATTTGGAATCTAAAACTTTACCAAAAGTGCCGAAATTAGTACGATTGGGTTTTTATTTTTTTTAAATTAACTTACTGTAAACAGGCGTCAGTCGATTTTTAAATCCCTGTGTATGAAGATCATTTTTTAGAAATTATAATTGAATCCAATGAGCACAAACGACTTCATTCTTTCCATTCATAAACCATTTTTTTGGAGTTATCACAGTTTTGTTTTGATGTTGATTTAACCACGCTCCCCACCAAGAAAAACTACAATTTGCGGTAATATTGTGTTTGCATAAACTAATTAGATGTAAATCTTCATGAGGTATTACGGTATGCTCTATATACGTCGAGTTGCTCAATTTAAGATTCTTTTTCGTCCAAGAAATATCATCCGAAAAAATAAAGAAATGACTCTCACTAAATTTATCTAGAATCAACTTTATAGCTTCGTTGTAATACCTTAAATCATAAGTTGCACGAGCGCCTTTTACTTTTTCATCAGTACTAAAATCTCTTTTGCGTATGTGCACGGAACAGGCGTTTTTTTGAATCGTAATTTCTTTCAAATAATTAATTGTTGAGTTTGACAGCTCTTTTTTAACAACAAATTGTTTTAGTAAAATAGCTCTATTATTCGCAAAGTATTTTTCTGTTTGAAAAGATCCCTGGATATATGCTCTTTTGTGTATTTCTAAAAATTTTTTATCGAATAGTAAGCTCTTTTCTTTTAAGGATTTTCTGAACCCTAACCTATTTAAAAAGTTGGAAAGCGGCATCGAGTTCTCTAAATCAATTTTAAATTGATTTAATTGAAAGCTTCTATGTAATTTGCGGTTTTTTAATTTTGTAATATCGATTTTAACCTGATATCCTTTCTGTTGCAAAGTTTTTGCATAAGCGTATTGAAACATTTGATTTCCAAGTCCGCCAATAATTCTTACAATAATCATAAAAAAGTTATTATTAAAAAAGATATCTCATGTAATCAAGCGAAAGTACAAATCTAATTGCAACTTTCTTTTATCAATTGCTGTTTAAAAGAATAGAAAACAATAAATTTGCCTTTTTTATCAAAAGCATGGAATATAAAGAAGCAATTTCTTCAGAAATTTTTACAATAATATCAAAGGCATCAGAACAATTACAAATAAAAAGTTATGTGATTGGTGGTTTTGTGCGCGATTTTATTTTAAAAAGAGGCACTGCAAAAGATATAGATGTAGTTGCTGTTGGCAGTGGAATTAAATTAGCTTTAAAAGTGTCTGAACTATTGCCAAACAAGCCAAAAGTTCAAGTTTTTAAAACATACGGAACCGCAATGTTGCGTTATAGAGACATTGAAATAGAGTTTGTTGGGGCTAGAAAAGAGTCTTATTCAAAAGAAAGTAGAAATCCTGAAGTGACCGAAGGAACTTTAAAGGATGATCAAAATAGAAGAGATTTTACGATTAATGCAATGGCGTTAAGTTTAAATGGAAATAATTTTGGCGAATTATTAGATCCTTTTAACGGAATTGAAGATTTACAAAATAAGACCATAAAGACACCTTTAAACCCAGATATTACCTATTCTGATGATCCTTTAAGAATGATGCGCGCTATCCGTTTTGCATCACAATTAAATTTTGAAATTGAAGAAAATTCGCTTTTAGCAATTTCTAGTAGTTCAGAGAGACTTCAAATAATTACCAGAGAAAGAGTCGTTAATGAGCTCAATAAAATTTTATCTTCAACTAAACCTTCAACAGGGTTTTTATTATTAGAGCAAACAGGATTATTACAACAGATTCTTCCCGAATTGATTGCGCTAAAAGGAGTAGAGGAGGTTGAAGGGCAGAAACATAAAGATAATTTTTATCACACATTAGAAGTGGTAGATAATATTGCTCAAAATACCGATGATGTTTGGTTACGATGGGCCGCTTTATTGCATGATATCGGAAAGGCGCCAACAAAGAAATTTAGTAAAAAAGTAGGTTGGACGTTTCATGGACATGAATTTGTGGGCTCTAAAATGGTCTATAAATTATTTAAAAGATTAAAAATGCCACTGAACAATAAAATGAAATTTGTTCAAAAAATGGTATTGTTAAGTTCCCGGCCAATTGTGTTGGCGTCAGAAGTTACAGACTCTGCTATACGACGTTTGGTTTTTGATACAGGTGATGATATTAACTCTTTAATGACTTTGTGTGAAGCAGATATAACGACTAAAAACCCAAAGAAATTTAAACGATATCATGAAAATTTTGATGTAGTTCGTTCTAAGATTAAGGAAGTTGAAGAGCGTGATAAAGTCAGAAATTTTCAACCACCAATTACGGGTGAAGAGATTATGAAAGTTTTTAATTTGAAACCTTGTCGAGAAATTGGTCAAATAAAAGAAGCGATAAAAGAAGCGATTTTAGATGGCGAAATTCCGAATGAACACGACGCTTCTTATAATTTTATGATTAAAAAAGGTTTGGGTTTAGGTTTAAAACAAGATTAATTATACTCATTTTTTAATGATTTTTATTTTTCTTAAATCATATTTTCATAAGGTTTACTGCATGAAATTCATGAATTAAAGTTTATTTATGACATTATTTCAATAAAAATGTTAATTTTTTGAATTCTCTATTGTATCTTTAAATGTCATAATAGTAATCAATTTAAGAAATGAAAATCAGAAAAGTGCTTGTAGCCAACAGAGGTGAAATCGCAATTAGAATATTTAGAGCTTGTGCAGAAATAAATATAAAAACAGTAGGGATTTATACTTTTGAAGACCGTTATTCTTTGCACAGATATAAAGCTGATGAATCTTATCAGATTGGTGCAGACAATCAACCTTTAAAACCTTATTTAAATATTGACGCAATTATTAAAGTAGCTTTAGAGAATGATGTGGATGCCATTCATCCTGGTTATGGTTTTCTTTCTGAAAATGCTGATTTTGCTCAAAAATGTGAAGATAATAAACTCATTTTTGTAGGCCCCAAAGTGTCTGTTTTAAAATCTCTAGGTGATAAAATTACTGCAAAAAAAGTAGCGATTGCCAACGATATTCCTATTATTGAGAGTAACAAAAACCCTTTAGAAAGTATTGAAATTGCTTTGATAGAGGCCGAAAATATTGGGTATCCCTTGATGCTAAAAGCGGCTTCTGGTGGCGGTGGACGTGGAATGCGTGTGATTAGAAAAGAAGAAGAATTAAAAAAATCTTTTAACGAAAGTAAAAGAGAAGCTTTAAACGCTTTTGGAGATGACACTGTTTTTTTAGAGAAGTTTGTAGAAAATCCCAAACATATAGAAATACAAATTGCTGCCGATAATTATGGGAATACTGTTCATTTATATGAGCGAGATTGTTCTGTGCAAAGGCGCTACCAAAAAGTAATTGAATTTGCGCCTTCTTTTGGTTTAAAAGACGAAATTAAAAGGGATTTATATAAATATGCTATCAAAATATGTAAGGCTGTAAATTATAATAATATTGGTACTGTAGAGTTTTTAGTAGATGATGATGGATCTATTTATTTTATCGAAGTAAATCCAAGAATTCAAGTTGAACATACGGTAACAGAGGTTGTTACAAATATAGATTTAGTAAAAACACAATTATTTGTAGCAGGTGGTTATCAATTAGATAGTCAACAAATAAAAATATCAAATCAAGAAGCAATTAAAATTACAGGCTTTGCTTTACAGTGCAGAATAACTACAGAAGATCCACAAAACGATTTTAAACCAGATTTTGGGACTATTTCTACCTATAGAAGTGCCTCGGGTTTCGGAATTCGATTAGATGCCGGCAGTGTATATCAAGGAGTAACTATTTCACCTTTTTTTGATTCTATGTTGGTTAAAGTTACTGCAAATAGTAGAACGTTAGATGGCGCTATAAGAAAGGTTAGAAGAGCTTTAAGTGAATTTAGAATTCGTGGTGTAAAAACAAATATGTCTTTTTTAGACAATATTTTACAACATGAAACTTTTAGAAAAGGAGAAATTACAGTCAATTTTATTAATTCAACTCCAGAATTATTTAATTTTAAAGCACCAAGAAATAGAGCGAATAAAATAGTTTCTTATTTAGGAGATATTACGATTAATGGAAATGCTGATGTAAAGAAAGTTGATAAATCAAAAGTTTTTGTAAAACCAAAAGTTCCTGTTTTTGATGTGAATGCCGCGTACCCAAAGGGAACAAAAGATTTATTGACAGCATTAGGACCAGAAAAATTTTCTATTTGGTTAAAAAATGAAAAGAAAGTTCATTTTACTGACACTACAATGCGCGATGCACATCAAAGTTTATTGGCCACTAGAATGAGAACTTTTGATATGTTAAAAGTAGCGGAGGGCTATGCGAAGCAGCATCCAGAAATCTTTAGCATGGAAGTTTGGGGAGGTGCAACTTTTGATGTTTGCTTGCGATTTTTGCAAGAAAACCCTTGGGAACGCTTACAATTATTAAGAGCAAAAATGCCAAACGTTTTGTTGCAAATGTTAATTAGAGGTTCTAACGGCGTTGGTTATGCGGCATATGCAGATAATTTAATAGGGAAATTTGTTGAAGAATCTTGGGAAAACGGTGTCGATGTTTTTAGAGTCTTTGATTCCTTAAATTGGATGCAATCTATAGCGCCTTGTATCGAACATGTCAGAACTAAAACCAAAGGTTTGGCAGAAGGGTCTATTTGTTATACTGGCGATATTTTAGATGTTAAAAACACTAAATACAATTTAAAGTATTATATCAATTTAGCAAAAGAAATTGAAAATTCTGGCGCACATATTTTAGGAATTAAGGATATGGCAGGTTTACTAAAACCCTATGCGGCTTCAGAATTAATTATGGCTTTAAAATCAGAAGTAAATATTCCTTTGCATTTGCATACGCATGACACCTCCTCAATTCAGTCCGCAACATATTTAAAAGCAATTGAAGCTGGAGTGGATGTGGTGGATGTCGCTTTAAGCGGGCTTTCTGGATTAACTTCGCAACCGAACTTTAATTCTATTGTAGAAATGATGAAGTTTCATGAGAGAGAAAACCCAATAAACACAAGCTCTTTGAATGAGTATTCTAATTATTGGGAAGCCGTAAGAGAATATTATTATCCTTTTGAATCAGGTTTAAAAGCTGGTTCTAGTGAAGTGTATCAGCATGAGATTCCGGGAGGACAATATTCTAATCTAAAGCCACAAGCGCAATCTTTAGGTCTAGAAGATCGTTTTCATGAAATCACTAAAATGTATGGAGAGGTAAATACGCTTTTCGGGAATATTGTAAAAGTAACACCCAGTTCTAAGGTAGTTGGCGATATGGCACAATATTTAGTGAGTAATAATTTAACGATTTTGGATGTTTTAGAAAAAGGAGAAACCATTTCTTTTCCGCAATCTGTGGTTAGTTTTTTTAAGGGTGATTTGGGGCAACCTGTAGGCGGATTTCCAGAGAAGTTGCAAAAGCTAATTTTAAAAAATCAGCAACCTTTTACAGAGAGACCAAATGCGCATATTCTGCCAGTTGATTTCGAAAAAGAATATACAGAGTTTAGAAGCATTTTTGAAAACGATCTAGGCAGATATATTGACTTTACTGATTTCCTTTCTTATAAATTGTATCCAAAAGTATTTACGGATGCGTACAATAATCACTTGAAATATGATAATTTAACCAATCTTCCAACCAAAAATTTCTTTTATGGGATGGAGAGAGGTGAGGAAATTACAGTAGAATTAGATAAAGGAAAAACCTTGTTAATTTCATTAGATTCTATTGGACAGCCAAACATTGAAGGAATGGTTACTGTTTATTTTAGGGTAAATGGACAAGGAAGAACTGTGCAGATTAAAGATCAGTCTATACATGTTGAAACCATTTCAAATATAAAAGCAGACAAGAATGATGTTAGCCAAATAAGTGCGCCTTTACAAGGAATGTTGTCAACTATTTTGGTTCATGATGGGGATGAAGTTGTTAAGAATCAACCTTTATTTATTATTGAAGCGATGAAAATGGAAACAACAATTACTGCAATAGAAGACGCTATTATTAAAAAGATAATTTTAAAAGAAGGCTCAATGGTACATTCTGATGATTTGGTGATTGAACTTGCGTAAAATTAAGATAAAGATTGCATCGAAACCAACTTAAAATATTCACCTTTTTTAGCGAGTAATTCTTCGTGTTTTCCTTGTTCTACAATTTTTCCTTTTTTCATAACAACAATGGTGTCCGCTTTTTGAATAGTAGATAACCTATGTGCAATTACGAATGAAGTTCTGTTTTGCATCATTTTTTCTAATGCAATTTGCACCAATTGCTCTGATTCTGAATCTAAAGCAGAAGTGGCTTCATCTAACACCATAATGGGTGGATTCTTAAGTACTGCTCTTGCAATCGATAAACGTTGCTTTTGACCGCCAGAAAGTGTGTTCCCACTATCACCAATATTAGTTTGGTATTTCTCTGGTAAATTCTGAATAAATTCATCAGCATTCGCAATGTCAGCCGCTTCTAAAATAGCTTCATCGGTAGCATGTTGGGTTCCTAATTTAATGTTATTTGCAATGGTGTCATTAAATAGAATAGAATCTTGAGAAACAATACCCATTAAATCTCGGAGAGACTTTTTTGTAACATCTTTAATATTTGTACCATCAATTAGAATACTACCTTTATTAACATCATAAAAACGAGTAATAAGGTTTGCTAAAGTAGATTTTCCACTGCCAGATTGTCCTACTAAAGCAACCGTTTCTCCTATATTAATTGTTAAAGAAAAATCTTTTAAAACATACGCATCTTTGTATTTGAAAGAAATGTCTTTAAATTCAATTTGAGAATTGAAACCTTGTTTTATAATTGCATTTGGTTTTTCTGTAATACTATTTTCGGTATTTAAAACTTCCATAATTCTTTCTGCGGAAGCCTCTCCTCTTTGAATATTGTAATACGCCGTTGTAATTGCTTTAATCGGGTTTAAAACAGTGTAAAACAAGACAATATACCCGAAAAATTCCTCTGCTTTTAAAGGACTATTATTTTCTAAAACTAATTTTCCACCATAATATAAAATTGCAATAATGGTTGCAGAACCTAAAAATTCACTCATTGGTGATGCCAAATTTTTACGGTGTAAAACGCTGGTCATTAAATTTCTAAATTTTGTGGTAGATATATTGAATTTATCTTCAATTACTTTTTCTGCATTGAAACCTTTAATAATTCTTAAACCCGTTAAAGTTTCTTCAATAAATGATAGAAAATTACCTGTTTCTTTTTGTGCTTTTTGAGATTTCGCCTTTAACTTTTTACTTATTGACGAAATTATAAACCCAGAAACTGGCAATAAAACAAAAACAAACAGCGTTAATTCTATACTAATAACAAGCATCATTGTTAGAGAAATAACTACGGTTAATGGTTCTCTAACAATCGCTTCTAAAGACGTTAAAAAAGAAACTTCAACCTCTTGCACATCTACTGTCATTCTTGCAATGGTATCTCCTTTTCTTTTTTCAGAGAAATAGGCAATCGGTAATTCTATGATTTTACGATATAGTTTATCTCGTAAATCTTTTACGATTCCGTTTCTTAAATACGCCAAAACATAAGAGGCTAAATAGCGAAATAAGTTTTTAAATAAGAAAAGGCCGAATGTTAGTAAACAGATAAAGAGTAAAACATCTATAGCGCCTTCATTTTCTATTTTTTGAGAAATAAAATAATAAAACTTATCTTTTGCATAACGACCAATACTTTTAAATCCGTCGTATATAGGAGCTTTTACAATACTATTATCTGTGCCAAATAAAATTCCTAAAACGGGTATAAAAGCTAAAACGGATAGGACATTAAAAATTGCATACAGAATATTAAATACAATATTTAGCGTTGTATATTTTCTGTATTTTTTCTCATATTTTAAAATGTCTTTGAAATACCCCATTAATTCAATTTCATTTCCTTTATAATACGCTGAATTTTAGCATCTAATTCTGCTTCTACTTTTTCAGCATTGTCTTTTGAATCTAAAGAAGAATTTACACTAAAATAAAATTTAATTTTTGGCTCTGTTCCACTAGGTCTAGCCGCAATTCTGGTTCCGGATAAAGTTTGATAAATCAATACATTAGATTTAGGTAAATCAATAGTGCTGACTTCTCCAGTGATTAAATTCTTCTTAGTTGCTGCATCATAGTCACAAAGTGTTTCAATTTTTTCGCCATCAATTTCTAAAATAGGATTGTTACGCATATCGCTTAACATTTGCTGAATTTCTGCGGCACCTCCCATTCCTTTTTTAGTGATAGAGATTAAATGCTCTTTGTAAAATTTATTTTTGACATAAATGTTTAATAATTCATGGTAAAATGAACTGCCATTTTGTTTCGCTAAAGCAGCTACTTCGCATGCTAACAAAGTTGCAGTAACCGCATCTTTATCACGAACAAATTCGCCAACCATGTAGCCAAAGCTTTCCTCACCACCGCCAATAAAATCTAGTTCTGGGAAGTCTCTAACCATTTTTGCGATCCATTTAAAACCTGTTAAGCTAACTTTGGTTTCAATATTATAAGTTGTAGCCACTGCATTGACCAATTCTGTAGAAACTATCGTAGAGCCCACAAATTGTTTTCCATTCATTTTATTTTCGTCTTTCCATTTTTTTAATAGAAATTCAGTCATCACAACCATGGTTTGGTTACCATTCATTAATTTCATGTTTCCGTCAACATCTCTAACAGCAACGCCCAATCTATCACAATCAGGATCCGTACCAATCACAATATCAGCGCCAATTTTGTTTGCTAAATTAGTTGCCATTTTTAAGGCTTCTGGTTCTTCTGGGTTTGGTGATTTTACCGTAGGGAAATCTCCATCGGGTTTTCTTTGTTCTTCAACAATATGCACATCCGTATACCCAGCTTTTGCCAAAGCATCTGGCACAGAAACAATAGAGGTACCATGTAAAGAAGTAAAAACAATTTTTAAATTTTTACGATCAATAGTTTCAGACAAACAACCATTTAGCACGGAAGCTTTAATAAAAGCATCATCAACGTCTTTACCAATTGTTTCGATTAAATCTTCGTTTGCATCGAACTTAATTTTAGAAAAATCTAAAGCGTTTACATTACCAATAATTCCTGCATCATGAGGAGGTACTATTTGACCACCATCCGCCCAGTATACCTTGTAGCCGTTATATTCTGGGGGATTGTGAGAAGCAGTTAATACAATACCAGCATCACAGTCTAAATGACGCACAGCAAAAGATAATTCTGGAGTTGCGCGTAAGTCTTCAAATAAGAAAACTTTAATATTATTGGCAGAGAAGATATCTGCTACTACCTTTGCAAATTTTTTGCTATTGTGTCTACAATCAAAAGCAATGACAACACTTAATTGTTCTTTTTTTACGTTTTCTATCAGATAATTAGACAAACCTTGCGTTGCTCTTCCTAGCGTATATTTGTTAATTCTGTTAGTTCCTGCACCCATAACACCTCTCATTCCTCCAGTTCCAAATTCCATGTCTTTATAGAATCTGTCTGCTAAATCATCAGGATTATTAGTAAGTAGGTTTTGAATTTCTGTTTGAGTTTCAGAGTCAAAAGTAGGAGATAGCCATTGTTTTGCTTTGCCTAAAATATCATTCATATTTTTGTTGATTTGTGAATAAAATTACAAATATAAAGTTTAAAAATTTATATTTTCTTTTATTTTGTAGTGCTTTTCCGTACTTTTATTTTTAATTATGAGTTCTCCTATAAAACCGGCTAAAAAAAGTAAAGTTCCTAAAATAATTGAGGTTAAAGCGATGAAAAACCAAGGATTATCAGTCACTAAAATTGTTTTAATACCAGTATAAACTTTATATAGTTTGTTGGCACCAATGTAAAAAGCAGTTAAAATTCCGAATAAAAACATACATGTGCCCCAAAGACCAAAAAAGTGCATGGGTCTTTTGCCAAATTTGGATAAAAATGAGATGGTAATTAAATCTAGAAAACCATTCACGAAACGTTCCATTCCAAACTTTGTTTCTCCATATTTCCGAGCTTGATGTTGTACCACTTTTTCTCCGATTTTTATAAAACCCTCATTTTTGGCAAGAACAGGAATATAACGATGCATTTCTCCTCTAACTTTAACGGCTTTAATGACTTCGCTTTTGTAGGCTTTTAAACCACAATTAAAATCGTGTAATTTTAGTCCTGAAGTTTTTCTGGCAGCTGCATTAAATAATTTTGATGGAATATTTTTGGTGATCAAATTATCATATCGTTTCTTTTTCCATCCAGAAATTAAATCGAAATCTTCATCAATAATTAAATTGTATAAATCAGGTATTTCTTCAGGATTGTCTTGTAAATCTGCATCCATCGTAATAACGACAGTACCTTTTGCTAATTCAAACCCAGCATCTAATGCTTGTGATTTACCATAGTTTTTTTGAAAACGAATGCCTTTAACAGCGTTGTTTTTAGCCGATAGTTTTTCGATAACTTGCCATGAAGTATCTGTACTGCCATCATCAATAAAAATAATTTCATATAAATAACGATTGGATTGCATAACTTTTGCAATCCAATCGTGTAATTCTTGTAAAGATTCTTCTTCGTTCAAAAGTGGTATTACTACCGAAATATCCATAGTATAAATTCAAAATTTATAATTCAATAATCAAAGTTACTATTTTTACCATACTTTGAACGGTAAACTTGAAATTTTAGTACGTTTCTTCATCGGTTTTTTTCATTACAGCAGCTCCGATAAGAGAAGTAATTCCTCCTAAAAATAAATTCCATATTAAAATACCGCCAAATAGACTTAAGTAAAAATTGTCTTCAGAGTTTTTAGTAGCCTCTTCTATTTGACCTTCAGTAAAGCCAAAAGAATCTGCAAACATTACTTTTTGCGCTTCTATGGTATTGGCCATAAAATCTGGCTCAATAAAGCTCGAAAGTAGAAAATAATAGGCAATAATTATTAAAGTACCAATCATTGTTAAACCGATTCCTACTTTAACGCCTTGTCCAAAAGTCAATAAATCTCCGTTTGTAGATTTAAATTTTTTAATCCCTAAAATAACCAAAACAATTACGAATACAATTCCTAATAAGCCTGAATAGAATTCTGTAACATATAAATTGCCCGTAGCATATTTAATAAGCCCAGTTAAAACTGTTATTAGACCTAAGTATAATCCATAATTTAGAATAATATTCTTACTGTTTGCTTGGTTTTCCATTGTTTTAAATTTTAGTTAGTACTACAAATATATTAATTTCATTTTAATTGCGCTTTTAATTGTCTTTTAATGCTATTAAAACATCTTATTAGTATTCAACATGTTAAAAATGTTACATAAATTTTAATATTTTTTTAATTGATAAAATAAAAATAGATTGTAGCTTTGCATCGGCAAGTTCTACACAACTAGCTCCCTTTGAATCCTCCAGGGCGGGAACGCAGCAAAGGGGTATTAGGTTGTAGCGGTGTGATGTAGGTAGCTTGCCATTTTTTTCTTATACTGATTCAGTATCCTCTCACAATTATTCAAGACTCAATTTAATTTCCTTTAGCATCTTCTAAAGTTTGTTCTAATTTACCTATTTACTTTTCCATTTTTTAGATTTCTAAATTTACTTTTAAGATATTTGTAACTATTTAAAGTTTGATTACAGAAAAATTAAACTTTAAACGTATAAATACGAATGATATATGTCTAAAGTTATACTAGTTACAGGTGCTTCTTCTGGAATAGGAAAGTCAATTGCAACCTTTTTACAGGCAAAAGGGTACACGGTGTTCGGAACAAGTAGAAATCCTAAAAAGTTAGAAAAATGTTCTTTTGAAATTATTGCATTGAATGTTTTAAAAGCGGAAACAATTGAGCAGGCTGCTGCTTACATTATTCAAAAAGAAGGCAAATTAGATGTTTTAATCAATAATGCAGGAATGGGAATTACTGGCCCAATTGAAGATACGCCGACGGATGAAATGCGTAAAGTATTTAATACCAATTTATTTGGAGCAATTGATGTAATGAAAGCTGTTTTACCACAAATGAGAAAACAAAAATCGGGAATTATTATCAATGTAACTTCAATTGCAGGTTATATGGGTTTGCCTTTTAGAGGTTTGTATTCTGCATCAAAAGGAGCGTTAGAATTGGTTACTGAAGCAACAAGTATGGAGGTTAAAAAACTAGGTATTCACGTTGTAAATGTTGCTCCTGGCGATTTTGCTACGAATATTGCTGCTGGCAGATATCATACTCCAGTTTTGCAAAATTCTGCTTATAAAGACAATTATCAAAAGAGTTTAGATTTGATGGATGCTCATGTTGATGGAGGAATGAATCCCATAGAAATGGCAAAAATGGTGTATAAAATTATCAATACAAAAAGACCTAAATTACATTATAAAGCAAGCGGATTTTTGGGTAAATTCTCTATTGTTTTAAAACGAATTTTATCGGACAGAGTTTACGAAAAGCTTTTAATGAATCATTATAAATTGTAAGGTTAATTGCTCACTGAAATATGTTCTGATGCTTCACCATTTAAATAAGTCTCTAAAACTCCTATACTACAATCAGATGAATTAAATGTGAATTTTATCCATCCAAAGTATTCCTCATTTCCAAGACCCATTCTTATAATGTAGTAATCATCCTTATCATTTTCAAAAAAGTTTTTGTAAGTTAAATCGTTGTTTAAAAAATAATTATAACCTTGATAAGGTGCATCAAATTCGTAAAACACGTTTAAAGCATTTTTTACTCCATTAAAATATTGCCTTTTGTTTTCTGATGTAAATGGTGGTTCAAAAATCACAGAATAAGGAGCTTGGTTTTTTATAGGTGATAAAATGTGATTTTCATTTTGATTTGTAGAAATCAATTTAATGGTATATTGATTAAATTGAGGGGTGTT
>TARA_B110000238_G_scaffold67553_1_pt1 | contig 15722 bp, 9 predicted proteins | sample TARA_B110000238 | Tara Oceans TARA_B110000238 (sample SAMEA4397569) | marine metagenome | biome: Polar Biome; feature: [SRF] surface water layer (ENVO:00010504); material: water (ENVO:00002006), including particulate matter (ENVO:01000060) such as... | depth 5 m | reverse complement strand
ACATTACGAGAGACTGACACTTTCTTTTTATCGTATCAGGTGTTCACGAAAAACCGTTTTCTCTACGAAGCCGTCGGCACGTTGTACTGGCTGAAGTGGAGTCCCTCAGGTGGCACGTCAATGACCGTGCACGAACACGACGACGGTGATGAGTACCACACGAAGGATGCCGAGTTTCCTTTGATGGATGCCGAGTACCTCACGAAGGATGCGGTTGCGGCGGCGTCTTCTGAAGCGTCTGATAAATCAAACAGCACTCTCGTGAATGCATCAAACAGCGCTGAGGTATTGAACGCCGCGCTACACAAAAACATTCAAAAGAAACGCGCACCCGGGCACGTCAACCGCTTAACCTTGCGCCCGGTTTGGGAAACGGACGTTTTCGAAACCGTGCGGGGCGCGTTTGACCACAACGCGGGGAACTACGTCGATGCGGTGCAGTGGCTGGCGCTTAAACGGCTGGTGAGGAGCGGGAGCGTTAATTTGTAACAGGCAGTTGGTTGTGTCGTCTGGACGAGTAGTCGTGGTATTAATAGCAATAGCGTAGCCTAGGCGTTGTGGTGCTTATTAATTATCCAGTTATTGGATCGAAACAAGAGTCGTGCTTCCGTTCTTTCTGTTGGCGAATCACTCCACCGCTATTTCGCGCCGTACTTTGCGCCTTCGTCTTTCCCAAACGACGCCTTCGCCTTCTTGTACCCCGGCACCAAGCTCTTCACCTCGCCTTCGTTCGCGCCGCACGCCTTCCCGCCTTTTTGCCTGGCTAAGTTACACGCGACTTGAATCGCGATGAGAAATAAACCGAACAACACACCGGTCACCGTGGCCATCCACACCGGCTTCATCGAGATGAAATACTCCAGGTGTTTCTTCGCCGTGTTTCGCCAAAGCGGGTCGTCCATGGAGTACCCGCCCCTGTTCGCTCCGTTTGTCGCAAAGTTCTGACTGTTCGCGCCGTCGTCAAGCGCGAAAAACGCGTTCACGCTACCCGTCGCGTCCGCCTTCCGCACATCCAATGCTCCGTGCGCCACCGCGTCGTCACGTTTTGCAACCGCCAGCACCTGTTCCGCGGTCGCCAGAAGCGCGTCCGTGCGCGGGCGCTCCGCTTGCGACAAAACCAGCTCGGCTTGCGCCAAAAGCGTTTCCGCTTCCGGGTCTCGCGGCCCGGGGGCCGTGATTGAGGTTTCGGCTTGTCGCAGCGCCTCAACCGCGGCAGCCAGCGCGGCGTAAGCGTCCGCCACCTTCTCCTTCGCCGAGTCATGTGTCGTCGCTTCGCCGAGTTTCGATTTCCGGTCCGAAAGCCCTCGCCTGCCGAGCGACGAAGCGCCGAGCGCGGCGATTCCGTTTCGATTCGTCGTCGCCACGACTGTATCGCTCTCGGTACCAGCTTCAGCTTCGACGTGCTCGCTCGCGCTACGATCGGTTTCCCAATCGAAAACCCCGTAAAACGAATCATCCATGCCCTCCCTTAACTCTTTCAACCTCGAAATCGTTTCCTCGCCCATCCGTGAAGTGACGCCTCCATTCCCGCTGTGTTTCCCCAGCATGAACTCCCGGTAGTTCCGCAGACTCTCCTTCCCCCGCCGCGCACTCCACTCGCCGCCGAAATCGCCGCCGTGGTCCACGTGCACCATGCCGAATCGAATCGCGGTACCATCCGCCCACTCGAAGTTATCGAAAAACGACCACGCGAAGTACCCCTTGACGTTGGCGCTTTGTTTGACAGCATTCAGGGTGGATTTCAAATACGCGTTGAAGAAATTGACTCGCGTTTCATCGTTCAGCTGTTCATCAAGCGACCCGCCGTTCCCGTCCGCGCACACGCCGTTTTCGGTGACGAAGGTTTCGGGAGAGGCGTACCGTTCACTGATTAGTTTGAGCGTCTTTTCCAGGCCAAACGGGACCTGCGTGAGCCAGTGACAGGACCCTGTGGGGCCGATTTGAGTACCGGAGCTATCCACAGAGGTTTCCGTCCAATCAGTGGGCCTTCCTAGGTACGAGTTTGCGGGTGACAACTCGGCATCGACAACAAACTGCGACGCGTAGTGATTCAGGGCGAAGTAGTCCGTGCTGCCTTTCAGTAACGCCGATTCTTCCGGCGTGAAGTTAGGCAGGTCCTCGCCCAGCCTCGTTTTCATGGACGCCGGGTAGTCTCCGAAATAAAGCGGGTCCGCGAACCACCCGAGTTGCTCGTCCATCGCGCGTTCAGCCGCGGCGACGTGTTTTTCGTTCGTGGCGTCAAGCGGTTCCCGCCAATCCGAATTGACGTTGATCGAGATTTTGCCGGTTTGCGTTTCTTGAAACTTTTCGCGATATGCTTTCACCGCAAACGCGTGCGCGAGTAACATGTTGTGCCCTTGAGAGATAAAAAGAAAGTGTTAGTCTCGCATGGGCAATCCGTCTGCGGAATGCGGTAAATGGGAAATACAATACGTACCCGCGACGAGCGGCGCGGTGGTCGACACCACCCCCGGGGCGTGTTGCCCGGCTCCGTAACCAAGGTCCGCCACGGTTTTGGGTTCATTCAGGGTGGTCCAGAACTTCACTTTGTCACCGAGGCGCTCGAAAACTTGCGTCGCGTACTTAGTAAACTGCGCGACGGAGCGCGGGTCGCGCCAATCCACGGGGCCGCACTTCTTCTCGCTGTTCTCGACACCATTTTTGTCGCTGTTCTCGACACCATTGTCGTCATCCTTCTTCTTCTCGCTGTTCTCAACATCATCATTATCACCATCCCCCACGCCTCCACTCGAAGGGCCACACAATTTCGCGGGTAAGTCCCAGTGGTGTAGCGTGACGTAGGGTTGTATTCCGTTTTCTGCCAGCGCCTTGAGGAGCTTTTCGTAAAACGCGTACCCCTGTTCGTTGGGTTCGCCGTTCTCGTGTTGCAATCTGGGCCAGGAAAGGGAAAAGCGGTAGTGCTTAACACCAGCCCTGGCCATGTACTTGACGTCGTCCCTGACGTGCTCCCAGTGTCGGATGCCTTGCCGCGCGGCGTTGCCCAGCCCGTGTTCATCCGCGAAGTCGTCCCAAATCGACGAAGGGCGATCCCCTCCGTCGCCCTCGACCTGGAACGCAGAGGTCGCCACGCCGAACACGAAGTCGGATGGGAACTTGTCTTCATCGCCGAAATGCGTGACGGGCAACGCGCCTTGTGCGTGTGCGCTGTTGCCGAGACGCGCGAGAGGCAAATCGGTGTGCGCTGCGAGGTCGGTGGAGGCGCGACGGTCGGCGTGCTTAAGTGGGAAAGCACGCCGAGATGAATCTGAATCACGGGACGCGCCGATGACCCCGCGTGTTTCGAACGCGCACGCGGACACAACGACAAGCGTGAAACAAACAAGCACCGCGCGAACGCGCATTGCGACCGGCGAGCCGGACACCACCAGTGTCCGTCGGTCCGGTGCCGCGCACGATGAAGACAAGACGCGCGCGATGTCGTTGTCGTTGATGAGATTCACGGGGCGTAACACCCGGGAACGGACGAGTCGTCTGATTTTTGCAATCGTATTTTTACAATAAATCTGCTATGGATACAGTCATCCAATCGGCTACTTCAGTCGGCTACTTCCCTCCCTTCCTCTGCGCCGCTTTCACGAACCGCGTTTTCAGCTCCAACCCGATCGCCACTCCGAACGTCCCTATCCCGACCGCGAACCAGGCAGACATGGGTTTGTCTCCCGGAAACAAAACGAACGAGCCGACCACGGTCAAGCCTTTCCTCGCGGTGGCGACCGTCGTGGCGGGCGTCGCGCCCGAGTGTCTGACACGATAAAGAAGAAAGTGTCAGTCTCGTATGGGCAATCAGTCGGTGGAATGTGGTGCGTGGGAAATACGTACCTCGTTAACTCGGTGAACGTCAGCGCGCCTGCGTAGAAGGTCAGAGACCGCGCGGCTAGCAAATCAAGCGCGTGCGGTGTGTTTCGGAAAAAACGCACCGCGTCCATCCCGTCTACGTAACACGCCACCGCTGTGACCACCACCAGCCCCAAAGAGTTGACGAACAACATGTTTTCAAGCGTACTGGCTCCGTAGTCGCGCATGGCGTTGTCCGCCATGTTGGTTTGTACCGCGGCGAGGCCTAAACTTAAGACTGACAAGACATAGCCCAACCAGTGATTCTCGGTGTGCGCACCAGCCGCTTCCTCTCCCAGCCCGAAACACGCCACCGCGATGATCATCGTCACGGCTGACCCGTATTCCCACGCCGTGTACCGCCGTTTAAGCCAAACCACCGAAACCGCCATCACGAAAATCAACTTCGTGCTTCTCAACACCGTACCGGTGGCGTAATTCAAGTACTTGTATGCAATCTTCGCGACCGCGGCGTAGATCGCCATTACGGTTGCTTGTACGACGTATAAACGGATCGGGACTTTGCGGTTTTGAATTACCTGGCGCAGCGAGGATGCATTTTCTGAAGATGCGTTGTTTTCGGGCGGAAAGAACAGCACTCCAAGCACGCTCATCCCGGCGAACGTGAGCAACTCCACGAACGCCACGGTCCAGAAGTAGTCGAACTCGGGCAAGTGCTTGTACATCGCCTCCTCTGCGACGCACGATATTCCGACGCACAGAATAAAAGTCGACGACAACACCGCGAACACGCCGTCGAAACCAAGGCGCACGCCGCACAACACGTCTCGGGTCTCGGCGTGTTCCTCGTCCGACGATTTCGAAAGCGTCACATCGCCGACTGACCCGCCGGTCTCGGAAAGTGACGATCCAGCTCGTTTCTCGGGAAGAAGCGTGTCATGTTCGGCACCCATGTCTGGACGATTTGATGTACTGCCACCCATCGCGGCACGTGCGGTGCCCCAGCCGCACCGCAGGCGCGGTGTGGCGATCGCACGGGTGTTTCCGAGAAGAAAACGAAAACAATATTTTACTGCAAACAGTGTGTGCTACTGGGGCGCTCAGTTTCGGCACCCCCTATACTCTCAACCTTTATGGATATCTCTCACGACCAGATATCCCGGACGTACCTCCCCTGCTTGGTCATGGCAACGAGCAGCGCTTCCGCCTCTTGCTCGTCCATCCCCCCGTCCGACACGAGCGCGTTTCTCAACGCCGCGTGCACGTCCCTCGCCATCCCGCCCCCGTCGCCGCACACGAAGACTTGGGCGGTTTCGTTTTTCACAATTTCCGCAACCTCAGCCGCGTGTTCCGCAATCAGGTGCTGCACGTACCTCTTTTCTTGTTGTTCCCGCGAAAACGCGCACACCAGGTTGGTAAGCACCCCGTGCTCCACGAACTCGGTCAAGTCGCTTTCGTAAAGAAAGTCCTCGTCCCGTCTGCGACACCCGAAGAACAGCACGCACGCGCCGGGCTTTGCGGTGGAGCCCATTTCTTTCAGCTTTTTGTCATCTGTCAATTCTTTCAACTGCTTCGCGCGTCGCTGCAGGAACCCTCGGAACGGCGCCACCCCGGTGCCAGGGCCGATCATCAGCATCGGGTGCGTCACGTCCGCTGGGGGCTTGAACGTGTGCGACTTCTTAATGAAAACAGGAACCGTTTTCGTTGTACCTTCATCGCCATCATGGTCTGGAAAAACCTCGAACCCGTCCAGCCAAGTTGTGGCGACGCCGTTGCGCAAAATCCCGGCGGGCGACTCGTGCTTCACCACCGAAAACGCGACGCACGGCTTGCCCGGCGCGCACTCGGGCGCGGTGGTGATCGAGTACAGTCGCGGCTGCAGTTGATGCGTTGTGTCTATGAACGCGCCGAAGGTGTTTTGGATGTCACTTCCAAAGCACGAAGGCGCCAGGTTCAAAACTTCGAGCAAGGTGGGACGTTCGCTCATAATAGTTTCCGCGTACGCCGCTTTGCCGGATTTGGAACAGAGGTTTAACAAAACTTGCTTCCCCGCGTCGTCATCCGCGCAAAACTCCGCGAAGACTCGTAGCTGCGATTTACGCACCGGGCTCGTTAAGTCGATGCAGTGCGTCAAGACCTGTTTCACGGTCGAGCCGGGCTGGACGTGCGGCAGCGGTTTGGATTTCGAGTCCTCAAACCCGGGCGCCCAGTCCACTTACGATAAATTAAAGAAAGTGTCAGTCTTGTGTGAGCAAACAGTGTGCCTGGATTTGGGAAATACACCACGTACAAGTAAACACGGAGGTCAAATCCAGGTTCAATCGCTTGGCGATTTTGGCCACCAAAGAAGAATCGTTCATAGGCAGCACCCCGATGGAATCCCCGGGCTGGTAGTCAAGGGACGAGTTGGTGTTACAACCGGTCGATTTGGTGTCGCCACCGATCGAGTTGTTGTTACCACCGGTCAAGTCAAACTCGACGTGCAAAACCCGGCGGTCGCTTTCCGGGGCGGTCATCCGCGTTTTCGCGGAAACGCGCGCCAGGAACGGCGACGCGGCGGTGAAGGCGGCGTCATCGCCTTTCGCGACCGAGCCACCGATAGGGTACACGGCCGTTTCCTTGCCAGCGTCGAGCCACTTAACGTGCGTGCGACAGGCAGGTAACGCGGGGATACCCTCGATTTTGGAGGGGGTCGCTGTTTGTACGGGCTGGGGCGTGGCCGTCTCCACAGTCGACGGCACTGCATCCTTCGTGGTAACCTCCTTGGCCATCTCCACCTTTGCCTCAGCGCTCTCCTTCGCCATCTCCTTCCGCGCCTTTTCCGCCGCCTTTTCCTCATCCACAACTGCCTTCGCAAGCGCCTTCACAGCCGCCGCCTCTTGCGCCATTTTCACCGGGTCCAGTTTGAACGCAGGCGCATCGTCAACAGCTTTTCGCAAAGGCTCCCAAAGCGCGTCCTGCCAAACCTCGGCGTACTCGTACAACCCGAGGGTGTCGTCGGCTTCGCCTCGCGGGTAAAACGCGGTGGCGCCGGCTTTCTCCATGAACGTCGAGAACGCGCGCGGAACTGCCATGAACGCGGTGTAGTTCTGGTCACCCAGACCTAGCACGGTGTACTGCGTCCCCACTCCGACCGACCCGCCCGTTTTCGCCTTCGCGGCCCGCTTCAGCCGCGTGAAAAACATGTCGCAGTTATCAGGCGCGTCGCCGTCGCCCGTGGAGGAAACCACGAACACCAGAATATTGCCGGGCGCCAAGCAGTCGGTCACGTCTTTTTCGTTCATGGAATTACACGTCACGTTCGCGAACCCCTTCGCGCCGGCGGCTTCGGCGGCCATGGAGACGCAAATCTCACTCGCGTTGCCGGTTTGAGATCCGTACAGGAACTTGATGGAAGGAGAGCTTGCTGGTGCGTCTATGGAAGCGGTCTGAATTGCAGCATTCGTGTCAGCGCCGTCGTTCTTAGTACTCGCCGCGTCAGCCCCGTCGCTTGAAAGCGCCTTCGCTAGCGCCGGAAAAAGGGTTTTGCACCACGGCTCGAACGCTTGTTCCAAACCAGCCGCGTCGTTGCACTCGCCTCGCGTAACAAGTTTTTCGGCTCCAAGGAACAGTAACGCTGAATCTAAGGTCTGTGCCGCTTGGTTACAGTCCTTCGCCGTGGTGGTTTGGCGGTCCAGGAGTAAATTAGTGTCGCCTAAACCCAACACCGCGTACGTCAGCACGCCCCGCAGCGAGTCCTTCTCGCCGCTCTTGCGCTTGCGGTTGAAGAACCGTAAACAAGTACCCGCCGCCTCAGCGGGCTGCGCGTTTTCGATGGTTTCCACCACGAAAATAGCTGTGCACGGGGTTTGGCAAAGGTCGCACTGCTTGAAGTCGTCCATCGCGAACAGCCTGGGCGCGAATCCGTTCGCGACCGCCTTGTCCGACAAATCGCGCGCGATCTGCGTCGAGGCTTCGCCTCCGTAAAGGATGAAGAAACGCGAGTCCGTGTTGTTGTCCACGATGGTGGGGGGGGCACTTGCCTTTGTGGCACTTGCTTTTGTGGACACACTGGTATCAGCGCCCGTCGCGGCGCGCTTCTCCCCAGTCACCGCCCCGCTCTTCCGCATCTTGGCCATCAGCGCGGCGCTTCCGGTGAGAGGCGCGGGGGCAGGGGGTGCGGTCTCCGCGGGTGCGGTCGTGTCTTTGCTGCTAGTCGCTGTGGAAAGCGGCACAGTCGTGGTCGTCACAGGTGTCTTAGGAACAGCCGTGACTCCCGTTTTCGTACCACTCGACAACGACGCCACCTTGGCACCACTCTCCTCCGACGATCTGTTCAAAAAAAAGTACGCAATCGCAAGCGGCGCGGCGAACGGCGCCAGGACAATCGCGGCCGCAAGCAAACACAAAGACACCAGCACCAGCGGGATGCCGAGAACAGGAGTCTGGCGCACCGCATTCTTCACGTGCGCCACCAACGACGCCATGTTCATGTCACTCATTGGCACCGCGCGTGTGGGTATGATGACGTCGGCGAAGAGGGTGCCGTATAAGTCTCCAGCCTGGCGGCTCTCCAAAATCGTCGTTGAAACCGAAGCAAACGAAAACATCGCTTCACACTCGCGAAGGCGCAGCCCGTCGCCATGCTCGCCTCGACGACACCGACGCAGGTTTTCGTGCGCGGTCTTGACGGGACGACGCGTTGTCTTGATTTCCACGACGACGTTTCCAAAACCCTCGGCGTTTCCCTCGGCGACCTCGGTGATGCGCTGGCGAGGGTTGCGTGGGGCGCCCCAAAATCCGAGCAACTCGTGGCGTGCGCCGCGAAGGTGCACGCCCCGTCCCACGACCCGCTTGTGCGCCTCCCCCCACACTCTACGTGCCACCTGTTGCTCCGGGTCAGCGGCGGCAAAGGCGGGTTCGGGAGTTTGTTGAGGGCGGCGGGGCAATCGGGGTCGGCGACGACGAACCAAGATGCGATGCGCGATTTATCGGGCCGAAGGATGCGGCACGTGGAGGCGGAGAAGAAAATGAAGGCGCACGCGAGGGAAGCGCCGCAGCGTGCGCTTGAACTCGCGGCGATGAAACACATCAAGGGCAAGGGCAGTGACACGAAACGGAAGTTTCGAGAAATTGAGGAAAGGGAAAAGGAGAGGTACACAAACGAAAGCATGGCTACGGTGAAGGGGGTGACCAGCGCCGTCGCAATCGGGGTCGCGGCGGAACGAAAAGAGGCACAAAAAATGAAAAAAGAGTCCCTCGAGACGAAACGCGGGGAAGACGAACGAACGCAACGGTTAAATTCCGGGTACATGGGTTTTGGGGGTCTCGGCGGGGTGAGTGACGATTCGGACGACGATAGCGACTCGGACGAGGACGAGAAATCCAAGGCGTTAGCCGCGAAAAAGGCAAAGGGAAAGGGGGGTAAAGGCGGGAAAGGGAACGGAGCCGGAACCGGAAAAGGAAAAGGTAGCGACGCGCCGTCCACGCCGCCCGTGGACGTCGCCGAAGTGAACGAAATCGTCACGGAGGAACACGACACGGCTTTGCCGAGCACTGCATCTGAGCCTGTGCCGAGCACTGTCTGTGTGTCCACAAAAGACAAGGAGTTGTCGTCGATTGATTTAATCGATTTATCCGCGTACGACTGCGCGAGCGACCTCGAGATTCTCGGGCTTGCCGTTTTGAAGGACAACTTGTCGGCAAAAGGGCTGAAGTGCGGCGGAACGCTGTCGCAACGGGCGGAGCGTTTGTGGGTACTCAAGGACTGCGAGTTAGGTGATGTCCAGGAGAAGCACAAGGCGAAAGCGAAGAGGTAGTTGGGTACAAAGAGTCAAACGTGTATTACAAGGAAGAACCGGCTATTGTCTGTCTATCTATCGCTGCTAATCTAAATCAATCTATCCAGTCGCCCAATCTTTCCGTGTCCGACTTCTAAATTCGCGGACACGTACGGCCGTGTGATCCCCACAGGGGTTTGGTCGTGTGTGTGACCGTTTTGAGGCTCCACGAACCCCTTCGGCCTTCCCGTGTTGATCGCTCTGCCTCCGATTTCCGTTCCGTGCAAACCGACTGCGGCGTTCGCCAGGAAGTCAGACCTGAATTCCACGAAACCGAACTGGCGCGTCTGATCTACGTTCACCTTGATCACGGGCGGGCCGTGCACTGCGTGGTCGGGGAACAGCCGGGACAGGGCTTCATCGAAAAACGCCCCCAGCACCACGTCCACGCCAGGTGCCAGGTTCCCCACGTATATCTCCCGTTGCTTTTTCGTGGCCGTCGCGTCTTCAAAGGACAATACGCTCACGGGGCGTTTCTCCCGTTCTCGTTCAATCATCGTTCGTCGAGCCGCGTCAAGCGTCTGCCGTTGTAACTCCCGCATAGCGGGTGATAACACGGTGTCGTCCATCCGGCGGCGCTCGCGGCCGGGCGACCGCGACCGCGACCGCATCGCGGTGCCCAACGGAGTGGGTTGGCTTCCGCGTGGTGCGGAACAACATCAAAGCAGCTTCCAAGGAAAAGAAACTTTTCGTTGGACTTTCGAGTAAAAGCGCGTCAGTGCTTCAGTGGCGACCACACCTAGAGACGCCTCGGGTGCGTGGGGCGGTGCGATGGCGGCCCCGGAGACGGCCACGGGTGGGTCCGCGCGTGACGGCGAACACACAGAGGTATCGGAGAGCGACGACGAGTGGCCTGACGTGGCGAGCGACCACGAGGACGAGGCCGGTATGATCTGGCCGGCCGCGGATTCACACGGCCGAGGTCCCGAGGCGCAGGGTCGTGGGTCGGACGACGTAGTGGGTTCTTCTGGTGCGGAACCTTTTTCGACGACGAGTGTCGACGCGGTGTCGACTGCAGAGCAGACGCTGCCGAGCCAGGGTTTCCACCGAGTTGTGTCGGCGTCGGCGTTCGGATCCCCACCCGTAGAGTCGCGGTCGGAGACGTTCACGGACACGTCGAATGCGACAGCACCGACGGGCTTTGTGGAGCGTAAAACCACCTCCCTTGGCGATTTGTTCGGCGGCGACACACCGAAAGTGGAGGCGGACGTGGCACCCAAACTCATGCCTGTGGAGGGCGCGGTGGCGGTGGCGGGCCCGACGGTTAGCCCAACAACCGCGGCCTCGCCGTTCGGTGTTCGCGGGGATGGGGCCGATGACGACTTTTTCAACCGCCTGGCGTCGCCCGGCGAGGCGAGGAGACAACCACCGCCGGCGCCGTTCGGGGCGCCGCCGCCTTTGAACTCACCGGCGCCGGTCGCGGTCAAAGGGTTGGCGCCGAAAGCGCCAGTGGCTTTACCGGCGGTCGAGCCGGAGACGCGGGTACCGCAACAAACGCAGCCGGCGCGACAAACGCATCACGCGCAGCCGGCGTCGCGCGCGCGTCCCCGGGCGTACCAGCACCCCACACAACCCGCTACGTACCAACAGCCGTACCAACGTTGTTATGAACAACAAGCGTATGCGCAGCAGTCGTACGGAACGCAACCGTCGTACGGAACGCAACCGTCGTACGGTACGCAACAGTATCAACCGCAGCAGTCGTACCAGCAGCCGCAGCAGTATCAGACGCCTTACGGAGCAAGCGCCGGATACGACACACGCGTTGGGTACGCCCACCAGGACTACGCCGCGGAGGCGGTTAAGGTGGCGCAGCACCAACCGCGAGCGATGTTGCCGCCGACCACGCCACCGGTGGCATCGCAAACGACGTTCATGGTCCCCGAACGCCCGGTGCCCGTTACAAACGAGGAGTCACTTTTCCAAAGAAATCAAAACACGCACGCGACAGCGACTCAGGTTGCGGCGTCGTTGCCGTACGTACCGCCTCCCCCGGCTGACGCGGCGCCCGGGTACGACGCGTCGCCGATAAACGCCGCGTACGACACGAACGTTTCGGGTGGGTACAGTCGGTCGGGCACGCCGGATATCGGCGCGGGCGTCGCGTCTTACGGAGCCTACGGGCAGTCTTCTTCGAACGGAAATCCTCACGCGCCCGGTGTTGCGTACACAAATACCCACGCCGCTTCGCCGGCACCGGCACCCGAACCCGTGTACGATCACGGCCCGCCTAGCGCTGGCGCGTCGTATTACACCGGTCATTATCCAAGCTCCATCGATCTCGACGAGCTACCGCGGCCGAGCTTGCTACGGCCCGAGGCTTCGCGACAAGTACCCGCGGTACCGGTCGCGAAGCCGCAGTTTATGATTCCCGAAGCTCCGAGGGAAACAGCGCGAAACGAGCCCGACCCGGACGCGTTCAACCACCTCCGCGTCCCGGGTGCCGACGCTGTGTCCTATGGGAACCAACCTTTAATGACCTCGACGCTTCCCCCAGCGCCAAACGCGGCGGCCGCGGGGTACGACGAGTACGTCTCCGGAGGCGCTAACGTTTCCGGAGGCACTACTAGTAACACGACCGTGTACAACGGTTACGACTCCGGAGGCACGGCTGGTAACACGTACAACGGGTACAACGAGTACGCTTCCTACCACGATACCGGCGACGTTTACGGCGCGGCGCCGGCGCGGAGTAACGAGGCCGCTTACGATACTAGCGGCGGTACGGTCGGGGCGTACGGGGCTGGGACGTACGAAAACGGGGGAGGGGATCCTGGGTATAAGTATAACTACCACGATCCGCACGCCATGAACGCCTGTCCAGGGTCGGTTCCTTTGGTATCGTCCCAGCCGGTGTCGACCTCGTACGCGCAGTGGGCGCCTGACGTACCCGCCGCGAGTGGGGACCGAAACGCAGGAACCGAGAATCAACAACCAATCCCCGTGGGCGCGTATTCCACATCCGGGTCCAACCACGCCACAGGCGACGCCGGCACCGCGCGGTCGCCGCACGGCCGGCCGCCTAGCTTAATCCCGAGTTTCGGGTTCGGAGGCAAGCTCGCGATTGCCGCGCCGGGGTACCCCGTGCCGGGCGCGACGTCCAGTACCGCCAGAGCAGCTCCGGGGTGCGTTCGGATACACAACCTGTGCGATTTGTTTCGTTTAGGGGTCCCGACTGGCGAATCGCCGAACGATTTAGCCTCTCAGCGGCCCGGTCCCGGCGCAGAGTATCTCGACTCCTTGTCCGGCGCCGCGCAGCTGGCCTTCCCGCCGGGTATCGACCGGAAACAAAGCTCGCAGAGCTTGGTCGGGTTCGCGGAGGAGCGCGGCGCGGCGGACGCGTGCGGAACGGAAACTGGCAAGGAGGACGGCGAGGCTTTGCTTCTTGGTGTTCTGGCTGCGATGCTGGCGAGGGGAGGCCCTGTTTCCGTTTCCGGTACTCTGTCCAGTGACCAACCTGGGGGGGACCCACCTGGGGGGTTCGTTGTCCAGGTCGCGCGCCTTCTGCTTGGAAACGAAGCGAGCGCGGTGACTAACCGACCGTCTCCCGGTACCGGACCGGTTTCAGTTGGCGCAAACAGTCTGCAAATTTCGGAAAGCGCGCTTAAAGAGACGGAACGGCTGCTTTTCTTTGGAAGCCTGCACGACGCGCTTGAGGTCGCCATGAGTGCAGGCCTGTGGCCTCACGCCATGTTGCTCGCGAGCCGCATCGGCACCGACGCGCTCGCGGCGGTTTCGCGACGCGCGGCAATTTCGCTGTGCGCGGCGGGCTCGCCGTTGCGCACCTTGGAGCTGGCGCTTTGCGGAGGCGGGGACGAGCTTTTGAGACATAATAGTGGACACGGCGGTGACAACGCGAACACAACCGATGACGCCTCGTCATTGCTCCCGCGGTGGAAAGAACACGTCGCGATTCTCGCCGCAAACCGAGGACGGGACGACGGTACGGACGATGAAAAGAATCAAAATCAACGCGACGAAATTCCGCGAGTCATGACCGCGATCGGGGACGCGTTGTGGAGTGACGTTTCGTCTTCCTCCCAAAACTCGGAACAAAACTCGCAAGAAAACGGTTTGCACAATGCACACGTGTTGTACGTCCTGGCCGGTATCACGGTTTCTCCGTTTCACCAACACGCGCGCGTGTGTTTGCTAGGCGCGGACCACAAGCGGTTTCCCCGAACCTACCATGCCAACGTCCGCGCGATTCAAAAAACCGAGATATTAGAAAAGGCGCTGATGAGCGGTGGTACTTCCAAAAGCTTATTAGTTTCTGTCGGGAGCCTTGCGAGCATGTCCAAAATAAGCCTTACCAGCCTCCCTAAAGCCGCCGGGCATTCTTTGCTTAAATCGGCGACTGCGAGCACCGCTGGTAACGCACAAGCCAAGTTTCTTCCGTCTTTCCAGCCGTACAAAGTGCTGTACGCCGGGTACTTAGCCGAGTTGGGTTTCACGAAACAAGCCCTAGCGGTCACGGAAACCGTTTTGAAAACCGTTACGCGCAAGGGGTTCGTAGAGCGCCACGGCCGGGACGGCTCGGTGAACTTACACCAGCTCATGAATTGCGCGCAGGAGATGGAGCACCGGCTGAAAGGCCACGCGGGCGGGCGAGCAGGGTTGGGACTCGGGAACCTGCAATCGGCGGCGACGAGCCTTTTCGGGGGGTTTTCCAAGATGTTCGACAAAGGCGTCCACTCTTTGTTCGGGGACGACGGGAACGGGGCTGGTGGCGGGGTTGCCGGGGATGCGAAAGGAAAGCACGACACTGGTGCCCCCAAGACTGGTGCGCACTCGCGAACCCTATCCAGCCACAGCGTGTCGTCTGTTTTTTCAAACGCAAACGCCACGGCTGGCGGGCAAACGCGAGACGCGACGACGTCTAGCAGAAACTCGTCCAACGCGAGCGTCACGAGTGTGAATCACAGCCGGAACGCGAGCAACGCGTCCAACGACTGGGCAGTTAGTCAGGATTCTTTGGCTAATGACAGCACGCTGACGGCCGGGGGTTCGCATTTCGACCGGACCGACGGAACCCGGGAACCGGTTCGCGGGTCGTTCTTCCGGCAGTTTTCGTTGGGTACGTATTTCCCATATTCCACGTTCCACCTCCCTGTTCGGCCCGAGTACCCTTCCCTGTTTACGCATACGTACTGGTACCTGTTACCGTGTTAGCAGTTACGAAGTCACACCACGGTACCCTGTCCAATCCCGGATATACACATCACGACCGACTGACACTTTCTTTTCAATCGTGCCAGGCGTGATGTCCAAAGTGGGCGCCGCGATGGTGGAGTCCATGCCCAAACCGAAAGGCCAGGCGAAGCTTGGGGATGAAAACACCATGTTTTACGACGAAAAACGCGGGCGGTGGGTGGAGCCTGGCAAGGAGGGGGAGGCGGACGCCGGGCCGCTGGCGCCGCCGCCGACGATGCGGCCCGGGGGGATGGGGAGTGGCACTACTGGGGGGAGCGCCAATCAAGGTCAAAGTCCGGGCGGTTACGAGAATGCACCAGGTGGAGTACCGACAGGCGCTACTCCGTCTCCCCCCCCGGGTTCATTCAGCATGCGCGCGGCGAAAGGTCGGAGTAAATACGTGGATGCGTTTTCGCTGTCAGGACCGGCGGCGGCGGAACACGCGGCTGCGGCGGCGGCCTCGGATGCAAACAAAGCTGCAGCGGGAGCATCATCATCACTGTTCCCCGCCGGTTTAATGTCCCCCGGGCTGATGGCGCCAGGCCTGCCGGGAGGAGTTTTCGGAACCGGAGCGTCGCCGCCGATGACGATGCTGATGATTCCGTCGCCAGTCGCGAAAAGTTCGTTGGACCAAAACGCCGATTCGACAAACGCCTGGGCGGCGTTGCCGTTGTCTCCGGTGGGAAGGTTCGATCGGAACGAATCGGAAACGCCGCCAGTCGAGGTGGCGGAAACGAAAACGACTACGCCGGTGTCGATGATGCCACCGCCTGTCGCGACCCCGTTCGCGGATGCCGACGGTTCGGATACGCAACTTTATCGCGACGATCCGTTTGGCGCGACTGAAACCGAAACCGACTTGCTCGCCGCGGATGACGACGGCGAAAGCTCCAC
>TARA_B110000238_G_scaffold3236_3_pt1 | contig 15825 bp, 9 predicted proteins | sample TARA_B110000238 | Tara Oceans TARA_B110000238 (sample SAMEA4397569) | marine metagenome | biome: Polar Biome; feature: [SRF] surface water layer (ENVO:00010504); material: water (ENVO:00002006), including particulate matter (ENVO:01000060) such as... | depth 5 m | reverse complement strand
AGGACGCGTCGCGTCTCCGCAGGTGCATTTTCCCCTCGGTCAAGCTAATGATCAGCCGTTTTTAGTCACCGAAGGTGTTTTTCACTTCACGGTCAAATCGAACGCGGGAATTTTCGGAAAAAGCCGAGAAAAGAAGAAGCATCAGAGCAGGTAATGAGCTAATGACAACGCGGGCTACGCGTACGTTCCCCGCCCCTTTGTCGTCACTCTTCACCGTTCCTTCTTCTTCTCTGTTCGCGCGCGTTGCTTGAGCTGCGCGCGTTTCGCCTGGATCATCACCCCGGTCATCAATCGTAAGAAATTGATCAACACCAACACCAACACGCACACGAGCGGCATGCAAAACACGGTTGTGGTGAACACACCATCTTTGTCGAAATAATCTTGCGAGCTGAACTCTCTCCAGTGCGTTTGCGCGAGGGCGTTGAGGCGCTCGGCGAGGAGCACGGCAGACGCGCAGGTGATGAAAATCGCACTTTGCGCAACCTCCGACCTGCGCGTCACCACCGTCAACACGAGCATCACGACGTGAAACGAAAGCACCGCGACCAAAAAAGGTTCCCTCCAATCCACGGCTTCGTAAAACCCGCGGTACAGCTCGTACGCCTGTCGCAACGCATCCGGGCCCGCCGCGTCCCGAAGCGTACGGCTCGCTTCTTTCAGAAGCTCCTCACCAACCCCGAGCAGATTCGCCTGCTGCTCCAAAATCTCCTCCATCACGGCACACCGCGCGCGCCCGCGCGTGTGATGAGGGCGTGGTGGGTTTCACTGGGTGTGCCAAGATTTTGTTCGTTTTCCATAACTAGAATGAGTGTTGTTGAATTCATGTGCGTGGTGGTAGTCCACGCCGCGCCGCGCACGATGGACTCGTTCGCGATCGCGGACTCGATGGACCGCGCCGCGGCGTTGCTGGCGCAGGCAGCGAGCGAGGTGTACGTCGGTGACGAGGCGTTCAACCCCCTGGCTGACGTGAAGTGGCTCGGCCGGGTCGCGTTGTTCTGGGCGACGCTGCCTTGGTTCACGATCGTCACCACGCTTGCGTTGCTGGTGGTCTCCGTCACGTTCTTCGTGCTGACGCACCAAACCAGCTTGCTTACTAAGTTCGACGACTTCGTCACGAGACAGGTACTAAACAAGATGCGTCAGAAGCTCGCCGGTGACGTCCGAATCGGCACGGTCAAGCTCCGACCCACCACGGTGACTATTTGCGATTTCCAACTGGGCAACCCGCCAACCGCGGCGTTCGCGGCGCCGTTTCTGGTGGCCGCGAAAACGGTGCACTGCGCACTCAATCCGCTATCCATGCTTGGCGTGAAGGGCAGGGGCAACTTCGTGTTGGGGTACTTGTGCGGCGAAATAGCCACGTTGAGTGTCACCGGGGCGACCGTTTACGTGGACGAAGTTGCTGACCCAGCGGCCGGCGTGCTGAGCGCGAAGAAGATCCGAAACTTCCAGAACCTGCGGCGGCAATCCTCTGAAGACGCGGCGCTGGAACGCGCGCGCGAGGAAGCCGCGCTCGTGCTACTGCTTGAAGAAAAGCGAATCGCAGAGATGGCGACAAATAACTTGAAGCAAAGAGACCCGAACCTTGCGTCGTTGTTCGCCACGATTGGCGATTCGTTCGCGTCGGCGAGTTCCGAAATTGAAAAACAACTCGCGGAGGTGAACAAACAAGCCTCATCGTTGGGCAGCGCCGTGGCCGGGGGTGTGCAAGCCGCCGGTGCGGACGTTACGAACAAGCTAAACGCGCTTATTAATTTGTTGGAACGCGTGAACCAGAAACCGGTTGAAGAGTCTGAAGACGAGAAGCGCAGAAAACGAAAACTCACGCTGGAGTTGCAAACACTGCAGTTTTGTGAGTGGGAGATTTTTATCCTAGCCGTGAACAAAGCGCCGTTCAAGTTCCGGAAGTGGGAGTTGCAGGCGTTCAAGGGCGGCGTCGGGGCGTTAGCCAGGGAGTGCGCCTCAGGGCTGCTCAACGAAATCATCAACGACTTCCAACACGAAATCCTGACTAACCTGTCCAAGGACATAGCGGCGGTCGGGGATGGACTTTTGAACGTGGGTGCCGGCGTGGTGGGCGGCGGCGCGTTCGTGGTGGGTTTAGGGGTTTCAAGTGTCGGCGCCGTGGGGCAAGGCTTGGTGGATACCGGGGGGGTTATTGGCAAGGGCTTTGCGGACACGGGAGAGGTTATTGGGAAGGGCTTAAGTGACACTGGAGAGGTCATCGGCAAGGGGTTCACAGACACAACCTCCGCAATGACTGGCTTTTTCGGATTTTCATCGTCCACAACATCCTCTCAGGTGACGTCCACCGCAGCGACATCGACGATTTCCGTGGAAACCTCGGAGACGCGATTGAAAGAAGAAGCCGCCGCGGAGCGAGCCGCCGCGTACGCGATTAAAAAGGCTGAAACGATCCTGGCGTCGGAAGAGGAGGCATTGCGAAAATCCGAAGAAGCCAAGGAGACAAAGGAAAAAGCGCGCCTCGCGCAAGAAGAGCGCATCGCCGCGGCCGCGATCGCCAAGGCGGAGTTGCGTAGCGGGAGAGACTAATTGCTCTATTGTATTATCATTCGTTACAACGTAAACATCTCAGCCGCGCTCATTTCTTTTTAGGCACCACGCCTCGCATCGCGAGCAGCTCTTCGCTCGCGATTTGCATGATCGTCGAAAAACGCACCTTGGCGTGTTTCTCCCACAGGTGGCCAGCCTTTTCCTTGCGCCGCCACTCCTGCGCCGGGTACGCGGGCGAGTTAAGGCCGTACAGAATCCGGGCAACCGCTCGGGCGGACATACACCCCGCGCCGCCTGCTTTACCCCCGGACCTGTGCGTTAACAACTCCCGGACATCCTGTACCAAACCCCGGGGAGGTTCGTTCGCGATGACGGCGGAGACGCGGGAAACGGTTTCCGATGGAGTACCTCCCGTTCCCGTAGTATCAACCGGACCTTCTCCGCGTGTGTCATCAGCGGTACCGTATCCCATTCCATCATCAATACCTCCGCCAGGCGGCGCCCCCAAATACGCCTGCAACGTCACCCTCAAGATCGCGCTTTGCGTTTCGTCCGTTTCGCAGTTCGCCGCGAGTTCAAGCGCGGCGTACACGGTGTCCAGTTTCGACACGGCGCATTGTTCTACGTTCGTGAGGTGCGCGGCGAGCGCTTTGGCTAGCGGCCGTACGTCGCGGGGCGGCGTTTTCAGAATCTCGTACCCCACCGCCCGGTCGGTTAAACGGTACGCGCCTTCACCGTTCGCGCTGAGCGCCTGCAGCTGATTCTGCACCTCTTCCAAGTCCGCGCCCATGGCCCTCGCCGCGGCGGCGATTGAAAACCGGTACACACCCGCTCTCGGCTTGGCGCTGATTTCCAGAACGGCTTTTACAAGGGGACACTTCACCGCGAGCGCGTCCACGCCGCCGCCGCCGTGAAAGGAAAGCTCGCACGTGGCTCGTACGTCGGGAAGCACTTTCAGGAGGCCAACGGACGATGCGTCACTCACCTCGCTCCATTCATCATTCCGCCACAGCTCCAAACAAGAAAGCACGGTTTCAATGACCTCGCCGCGCATATCGACGTCGCGCTCGATTTGCGAAACAATCAACGCGCCCACGGGGCGCGCTTTTTCTTTTTGTGGAGGTGCTGAGTCATCATTGGCTTTTGTGTTAGTCACGTCTCCATCGACACCGCCAACAGAAGTAGTCCCACCCCCCTCTACCTTCTTCCCTTTCCCGGAAGACGAGCCCGAAAGAAACACCAGCTCTAGTAACTTACGCACCCCACATTCGTCAACCCCGTCCGCGTGCGACAGCGACCGCAGGCGTACGAAGTCATCTTGGTCGATGAAAGAAATGCAGCGCGCGCCGTGGCCGTCCCTTCCCGCTCGCCCGGCTTGCTGGATGTACGCCTCCGGCGACCGCGGCAAGGAGTAGTTGACGACGCAACGCACGTCCGACTTGTCAAGGCCCATGCCGAACGCCACGGTCGCGACGACCACGCGAACCGACCCGCTGAAGAATTGACCCTGCGTCCGATGCCGGTCCTTCGCGTCCTGTCCGGCGTGGTACGCCTTTGCGTTGACGCCGTTTGTTTGCAAATACGCGGCGACGGTTTCGGCTTGGTTTTGAAACGCGACGTACACGATGACGCTTCCCGTGCCATTCATTGGGTGTTTCATGAGCAGGTGATTCAGCGTCGCCTCCCTGGCGCTCGCCGGGACTCGCATCGCGGACAACACCAAATTGCCCCGAATAGCGTCGTTGCGAAACGCGCCTTCGGCCGGGATCCCAAGCGACGCTCGCAACGAAATCTCGGTGCGGTGCGTCGCCGTCGCGGTGAGCGCCAGCACGGGGCCAGCCAGGTTCAACCTTTGTTTCAAAATCTGCCCCAAGCGGTGGTACGCCGGCCGGAAGTTGTGCGACCACTCTGAGACGCAGTGCGCCTCGTCCACGACGGCTAGGGAAACGCCGCCTGGAACGAACTTCAAGTCGTGCAGGAACCGCTCGTTGAGAAGGCGCTCGGGTGAGACGAACAACACCTTCAACTTCCCAGAGCGCATCTCGTCAAGCACCGCGAAGAGGTGCGAAATCGACTGGTCCGATCGGAGCGCCGCGCCCGGTAACGCGGGGGGCAGACCCCGCAGTTGGTCCGCCATCAGCGCCAAAAGCGGCGACACCACTAGCGTCAACCCGGGGAACAGCAGCGCGGGAAGCTGGTAGGTTAGGGATTTTCCGGCGCCCGTGGGAAGCAGCGCGAGGGTTGATTTTCCGCTCAACACTCGGGTGATGACTTCCACCTGGCCGGGCTTGAAGCCTTGGTGCCCGAACGCTCTTTTCAAAATGTCCACCAAACCGTCAGACGTGGGGTTCGCGAAACAATCAGCGCACGCTTGGGTGAGCTCCGGACCGGGTTTCTCGAGCGTGTCCCTAAACGCCGCTGCGGCGGCGGCGGCGGCGGCGGCGCCCGGCCGAGCCGCTTCCACGGCGTCTTCTTTCGCTTCAAGCAGCGCCCTTTTTTTCGTCTCCGCGGGCGTTTCACCGGCTTTGTTTTTATCCGCCCAGTCACCGCCGCTCCACACGGACTGCGCGACATCACCGGGTTGAGGCGCCGTCTTCCGCCTACCAACGCCTTTGTTCCAGGACTGCCCTCCCCCCCCGTACCGGTTAGACGCCCCAGTGCTTTTCTTCGCCCCGCCCTTCACCCCCGCGCTTTTCCAGGTTTTCTTCAAGTTCGTTTTCACAAAGTTGCCTTTACTGGTTTTGGACCCGGCTTTCTTCTTTGCCGCGATTGGCGCGCGGTCGGGGGCCTCGTCACCCGCGGCGCGCCAATCCGCCGCCTCAGCGGGCTTCGCCTTGCCACCGCTGGATTTTTTCGGTTTCTTGGAAGCCGCGGCGGCGGCGGCGGCGACGGCGGCGTTCCTCGCCTCCGCGCGCTCGCGACCGGTCATCGGGCGTTGCGTGCCGTTTGGGTCTTCAACCGTTTCAACCGTTTCCATGCCATTTGAGATATCTGCCTGCGTCGTCGTATCTGCCGTGGTCGTCGCTTTCGGTGCCGTCTTGGTTTTTCTCGGGGCTGCTTGCTTTTTAGTAACCCCCGACGCGCGCTTGCGTTTTTTCGTCGTCGCGATCGCGAAGTCGTCCTCTGACTCGCTCATAGCGTAATCGCCGTCGTCGTCCGACTCGGTCTTTTTCGGTTTCGCGTTGCCTGAAGCTTCCGCAGCCTGGCGGGCACTTTTTCGCGCCGCCGCAACCTCCATCCGTCGCGCCGCGCTCGCCGACGCCCTCGCCTCAGCCGCGTCGAAATCCTCCTCTTCCTCCTCCTCCTCCTGGAAATCACCCGCGTCCGCCTGCACCGCCGCGAGCATCTCGTCCTCATCACGGTCCACGTTAGGTTTGGACCGCGGCTTACCGTGTGCGGTCACAGGCGTTTGTTTCGCAGTCACGGGCTTGTACGTGTTAACGTTAGTGCTGACCGGGGGCTTATTCGTAGTGACAGTAGTGCTCACGGGGTGCGTTTTCGTAGCAACCGGCGGGGGGACAACCGCCGCGTCTCGGTTGACGATTCCCCGTCGCCGCGGTTCCTCGGCTAGGAAGTTGGACAACGTCATCCGTTCTCGGTCACCGCCCAATTTTAGAACCCCGTTGTCCAGCACGGACCGGGCGTCACAAAGCAAGGGCTCGAACGTAGGCGGGGCGGTGTTCCCCGTCGCGCCGCCGTCGCGAACTCGCGCGGCGTCCGCTCGGTTCGCGAAACCGCCGCCGCCGCCGCCGCCGCCCAGCCTGGCAAACGGGTTAGACCCGAACTTCGGTTGCTTGGTCGTCAACGGCTTAGCAGCAACACGCGGAAGCGAGGCAAACGCATCACCCGAGCGCACCATCAAGAACCGCGCGTCCGGGAACAACGCGCGCGACGCTTTCGGCGAGCCCTTGTGTGCTTTGCGCGGCGACCGGCGCGGCGACGCGGGTTGGTTTTGGTTGTTTTGGAGCAAAAGAGTTTGCGCGGGGGACTTGCTAGGCGACTTCGCCGCGCGCATGGGCTGTACCCTGGTTGGTGCTTTCACCGGCGTCGCATCCACCACGTCGTCGTCATCGTCATCGCTGCTGTCGGTTGCGAGTCTTGGAAGGCGAGACGCCATTGTTGGGTTTCGCGCGCGCGCCGAAACGCCCGCGAACCGATTCTGATTCTTGCCAGGAGACACCCCGCTGCCGACTCCACCTCGTGCCGCATCCACCAGTGGTGCTCCACGCGGGCTTCGTGCCGCGCTTGCCTCGGCCTGTTTCACCCCTCCCGGCCCGATTTCGGTACCCGCCACCGCGTTTTCCTTGTCCAGCTTTCCTTTCAGCGACCGGTACAAACCGTACATCTCCTTGACCCCTGACGCCAACGCCGCGTCGTCTTTGTTCGGCGCGCGCCCGTGCGCGGTCGCGAATTCGGTCTCCCAAACCTTCAACTCGCGACGCGTCTTCGCCATCCGGGCCGCGAGATCGCCATCCTGGCAGGATGACGCGTCGGCACCCGAAACCCCAGCACGCGCCAACGCGACATCACCGCGCGGCGCCTCCATGCCGTGTCTCTCGCCGTGCCCCCCGTTGTGACTGTGAAGACGTCGTCTCATCCGAGGTGAAGCAGGCACCCTTTTTGAAAACGAGAGGTTCGTTTCCCGCGTTTCACGAGTAACACCGAACCCTGTTTTTGTGGGCACCCAAGGCACAACGAGTCGCGGCGACACGCCGCGACGCGCACTACGACCCGGTGCTCGTGGTGGTGTCGCACCAGGCGCAAAGCACTTCTGTGGGGCGTTTGGTTTCGTGAACACGTGCTTCCCCTACGACGCGTGGGTCGCGGGTCGTGGTCGCGTCGCGGTGCCTCAGATTAGATTAGCCTCGGAGACGACATCAAAAACAATTCCGCGATGAAGTTCCGCGCCACGTTCAGCAGCGTCGGCGTGCAGTGGCTGGAGCGTTTCGTCCCCGTGTTCGAGAAACTGGGCAATGAGCTCACAATGTTGCTCACCCGAAACACGATTCACCTTGTGCAGGACGCGGTGAGCACGGGCGGCCTGGAGCTGCACGCGGATTTGCTGAAAAACGAGGTGTTCGAAGAGTACAAAATCTCGAGCAACAACGAGGACAAGATTGCGTTTTCGCTGGAACCCGCGGTGTTGCACCGCGTGCTGAAAGGCCTAATAGGCAGCGAAGCCACTTCGGTTGATGTGAAGCTTATTAAGCGCGTAATAAGCCCGGGCAACGCCGCACCGTTCTTGAACTTCACGAGCAAAGGGCTGGTTGATATAACCCAAGACGTCCCCCTGGCCGGTCCGCTCACGAAGCGGGAAGTTTGCGTTTTAGGTACGCGCTGGGGCTTTCCCAAATCCAGGCACCTACGTTTACGGACCCTACCTGACTGTTTGAGCACACCGCGGTGATTAAAAGCAAGCGTACTGCATACAGCACAAACGCACTGTTTACGGACCCTGGTCGACTACAGTACCCGTAATGATTTACTGGCGTAATCGCAACTGTTACAAACCTGTACCGTACTCGCCGACTCGCGACTGACACTTTTCGTTCATCACAGAAACGCTCATCACGGCGAACGTGGTGGACGTTCCGTTTTGGCTGAACCTTGACCGAGCCGCGACGGACACGACGCACGTGACCGTGGAGAAGTTCAAAGCTATTGGCGGTGTGGTGGAACTCGCCACCACGAAACAAGGCGCGCTGCACTTAGTCGTGCAATCGTCGGAACAAGGCGCCGCCGTGATCGGGGTGGAGCTTCAGGTACTGCCTCCTGGGCTTTCCCAAATCCGTCGACACAGCGTTTTATCTTTAACGCTGTTGACTGTTTGTCCATACATCGTCCAATACACGCCCAACACGAGACGTTAACCACTTTTCTTTTACAACCACAGAACCTGCCCGTGTTGCCTGACACCGAAAACGCGCGAAACCTGGATGATGGCACGACAAACACGGATGACATCACCTCAAGCACGTCCCGCTTAGCACACGCGAAAGCCTCTGGAAACGCGCTTTGTGTCAAAGTGGATACGAAACACCTTTGGAAATCGCTAAGCGGCACGGCGAGCAACCCGTCGGATTGTTTGTTCGGCGTGGCGCGGAATAAAAACTTTGTGGAGCTGGTGTACCGCTTCGACAGGCAAGCCGTGAATGGCAACGACGCGGTGGGTTTGATGGTGCGCGTGCCGGTTTTGGAAGACGACGACGTGGCGGGGAGCGATTTTGATGAATAAATGGATTTACGTTCGCTTACGACGCTTTGTGAAGGACTCTTTAGATATATAACATTTGAAGGGTTGCTCGCTCCTCCGCGGTTCCGTCCTACCGTCTCAACTCAACCCAACCCAACTACCGTCTCAACCCATCATCTGCGTTTCGTACGACTCCAAGTCCTCCACGGGCGCCTTCGCGGCGTCCGCCGCGGACACAACCCCGGCCGCCTTCGCCGCCGCCGCGACGCGCTTGTCGAGCTTTGACGCGGCTTTCGCGTCCGCCTTCGCGTTCGTCTTCGCGTTCGTCTTCGCGTCCGTCTTGGCACCCGCCGATGAAGCAGCCTTGATCTCAGCGGTACTCTTCGCCGCGTCAACCGCAGCGCGCGCCACTTTCGCCTCGGCGACGATGCGCGCCACGCTCTGCGCGGTTGTTTCCGTCGCCTGCGCCGCTTCCTTCGCCGCCGCGGTCGCCGCGGTCGCCGCGGTCGCGTCCGGGTTTCCAACAAGGCTTTGCTGGATATTAAACAAAGTGGACATGATGTTGTTCATGCCTTCTTTCAAGCCGTGCACGTCTGTTTCAATCGCGGTGACGCGGTCCTCCGCGCTCGCGGGGAGGGGCTGGGTAGGTTCTTTTTGAACAGGGCGGCCCTCGACCAACAAAGGACGCTCGCCCTCCACACCCACGGGCTGCTCGCCCGGCAGACCCACAGGCAGTTCACCTTCTGAAAGGCCCGGTTCAGGGACATCGCCATTACCAGCCGTGTCGGGCGACTCACTGACATCGCCGTCAACAACCTCCCCCCGCGCGCGCGCCGCCTCCGCCTCCTGTTTCATCGCCGCCTCAACAAGCGCCGCGGCGTCCTTCACTTTGTCCGTGAACGCCTTTTCCGATTCCTTGTGCGTGTCCGTGGCCGTTTCCAGTGAGGACACGGATTTAACACAGCTCGCTTCGCCTTGTTCGTTGGGAAAATCAACAAAAGAATCACTCGCCGCGACGTACACTCGCGAGTGACTCTTTTCGCGTTTCGTCCGCGACGCCGCCGCGACGCTGTCCATGGCGCTACAACTCGTGGTCACGTGCGTCTCCGCGTCCGCCATCAGGAACTGGTCCATCGCTCTTAATTCCCAGTCCTGCAGCATGTCGTACCCGGTGATGTTCTGTGAGGTGACGCAGCCCATTTTGTGGAGCTTTGCGTGGGTCTTTTGTGACGCGTCGTCGGTGGCGACATAAACAGGCGGACCCATCCCAGCCTTGGCTTCCTTGCACACGTCGCGGAAGGCGTTTATTTTCGCGTCAAAGTTCGTCGCCCCGGCGTCCAGGTGCACGGCTTTGAAGTTTGGCGACTTGCCGAACAACGATTTGCGCGCGATCTGCATCACCTCTGTGATGTGCGGCGAGGGCTTGAAGTCTATTTGCGACTCGGTTTCAGCACAGATTGCGAACTGCTGCGAACCGAGGCAGGTCCACCACTCCCGGGTTTTCAACTCGTTGAGCACGTCGTCGTAGTTCGTGATGACGTCGGACGGAACGCTCGTTATTTGGCCACCGGGGAAGGAGTACTTCGCGTCTGCACGCACCGTATCCGTTTTATCAGCAGCACTGATGCACAAGTCAGGCCCGCCCGCGTCTTCAATGCGCTGCCAGTCACCTTTACTCATCGTGCGCCATCCCGCGTTGTCATCCTTTTGCACGACGTCGTCCAGAAAGATGGAATCTTGGAAGTTCCCAGATGTGTACTCCCCGACCGCGAGCTGCATGTTCGCGTCGGTTGCCATCTTTTTGTAGCACTGCAGGTGCTTCAGCTGTTCCGACAAACCCTGCTGGTCAAGCATGGCGTACAACGTTGGGCGCCCGGTGCCGTCGTCGCCGGGTAAACCGAGACGCGGCGAGGAAGAGGTAATGAGCGAAGGGGCACCTCCCGCGTGGTGCACGCCCGCCAACGCAAGCGCCGCGACCGAAGCAACCCCGAGGAGCACGGACGCGCGGGTCTTCTGCCCGGCGACGGCATCCGGGCGAAGCTCGCCGTTCAGGAGGGATATGCCCTCGGCGTTCCGGGAAGCCATCGGACGACGCGCGCGGCACGAGTGGTGCAGCGCGCCTGCAAAACCAGAATGGGTGTTGAAAAAAAACAGGCCGCCCGAAAATCGTATTCGCTGCCCGGTTTTTGACGGGGTTGATAGGTAGATTTCACAGGTAAAGTGTAAATTTAAATGGGTGTAAATTTCGGACTCAAAGGCGGTAGACTTTCAAGCAGCAATTCTCCTTTCAAATGGTTTGCCTCCCGCACATCACTTGACAAGTGCAAACACATCGCACGCGCGCGGTCTCGCCCCCGCCCCGCCATGGGCCTGCGAACGTGGATGGATGTGGTCGACGACGTGCTGCTGCAGCGGTGGCACACGCGCGGGTTACCGTCCGACCCCAAAGAGGTGTGCGGCGCCGACGTCAAAGGCAAGACCTTCATCGTGACCGGCCCCACCAGCGGCATCGGCACGTCCACCGCGGAGACTCTGGCGAAGTTGGGCGCAAGGGTGGTTCTGGCGTGCCGCACGGTGGCTAGGGGCGAGGCGCTGGTTGCGCAGTGGCGACGTGAACACGACAATGACAAGACAACCATCGATTGCGAGGTGATGCTTCTGGATTTAGACTCGCTCGATTCCGTGCGCGCGTTCGCGCGGAAGTTCTTGGCCAAGAAAACCAAACTGCACGTCTTGATCAACAACGCGGGCGTTTTCGACATGTCCGGTTCGTTTGTTAAAACGAAAGATGGGTTCGAACAGCACTGGGGGGTGAATTACATCGCGCCTGCGTTGCTTACGCTTCTTTTGATGCCCGCGTTGGGTTTGGGGGGTGAGGCGAAAAACCCAGCCAGGGTGGTGTTCGTCACGTCGAAGCTGCACGCGTTCGCAGACAAAGTCGACCTGACGGACGCGAGTTTCGACAGGAGGAAGTACGGCGCCCGCGCGGCGTACGCGCAGAGCAAACTCGCGGAGCTGCTGTTCGCGCGAGCGCTGGAGAAAAGGCTGCTGAATGTGGTTGACGAAAGTAGTACGGAGAGTAGTACTAAGAGCAGTACGGGGAGTAGTACTAAGAGTAGGACGGAGAGCAGTACGGAGCGTAAAACTAAGAGTAGTACGGCGAGTAAAACTACGCCGGAGAAACGTGAAACCCACGTGCGTTGCGTCTGCGTGCACCCCGGGAACATCATAACGGGCGTGGTCCGGACGTTGCCGAATTTCGTCCAGGTTGCTTACAAAGTCATCATGGGAAGCATCTTACTGACGCCGGCGGAGGGCGCGCGGGCGAGTCTGTTCGCGGCGACGAACCCGAAAGCGCTTCTTGGCGAGTTGACGCTCGCGCCGTACTTCGAGTCGCAGTGCGTTTTGACGTCGCCGTCGAAAGCGGCGGTGGACGACGACGCCGCGGCGGCGCTGTGGGAACAGACGATACGCACGTTCGAGGCGTTGAAGGTACTAAACAAAGGAGAAGGTGGTATTTATTCATAACAAAGTATTTATTATTCAAACAAACAACGCGCGTTGTTTTCCGAGAAACACGCGATACGCGGCGGCGAGACGACGCGAACAAGCCCCCCCAAGCGCCACGCCTCCTGGGGACGATTCGATACCTCCCCCTCCTTTACACGGCCATTTTCATTTCGATCTTCGGGTGCGGGTCGTACCCCGTGATTGTGAAATCCGCAAACGTAAACGAGTCGATGTCTGTTTTCGCCGGGTTGATGGTGAGCGTGGGAAACGGCCGCGGCTCCACCTCGAGTTGTTTCATCAGCGGCTCGACGTGGTTGGAATACACGTGCGTATCGCCGCAGACGTGAATGAACTCGCCCGGTTTCAAACCGCACACCTGGGCGATCATGCACGTCAACAACGAGTAACTCGCGATGTTGAACGGAACCCCCAACCCCATGTCGCACGACCGCTGGTACATCTGGCAAGAAAGCTCGCCGTTCGCGACGTAGAACTGGCAGAACATGTGGCACGGAGGCAGCGCCATCTCGTGCAGCGCCGCCGGGTTCCACGCGGTGAGCAAAATCCGGCGGTCGTTGGGGTTGGTTTTGATCTTGTGAATCACCTCCGCGAGCTGATCCACGCCTTGGCCGTTGTAATCGGCGTGCATGTCTTTGTACGTAGCGCCGAAGTGACGCCACTGGAACCCGTACACGGGCCCGAGGTCGCCCTCCTCTCGGTGCCCCAAACCCACCGAGTCGAGGTACGCCCGCGAGCCGTTACCGTCCCAGATCTTGATATCCTTGTCCTGCAGTTCCTTGGCGTTGGTTTTGCCGCCCACGAACCACAGCAGTTCCTCCGCGACGCCGCGCCAAAACACGCGCTTCGTGGTGAGCAGCGGAAAGTTGCGCCGCAGGTCGAACCTCATTTGCTTTCCGAATTTCGAAATCGTACCCGTTCCGGTGCGGTCGCCTTTGACGTTGCCTTCCTCGATTATTTCTCGGATCAGGTCCAGGTACTGCGTTTCTTCGTGAACTACACCTGCGGCGCGCGCCACGGCCGGTACCGTGGCGGAGCCGATTTGCCGCGCCTTGCCTGACGCTTGGTCGGCGGCGAAGTAGGTGAGGAACTGGATCGTGGCGCCTTCCTTTTCCCTGATCACGGGCGCTGACGCGTACAGCTTGAACTTGTTTGGGTCCAGTTTCGGAAGGAAGGCGTCGCACTTGAACAGATCCGGGAAAGCGACAGGGGGCGTGACCTCGGTCAGGTGCACGGCTGTGCATTTTGGCGAACCCAACGCCTCGGCGTACACCTGCGCGCCGCCGATCACGAACACGCGCTCCACTTCTTTCCGCATTTCTTCGCTCCCCAGAAATTCCAAAGCCTCGTCAAGAGACGCGCGCAGAAGCACTCCTTCCGGGAGGGTCTCACAAGGGGTGTCGCCGTTTCCATTCGGGATAGAGTTTGTATCACCACTCGCTTCCCGCAAAGACCCGCTCCGCGAAAGAACCACGTTTACCCTCCCCGGTAACGGCCTGAACTTGGGTGGGATGCTTTCCCACGTTTTCCGGCCCATCACAACCGCGTTTTTCTTACCAGGCTCGTCCACCTGTGAGGTCAAGGCCTTGAAATACGCCATGTCCTTGGGAAGCCTCCAGGGGAGCGTGCCGTCCAGGCCGATGCCCATCTCGCCCGCCGTCGCCGCCACGACAACTTGGAAATCACGCGTGGAGGTACTCATCGCGAGTGTTGGTGTTTGGCTCGAGACGACGCGTTTCGCAAACGACGCGTTGTTCGGGGCGATCGTGGCCCGGGTAGGTCGCGGAGCACAAAAACGCGTGCTTTGCCGAGACACAAGCGGCGGTGCGGCGACCGACCACGGACCACGGCGGACCACACGCGCGACCGCGCGGAGACCGAACGCGATCGTGGTGCCAACAAGCGGTGCCTACCGCTTGTTTTTTTAAATCGCGCAAACTTGGACGACGCGAAAGCGAGAGAGGTGACGCGCGCGTGCGGTTCTTCGCGGGGGAGACGCGCAAGCAAGCCGGGACGTCCGACAACAAACTCCGCGTAAACCGGCGGAGCGCGAGGTGGGGTGTGACGTTGGCGTTGGAGTGGTGACGTCGAGATGGCAAGTTTGAAAGTGTGTGAGATTTCGAAAAGAGGCCCATATCTCTATGGACTGGCAGACTAAACTGCTATAAAGAAAACAGAGTGATCCGCAACCCTGCATCGCGTGGCGCTTGATCCCGCACACCCACTGCGCGGTCCGGATGTCGTTGAAACCGGTGCCCGGGTCGCTGCGGGATCTTCCCCGCGGCCCTCCTTATCATGGGGGCGGGGGCTTAGGGCCTGCCCCGGGTTCCGGGGGAGGGTTCGGGGGCGGCGCGCCGCGCCCGACGCACGGTCTGCCTCCCCGAGGCGGCATGATGGGAAGCGGTGGGGGAGTTCAAGTTTCGCAGCACCAAACCGGGCTCCCCCCCTCGATTATCAGCTTGTTCGAAGCCAGAGCGCCGCTGGAGTACATGCCCGCGCCTGCGCGGCCGAAGAAAACGCTAGCGCTTACCGGCATCGCGGGTTTGGTGAACGAGTTTGAGGATCCTCCGAAAAAAGGAAACGACGCGGTTGACGAAGCCACCGCTGCCGCCGCCGCCGCCGCCGCCGCGCGGAAGCCGGTCCCCGTGGGCCTTGAAACGCGAGACGCGCGGTTGGTACGTATTACGGCCGAAAAGAAACAAAGACACGAAGCTAAGTTGCGAAAGCAAATCAAGGAATACGACCCGAAAACGGCGAACGCGGGGTCGTCCGCGGATCCGTACAAAACGTTGTTCGTCGGGCGCCTGGCGTACGAGGCGGATGAAAAGTCCGTGCGGGACGCCTTGGAAAAATTCGGGGACGTGCGTTCCGTTGAAATCGTGTACCGCAAAGGCGATAGGGATAAACAAGTAAACAAGGGGTACGCTTTCGTTGAGTTCGTCCGGGAGGATGACATGAAAGCGGCGTACCGCGGGGCGAACGGGAGGGTGATCGAGGGAAGAGCCGTGGTCGTGGACGCGGAGAGGGCGCGCACCGTACCGAACTGGCGCCCGCGGCGGCTCGGCGGCGGCGTCGGCAGGGGGCGCCAGGCGAGACAGCCCGGAGGGGGTGGTACCAATAAAGGCCCGCAAGGGGGGTACGCGAGCGCGCCGGTGAGTGGGTACGCAGGCGCCCCGCAAGGTGGGGGGTACGCGAGCGCCCCGCAAGGCGGGGGTTACGCAAGCGCGCCGGTGCATAGCGGGGGGGGCGATCGTCGCGACGAGCGCGGAGGCGGGGGCGGGTACGCGCGAAGAGACGACGACCGAAGAGACGACTCGAGGTCTAGGAGAGATGACCGGGGAGATGACCGCGGAGATGCCGACCGCCGGGGAGGGGGCGGATACGCACGCCCGGCCAACGACCGCCGAGACGACCGAAGGGACCGGGACCGGGGATACGGGGACAGAGACCGGGGAGACCGGGACAGAGACCGAGACCGAGACCGAGACAGAGACCGAGACAGAGAACGGTCCAGAGACCGTGGGTCTAAGCGCGAGCACCGGGACCGGTCCCCCGAGCGGTCTCACAAAGATTCACGCGATGACGAC
>TARA_B110000238_G_scaffold193616_1_pt1 | contig 15830 bp, 16 predicted proteins | sample TARA_B110000238 | Tara Oceans TARA_B110000238 (sample SAMEA4397569) | marine metagenome | biome: Polar Biome; feature: [SRF] surface water layer (ENVO:00010504); material: water (ENVO:00002006), including particulate matter (ENVO:01000060) such as... | depth 5 m | reverse complement strand
TCGTCGTCGTCGTCGTCGTCGTCGTCGTCATTATCATTACAATAAGATAAATTCGTGGGTACATCAAAAATTGGTTCAGGATTTACAATGATATCAAAATTAGAAATTCTGTTTGCACAGCTAGTTTCATGATTATAGACACTTACGTAAATAGTTTCTCTATTCGGGGTTGTATTCGAATAAGGATAAACTAATGGATTGTTTCCTACACCTGTATTTACAATAATAGGTTTATCAACATTAATTAAAGTATCAATTAACCCATCTCTATTGATAACATTATCAAAAAAATTTGTAATCAAAATGTAACTTTCTCCTTCATTTAAATTTGTAGAAACGGGCAAGCCACCAGTATAGTTTTTAATTAATATACCTGCGGGTAAATCACTAAAAGTAACTACAGTATTATTTTCTGAATCCAATACAGAAATAAAATTCAGATAATTAGCTTGCGGATTTTCATTCGTAAACATTCCAGCTCTAGAAGTAGTTACTAAAGCAGATGATCCTTTACTAACCAATGCACCAGCTTGCGCTCCACCGACTGCTAAAACTCTTATAGAGATATAAATAACGTCATTAGATTCAATAATGAACCCTTTATTAGTATGAACAACACTTGTGGTTCTTGAGTCTACAAAAAGCTGACTATCTCCATTGCCAATAAATATTTCTTTTGGCGCTGAACTTGATACAAAACCAGTAATATCATTATTAGTAAGCCCTATCCTTTTAATCGTGAAACTAACATTATTATTTCTCGGAGTTGATATATAAAAATAATGACTTTCAGGATTTGCATTTCCTGTTTCAGCATAGGTTAAAGGTGGTGAAAAGTACTTTTTACTTAATTGTGCATTTATATTCTGATAGCTTAAACAGCCTATTAAAATAAATAATATTAAATGTAAACTTTTAGACATTGTTCTCATTTGATAAAAGCGGTTATCAGAGTTCATGAAACAGCATATTCATAAACCCAAATTACAAAACAATATTTAAAGTATTTATTTATACTGAAATATGCATACAAACGTTAATAGTTTGTACGCATATATTTTAACTGTTTAAAAATTAGTTTTTTTTGATAAAAAAAAGAAATGATTTATTAAAATTACAAATCTCTTTTTAATAATAATCGATAAGACAAGTAGATAAAGGTGAAAGTCCAAAAACAAACGATTAGGACTGTTGTAAACTCAACAGCATAACTTTTGTTGAAAATTTCACCCATTGTATTTGCTGCAGATCTGACTGCACCTAATCTAGAAATTGGCTCTTTAATTAAGTTTGCCATGGCTTCTAAAGGTAAAAATTGCATTATGGAATCAACAGTTTCACTAGTTCTTTCTGAGTTTTGAAATTGCCAATATAAAAAACCTTTAAATATACTTTCTATAATCAACCAAACAACCATAGCGCCAATTGCAAAAGCAGAACGTTTTACAAGAATTCCTAAAAATAATCCAAAAGAAAAGAAACCAACTAACTTTATAAAGAATGCTAATAAGTATTCTAAATCAGAAATTATAATCGAAAATTCATTATAATCAGAATATACCAAACCTAAAACCAATGAAACAAAAAATACAAAAATTGTTGAAATTAGGGCAAAAGCGATTACGGTATAAAATTTAGAAAGTATAAATTCCTTTTTACTCAAGCCATCAATTAAGTTTTGTTTTAACGTTTTATAACTGTATTCGTTAGACATCATGGACACAATAACTAGCAGTAAAAAGAATTTTAAAATGGATGCAACAAAGGTGTTAAAATGCCAGATATAGGGAAAATTAAAGATTCCTGCATCTGCTAAATGTAGTTTAAAATTACCAAATTCGAATTTTATAGACGCTATTAATGCGATTGACATAAGCAAGCCGAAGTAAATTATAGAAAGTATTTTACTGGCTTTATTGTATTTTAATTTATGGAACTCTATGGTTAGTAGTCTTAGCATGACTTTAGGGTTTAGTGGATTATTTGTTGTTGGTTAAATCTAAAAATTGCTGCTCTAAACTAGGTTTACGTTTTACCAAATGCGATAAAATAAAGCCGTTTTCCAACAAATATTTATTGATTTCTGTGGATGAAATTTCACGATTTAAAGTAGCAATGATTGTTTCATTATCTTTTATGATTTTACCAATAGCCACATGATTTTCTAAAAGAGCAATTAACTCTTCTTCTTTTTCATCAATTTTTAGTTCTAATAAACCATTAGAAGCCGTCATTTCTTCAACACTACCGGCGTATAGTTTAATACCTTTTCTTATGACAACAACATGAGAACATACTTTTTCAACTTCATCTAAAAGGTGAGATGCTAATAATATTGTTGTTCCGTTTGCAGCAATTTTTTTTATGATTTGTCTAATTTCATGAATTCCTTGAGGATCTAAACCATTTGTGGGTTCATCTAAAATTAAAATTTCAGGATCATTTAATAACGCAGAGGCAATTGCTAATCGTTGTTTCATACCTAAAGAAAAAGTGCTGAACTTACTATTTCTTCTTTCAAACAGATTTACGGTTGTTAATTTCTCATCAATTTTTTCTACAGATGTTCCTTTTATTTTACAAATTAATGCTAAATTTTGGGAGGCGGTCATATAAGGATAAAAGTTTGGTCGCTCTATAATTGCGCCAACTTTCTTTAAGGCTTCATGGGTAGATAGTTTTCCGTTAAACCAAGAAAAATCGCCAGAATTTCTGTTTACAACATTTAAAATAATACCGAGAGTAGTCGATTTTCCACTTCCATTTGGGCCTAAAATTCCATAAACATTTCCTTTTTGAATATCAAAAGAAAGATTGTTTACTGCATGAATAGCTCCGTATTTTTTATCGAGATTTTTGAGAGATAATATAGTTTCCAAAGAAATTGATTTAGTCATTTATAATAGATAAGACGACTAAAGTACAATATTGTTACTTAAAAAAATTAGTTGTAAAAACTTCAATTATAAGGACTCCCAATTAGCCCTAGAAACAAAACAAGATTTTATGATAAAATTGCTACTTTACTTTGCAATTTAAGATATTGTCATAAATTCATGAATATTCAATAAAACGATCTATTTTTTTTGAGAGCTGCAGTATAATTTTTTTACCAGTAAGATTCGTGACTTTAATCAAAAGAAATAAAAGTATGATCTATCGCTCTTTAATATTTAAATAATTAGAAGTTTTTTTTTTTTTTAATATTCATTATAATCGAAATCATCAAAATGACCAAATTCATCATCAGTATCATTTTCGTTACCAAAACCATCATCTAGCTTTTCAGCAATAAATTCTTTTTCAGGAGCCTCGGCTGGGATGTCGCCTACAGATAAAATAGTTTGTGGTAAATCGTCTCTTTTTTCTGTTGATATTTCAACCACATCTACATAAAAAGTCCACATTTTTAAGAAATCATAGACATAGATAAGTTTATTGTTTTCTTCCGGTAAGGTTTCATATAAAACACAAGATTGCATAGAAATTTCTTCACCAGCTTCTGCCATGTTAAACAAGGGTATTTCTTCACCTTGATTCCATTCATCATCCGTTTTGTAAAAAGAAGCCATTTCTTGACCTGCAAAACCAAAAGTTGAAGCAATTGTAGTGTGTAATGTTTCTAAATTGATAGTATCTTCAACTAAAATAGTTCTAATTACATCTTCTTTGATATCTAAAATAACGCGTATTTTGTACATAAAATCATTAAATATAGAAGTACAAAAATACAATAAATTATACGTATTTTTACCCTTTAAACTTCTATTTAATGGATAAAATAAAAACATTGAAAATTTTAAATAATCTCAATAAAAACACCCTTATGGAAACTTTAGAAATTGAGTTTGTAGATGTTGGGGAAGATTTTGTGACTGCAAGAATGCCAGTAACTCCAAAAGTTTATCAACCTTATGGGATTTTACACGGAGGCGCAACCGCTGCTTTAGCAGAAACTGTTGGTAGCTGTGCATCTGCACTTTTTGTAAATACAAAGACCAAAATTATTAAGGGAATTGAGTTGAGCATCAATCACTTAAAAAGCAAAAAAGAAGGTGTTATTTTCGGGATTGCAAGACCAATTCATAAAGGGAGAACCACACATTTGTGGGAAATTAGAATTGTTGATGAAGAAGATAATTTAATTTCCATTTGTAAATTGACGAATATAGTTTTAGAAAAAAAATAGATTGAAAATTTTTGATAAAATAACAGCTTTTCAGAAAAATGAATTGCCTTTTGTAGTTTATAGAAAACCAAATGCTCAAACTATTTCCGGGTTTTTTATGGAGGATGATTCGTTGGCTTATACAGCAAACTTCTCTGAATCGGGATTCGTTTTTGCGCCTTTTAATGAGTCTGAAAAATCAATTTTATTTCCTTTAGAAAAAGCTGAAGTTATCTTTGAACCACTTTCTTTAGAAGGCGTTTTTTCTGATGAAAAGCTTTTTTTTGTGGATGCTGCTTCAAAGGAGTCTCACATTAAAGTGGTTGAAAAAGCAATTTATAAAATCAAGACAACAGTTTTAAAAAAAGTAGTTATTTCTAGAAAAGAAAGAATTGAGTTGGTTGATTTTAATGTTTTAGAGGTATATAAAAAATTATTACAAAACTATAAAAATGCTTTTGTGTACATTTGGTTTCACCCAAAAGTAGGATTGTGGCTTGGAGCAACACCAGAAACACTTTTACAGATAGAAAACTCGGCTTTTAGAACGATGTCTTTAGCAGGAACGCAAGTGCATTGTGGAGATTCTAAATCAAATTCTGTACAAGTAGAAAATGTAGTTTGGAAACGCAAGGAATTAGAAGAACAACAGTTGGTCACTGATTTTATAAAAGATCAAGTAAAAGATATTACTACGAATTTAAAAACTGATAAAACGAAAACTGTTAAAGCAGGTAATTTGTTGCATTTAAAAACAAAGGTTACTGGAGTTTTAGCGGGGAAATCAACTTTAAAAGAATTGATTAGAGCTTTGCACCCAACACCTGCAGTTTGTGGCTTACCTAGAAATAATGCGAGAAAATTCATTATAGAAAATGAAGACTATACTCGAAGTTTTTATACGGGTTTTTTAGGTGAAATACATTTTGATTGTATGAATTTAAGTAGTAAAAATTCCTCTTTATTTGTAAATCTACGATGCATGGAAATTCAGGATAAAAATGCTTTTGTGTATGTTGGTGGCGGAATTACAAAAGATAGTAAGGCCACAAAAGAGTGGGAGGAAACTGTTTCTAAAAGCAAAACAATGAAAAAAGTGTTATAAAATATAAAACCGTAAACATTGCTGTTTACGGTTTTTAAGTAAATGTAAATTGAATCTGAATTAAAATTGTTTTAAAAACTAGTTAAGAGTGCATGTTTTTATCATCAACAAGTAAATAATAAATAAGTTTTACAACCTTTAAATATCGTCGAAAGAAACATCAGTAAAACTTTGTGTTGGCTTTGTTTCTTCAGTGATTTCTTCTTTTTTAAAGTCTTTTTGATGGCGTTCACTAATTACTTCACCACCTTTTTCAGTCACAATATAATCAGTAGCTTTTTGTAACATTTCATGAAAATCAGCAAAATCTTCTTTGTATAAATAGATTTTGTGTTTTTGATAATGGAAAGTACCATCGTCATGCGTAAACTTTTTACTTTCTGTAACAGTTAAGTAGTAGTCGTCGGCTTTTGTTGCTCTTACATCAAAAAAATAAGTTCTTCTTCCTGCCCTTAATACTTGTGAAAAAATTTCTTCTTGTTCAATTCTCTCTGCCATAATTCTTTTTAAATAGTGATTATTATACTTACAAATCTAACAAAATATTTTACGTGGTAACCTTAAACATTAATTTTCTTTTTCTAAAAGTTGCTGTTCGTATAAATTTTTATAATATCCATCTTTACTTATTAGTTGATTGTGAGTTCCTTGTTGTAAAATGCTACCGCGGTCTAAAACGATAATTTTATCAGCATTTTTTGCTGATGAAACTCTGTGACTAATAATAAAAGTGGTTTTGTTTTTAGATACTTTTTCTAAATTTGAGAGTATTTTTTCTTCCGTTTCTGTATCAACAGCAGATAAACAATCATCAAAAATTAAAATTTTAGGATTTTTTATAATTGCTCTAGCAATAGAAACTCGTTGTTTTTGCCCACCAGAAAGTGTTACGCCACGCTCGCCAAGAATGGTTTTATAACCATTTGTAAATTCAACAATATTGTCATGGACAACTGCGTTTTTTGCAGCATTAATAATCTCATCTTCAGTGGCTTCCTCTTTTCCGAATTTAATATTGTTACCAATCGAATCAGAAAATAAAAACGGATCTTGAGGTACAAAACCAATCTGGCTTCTGACATCGTTTAGATTAGCTTCTTGAATTGGGATATCATCCAAAAAAATGGTACCATTTGTCGTGTCATATAATCTAGAAATCAGTTCAATAATCGTCGATTTTCCGGAACCTGTGTTTCCTAAAATAGCCAATGTTTCGCCAGATTTTACAGAAAAATTAATAGCTTTTAATGCCGTAATGTTGGTGTCATCATAGGTAAACGTAACGTCTTTAAAAGTAACATTACCCTTTATTTTGGTAGCTGTTAAATTTGTGCTTTTAATTTCTGGAATTTGATTTAAAAATTCATTTATTCTTGCTTGTGATGCTTCTGCTTGCTGCACCATAGAAGTTACCCAGCCAACTACTGCAACTGGCCATGTTAAAATATTTACATATAAAATGAATTCTATAATAACTCCAGCTTTAATTTCGCCATTTATATATTGATTTCCACCAACATAAATAACAACTAAATTACTCATTCCAATCAATAAAAGTATCAACGGATAAAAAAGTGCATTGGCTTTTTGAAGGTCAATGTTTTTATCTTTGCTTTCATCAGAAATTGTATTAAAATCTTTGATGATAGCGGCTTCAATTCCGTATGATTTTACAACGTTTATCCCCGAAAAAATTTCTTGATTTAAGGTTGTTAATTTTGATAAATATTCTTGTACAATGGTACTCCTTTTATGAATAACCTTGCTTAATACAAAGATAGCGATAGATAAAAGCGGAAAAGGAATTAGAGTGTATAAAGTCAATTTTAAATCTACTCGAGCCATTTGTGAGAAACCTACTGCAAAAAGAACAAGCATGTTCATTGTGTACATAATGGCGGGGCCAACATACATTCTTACTTTAGAAACATCTTCACTAATTCTATTCATTAAATCACCAGTTCTATTTTTTTTGTAAAAATTGAGGGATAATTTTTGATATTGTTGATAAATTTCATTTTTTAAATCGAACTCAATTAATCTTGAAGTAACAATAATAGTTTGTCGCATTAAAAAAGTAAGAAAACCACCCAATAACGCTACACCAATAATAATGAGCACATTCATTAAAAGCTCGTGTTTTACAAGGGCTAAATCAGTTACTTTTTCGCTTAAATAATCTTCAACAATATTAAAAGAATCTCCAATGATTCTAGGAACTTGAAGGGCGAGTAGTTTCGATACAATTGTCATGAACAATCCTATTAGAATACGCCATTTGTATTTAGAGAAATATTTGTTTAAATATTTTAATGCTTTCAAAAAAAATGGATTAAAAAATAATCTACGAATATACGAGTTTCAGAAAGATATTTTTTCTTAAAAAAGAATTAAAAAAGTAACCATGAGAAACTAAATTAACACTATTTTTGCGCAGCAATTAAAAGCAAATTTTAGAAGTTCTTTATATGATTAACAGAAGACATATTCGAGTTAAAGTAATGCAATCTGTGTATGCCATGCAGCAATCTCATAATGATGATATGATTAGAGAGGAGAAATTTTTAAAACACAGTATTTTAAAAATGTTCGATTTATATGTTTTAAATATTCAGCTTTTGGTTGAAGTTCAAAAACTCGCCTCCAAAAAAATAGCTCTATCTAAAAAGAAAATCCTCGCTACTAAAGAGGACTTGCAGCCAAATACAAAATTTATAGACAATAAATTAATTACTATTTTAGCCGAAAGTATTAGTCTAGAAAGTTATCTAGAAGTTAATACCTTAACAAATTGGGAACAAGATATTGAGTATGTTAGGATTATTCTTGACGAACTTCAGAAAAGTGAACTATATAAGAAATATGCAGATACTGTAGAAAATTCTTTTAAAATTGATAAAGCTTTTGTAATCGATTTTTTTAAAGAAATTATTGCACCTAACGAAAAGTTGGCAGAATATTATGAAGACAAAATGATTTCTTGGTTAGATGACATACCGTTTGTAAACACTTGGGTTACAAGGTCTTTAAGTAAGCAGAAGAATACAAGTTTTAATTTGGGTGTTTTATATAAAGATGATGATGATGAGCAGTTTGTCTCTAATCTTTTTAGAAAGACAGTTTTAAAAGAGAAAAGTTACGAACAAGATATTGCCGATAAAACACCTAACTGGGAAACCGATAGAATTGCAGACATCGATATGATTCTTATTAAAATGGCAATGACAGAATTTATTAATTTTTCTTCTATACCAACAAGAGTAACTATAAATGAGTACATCGAGATCTCTAAAGATTACTCAACAACAAAGAGTAGCTACTTTATAAATGGAGTTTTAGATAAAATTTCGAAAGAATTTACAAAAGAAAAAAGAATTGTTAAAATAGGCAGAGGTTTATTGTAATAATATTGTTTTAAACGATTTATTTATTATTTTTATACAAAATTAATATCATGAAAAAAATAACATTTTTATTTGCGTTTTTGATTTCTTCAAGCTTATTTATTTCTTGTGGAAAGGGAACAAGCAGCGCAACTTCAAAAATTAACAAAGACAACTTAGAGACCGCAAAATCTAGAGATGTAGAAATTAAAAATGGAGCAGCTTCAATTACTTTCGATAGTCAAGTATTTGACTTCGGAGTCGTAAATGAGGGTGAAATCGTTGAAACTACTTTTAAAGTAACTAATTCTGGTAAAACAGATTTAGTAATTACAGATGCAAAAGTTACGTGTGGTTGTACCGTTCCTGTTTGGCCTAAAAAGCCAATTAAACCAGGACAAACTGAAAATGTTAAAGTGAAATTTAATACCAGTGGAAAACAGAATAGACAACAAAAAAATATTACTTTATTAACAAATACAGAAACTGGAAGAGAAATTTTAACTCTGAAAGGTATGGTAACGCCAAAAGCAAAATAATAATATGTTCTTAACAATAGTATTACAAGCAGATGCAGGAAGTTTAATGTCAATTTTGCCTTTTGTTGCAATGATTGGGGTTTTATATTTCTTTATGATCAGACCACAAATGAACCGCCAGAAAAAAGAAAAAACATTTCAAGCGGAAATAAAAAAAGGGAGTAAAATAATAACCTCTAGTGGTATTCATGGAAAAATAGTAGAGATTAACACTACAGATAATACTTTGACTATAGAAACTGGAGCTGGAAAAATTAAGTTTGAACGTTCTGCTATCTCAATGGAATTAAGCAAAAAATATGCAGTAGTAGCTCCTGTAGCTAAAAAATAGCAGCTACTTATAATTTAAAAAGTGAGCTTTTTCTTTAATAAGACAAAGCTCACTTTTTTGTTTATAAGCTTTTCAGTAGCTTGCACTAAAATTTAACTTCTTGGCAAAACCAATAAAGAAAATACCGAAAACATTCATAAGTTTTTTAATCATCTCTTTTTTGATTTGGTTACTAATTACATTTTCTAAAGAATATGTTACTGTACTTACGTACCCAGTAAGTTATAAAAATATACCGCAAAATAAATTATTGCAAGTACCACCAACAAAACAAATAGATATTTCTATAAAAGCATCAGGTTTTAAAATTTTAAGAACTAAATTTAAAAACAAAACCTTAAAACTAGAAGTTTCTAAAGTGCAAAAAAAGAAAGGTAATCACTTTTACCTTTTGCCGAAAAATCAAATTACAAAAATCCAAAAACAATTATTATCAGGAGTTGTGATGCAAGAAATAATTCAAGATACAATACATTTAAATCTAGGGGTATTGGGTTCTAAAAAAGTTGCTTTAAAGCCAAATTTAGATATTAATTATCATATTGGTTACGGTCTTTTAGAAGCTATTTCAGTTACTCCAGATTCTATTGTTATTTCTGGTACTGAGTCTCAACTTGAAAAAGTTAATCATCTTAATTTAAGTAAGTTAATTTTAATGGATGTGAAATCAGATTTTAGTAATCTCGTTTCCATTTCAAAACCCGATAATCAGAATAGTCTAAAGTTCAATATATCAAAGGCTGCAGTTAGCGGTAAAGTAGATAAATTTACAGAAGGCATTTTACAAATTCCTTTTAGCATAAAGAACTTGCCCGAAGGTATAAGTTTAACTATTCTTGCAGAAAAAGTAAACATAGTTTTTATCGTTGCATTATCTAATTTTGCTAAAGTTTCTGAAGCTTCTTTTAAAGTCGAGTGTGATTATGTTATTTCTGAAAAAAATAATCTAGGATATTTGATTCCTAAATTAATTTCAAAACCGAATTTTATTAAAAGTTTTAAAATTGTACCTGCGAAAATAGATTTTTTAATTCAAAAATAAATGATGATTGTTGGTTTAACAGGCGGTATTGGTAGTGGTAAAACTACGGTGGCAAAATTCTTTTCAGAATTTAAGAACATAGCCATTTATACAGCGGATTCAGAAGCTAAAAAATTGATGAACTCTTCAAAAATTATTAAAGACAACTTAATCAAAGAATTTGGTGAATTAGCTATTGTAAATCAGAAACTAAACAGAAAGTATATTGCTGAAATTGTTTTTAAAGACAAAGAAAAACTGGCAAATTTAAATGCGATAGTGCATCCAGAAGTTAAAAGAAATTTTCAAAAATTTGTTAAAAATAATAGTAAAAATGATTATATAATTTACGAAAATGCCATTTTGTTTGAAAGTAAAAGTAATTTGATTTGTGATATTATTATCACCGTTTTTGCGGATATCAACACCAAAATTCTACGAGTTATTGACAGAGATTCATCAACAAAAAAAGAGGTTTTAAGCAGGATGAAAAATCAATGGCTAGAAGATAAGATAATACTACAATCTAACTACATAATTTATAATGAATTGCTTGATGAAACCAAATGGCAGGTTAATAAAATTCATAATATTTTAACAGAAAAAGCTAAAAACTTTTAATTAAATGTAACGTTATTGTTAAATTACTCTTAAATTTTCTTATTTTTTGTTAATTTACGTTAAAAACAGGAATTCCAATTTTTTAATAGGCTAACTTTGAGCTATGGGCAAAAAAATGTTTGTGCTTATTGTTTTTTTAATGAGCATTTCGTTGATAGGAATTATATCCGTGCAGCTCTATTGGATTAATAATGCAGTAGAAAGTAAAAAGGAACAATTTAAGAATGATGTACAAAAATCTTTGGGCAGAGTTACCGAAAGAATCAATGAAAAAGAAGAACAACAAATAGAAAATGTAATTCAAGGTTTTTTAGATCGACAAACATTAGCAGACAATGCACAAATTAAGAATTTTCTTTTTCAACAAATTGATACGACAAATAATAGAAAAATTACATACGGAACAACAATTTTAGAAGAGAATTTTGAGATTCCTTTAGATTTTTTGGATAATGAAACTGTAATTTTCAAAAGGGTTTCCGGTAAAAAAGATTTCTTTCAAACAACCTTTCTCAAAGATGACGACCATATTTTTAAATCTGCAGATGAAAAACGTTATTCTTTTTTAGGAAGAATGAAGAAGTATGAAAGTTTTCAAATTTCTGAAATTACAAAGGATTTTAAAAGTAAAAATCCAATTAACCAAAGAGTTAGTAATAGAGAGTTAAATGAAACGATAAAAGATGAATTAAGTAAGAGAAACATACATTTAGATTTTAAATATGGGGTATATAGCAATGACGGTTTGGCAACAAAACTAAAGTCTGGCTATTACACAATTAATCAAAAAGATAGTTATCCTTATCCATTATTTTACGACACAAATAACAATCCTGAATATATTCTAAATTTGGAGTTTCCAACACAAAACAAACATATTTTATCAGGTATTTCTAATATTTTATTGCTCTCATTATTTTTTATTTTCATTATTGTTGTTGCTTTTTCAAGCTCATTGTATCAGTTAATAAAACAGAAAAAAATAGCGCAAATAAAAACTGACTTTATCAATAATATGACGCACGAATTTAAAACACCAATTGCCACAATTAACCTGGCTTTAGATTCAATTAGAAATCCTAAAATTATTAATGATAACGAAAAGGTATTGCGTTACGTAAATATGATCCGTGAGGAAAATAAGAGAATGCACACACAAGTAGAAAATGTGCTACGAATTTCTAGACTGGAAAAAAATCAGTTGGATATTGCTAAAGAAACTGTTGACATTCATGACATTATAGAACATGCAATTACCCATGTCAGTTTGCTCGTTAATGATAAAAGAGGAACGATAGAAACCCATTTTCATGCAATTACAGCTGAAATTTCTGGAAACGAATTTCACCTAACAAATGTTATTGTTAATATATTAGAGAATGCGATAAAGTATTCTATAACGCCACCAAAAATTAATGTTTATACTGAAAGCACAAATAAGTTTTTCATTGTCGAAATTAAAGACGAAGGAATAGGGATGAGTAAAAGTGTTCAGAAAAGTGTTTTCAATAAATTTTACAGAGAGCAAAAAGGAAACATCCATGACATTAAAGGTCATGGATTGGGTTTAGCGTATGTAAAAGAAATTGTAGAAAAACATCATGGAACAGTTTTTGTTGAAAGTGAAAAAGGAGAAGGAAGCACATTTACAGTAAAATTACCTTTAATTTAAAAAGTATATAAAATGGGAAGTAAGAAAATTTTGTTAGTAGAAGATGATCCAAATTTTGGAACCGTCTTAAAAGATTATTTAGCACTAAACGATTATAACGTTACGCACGCGAAAGACGGAATAGAGGGTTTAATTATGTTTAAAAATAGCGATTATGATTTGTGCATTTTAGATGTAATGATGCCTCGTAAAGATGGTTTCTCTTTGGCTCAAGATATTAGAGTTACAAACAAGGAAGTGCCAATTATTTTTTTAACAGCTAAAACATTAAAAGAAGATGTTTTAAGAGGATATGCCGTTGGCGCTGATGATTATTTAAATAAACCTTTCGATTCTGAAGTTTTATTGCATAAAATTAAAGCAATTTTACAGCGCAAAGATTCTGATAAATCAGCAGAATCAGAACAGTTTGAATTTAATATCGGTTCATTTTTCTTCAATTCGAAATTACGCCATTTATCTGTTGGTAAAGATATAGAGCCTAGTAAATTATCGCCAAAAGAAAGTAAATTGTTGCGTATGTTGGCAATTCATAAAAATGATTTGATGCCAAGAGAGTTAGCACTTACTAAAATTTGGAGAGACGATAACTACTTTACATCAAGAAGTATGGATGTTTATATAGCAAAATTGCGTAAATATTTAAAAAATGATGATGCTGTTGAAATCTTAAATATTCATGGAGAAGGATTTAGATTAGTAGATAAAACCTAAAATAAAATACTTCCCCAAAAACATAATTCAACTAATACCAATTAGATTTCAAAACACATGATTATATTTAATTGGTATTATTGATTACGTTCAGTTTTTTTGTATTTTTATATAATGGCAGAGTTTATTAAAATCTATACCGACAATCCTAATCCTAAAGAAATTCAAAAGGTAATAAAAGTGTTGCGAAATGGTGGATTAATTATTTATCCAACAGACACTATTTATGGTTTAGGTTGCGATATTACGAATACAAAAGCATTAGGGAAAATTGCTTCAATAAAGGGAATTATGCTAGAAAAGGCAAACTTTTCATTTGTTTGTTCTGATTTGAGTAATTTATCAGATTATGTAAAACAAATAGATTCACCAACTTTTAAAATTTTAAAAAGAGCACTACCTGGACCATATACATTTATTTTACCAGGAAGCAATAATTTGCCAAAAGCCTTTAAAAAGCGAAAAACAGTAGGAATTCGTATTCCAGATAACAACATTTCAAGAGCAATTGTAGAGGCTTTAGGAAATCCAATTGTTTCGAGTTCTATAAGAGATGATGATGATGTTTTAGAATATACTACAGATCCTGAATTAATTTTTGAAAAATGGAAAAACTTAGTAGATATTGTTATTGATGGTGGTTACGGAGATAATTACGCCTCTACTATAATTGACTTAACAGACTCTGTACCAGAGGTAGTTAGAGAGGGGAAAGGGAGTTTAGATATTTTGTAAAGTAAGTTTTAAATGTATTAGATTTTTTTTAATGAAGCATCTCTCGGAATCCCTCTTAACAGTATCAACTATTCTTGGAGTAGTTGCTAGAACAAAAACCTATATTGATTTCCGTACTTTCTTTGCGAACCTTTTGGATAAAGTATTCGTTTATTTTAAATTCTCAAACTTTTTTCTTCTTAAAACAAAATATTGCCAAACAATACTCGTGTGTAAATTATAATCTTGCTTCTTGATTGTTTTTTTACGTTTTTCTAAAAACGTAAAGAAATTCTTGTAAAAGCTTAAATGTGCTTTTACAATTGCCCAAGTGTGAATAGGTCTTAATTCTAAAATAAATTTTATGCCTGCAATTCCGTCAAATATTAAACGGGAAAAGATTACAAATAAAAACCATTTTCTTGGCACATTTTTCACAATGTTTAACAAGCTATTTCTAAAGTTTAAAAATGTTTTATGCGGATTTGTATCTTTTAAAGTTGCTCCGCCAACATGAAAAATAGTAGATGTGCCTACATATTTTACCTTATAGCCTATATTTTGAGTTCTCCAGCATAAATCAATTTCTTCCTGATGAGCAAAATAATCTTCATCAAAACCATCTAATTGGTGGTACACTTTAGCTCGAATAAATAAACAAGCGCCCGAAGCCCAAAAAATTTCTTTAATATCATTAAATTGACCATTGTCAGTTTCTAAATGATTAAAAACCCGGCCTCTGCAATAAGGATATCCGTAGAAGTCCACAAATCCGCCCGCAGCTCCTGCATATTCAAGTTTGGTTTTATCCTTAAAGTCTAAAATTTTTGGTTGAATAATTGCTGTTTTATCATTATTCTTAAAAACTTCTGTTATAGGTTGTAACCAGTTTTTTGTAACTTCAACATCAGAATTTAATAAGCAATAAATATCTGCATCTATGAGCTTTAACGCATCATTATAACCTTTCGCATATCCGCCATTTATCTTGTTTTCAACGATTTTAATTTCTGGAAAAATTTCTTTTATATAGGTAATAGATGTATCTGTAGAAGCATTATCAGCTATATAAATAGTAGCATCTTGCGAACTAAAATTCACAATAGATGGTAAAAACTTTTCTAATAGGTTTTGCCCGTTCCAGTTTAATATTACAATTGCTGTTTTCAAGGATGCGAAATTACATTTTAAAAATTGGTTTACAATTAAAGTTTTCTTAATTATAATCAGGAATTTCTTTCAAAAAAACATACGTTTCTTTTTCAAAATCCATTTTACAATAAAAATGCTCTAAACCATTCGTTACAATTAAATAATTGGCTTTTAGTTTTAAATTATAGCGTGCTATTTGATCAAAAGTATTTTGTGTAATTTTAATACATGGCGCTTTGCATTCAACAATAATTTCATGTTTTCCATCAGAATTAAAAACTAAAATATCAGTTCTTTTTCTACGATTATTAATTGTTAACTGTTTTTCTAAAGCAATTAAAGAGATTGGATATTTTTTCTCTGCAATTAAAAATTGCACAAAATGCTGACGAACCCATTCTTCTGGCGTT
>TARA_B110000238_G_scaffold153542_1_pt1 | contig 15898 bp, 9 predicted proteins | sample TARA_B110000238 | Tara Oceans TARA_B110000238 (sample SAMEA4397569) | marine metagenome | biome: Polar Biome; feature: [SRF] surface water layer (ENVO:00010504); material: water (ENVO:00002006), including particulate matter (ENVO:01000060) such as... | depth 5 m | reverse complement strand
AATAAACACAATATTCTTATTAAGATTAATTATAAATAATAAAAAAAATAATATATTTGCCAAAAAATTATAACAATTAAAATTTAGAAAATGAAAACAACAAACTTTATTAAAGGATTATTATTAAGCTCTGTAGTGATTCTTTACTCTTGTAGCTCAGAAACAGATCTTGCACCGCTTACTACCCCAACTGTGTCTCCAGATACTTATAAGTTTGAAAGATACGGAATATCAACAGTGAGTCATGGTGGACAAACTGCACGATTACTAATGGGAGTTCAATTATATAGTGCTCTTAAAGACCCTTCAAAAACAGAAGCAGAATTACTTGCAATGTTTAATGATGGTACAGGCTTTGGTAGTGTAGATTTCAATGGCGAAACTATAGACTTAGATGCTAGTGGAAAAGAACTAGGAAATAAAACAGCTGCATATGGATCTGCAACTGTAAAACCTTTATATGATGCAATGATTGCTGAAGCTGCTAATGTTGTTTTTCCTGCATGGAATAATGGTGATCTAGCTTCTGCTGGTGTTGCTGGATACCATCAAGGTGCCGGAGGAAGAGAGGTTTATGTTAATGCCAAAGGATTGGAAATAGTTCAAGGATTTACAAAAGGTTTAATTGGAGGACTATGTGTTGATCAAATAGTTAACGGCTACCTAAGTGAGTCTAAATTAAATTCTGGAGCTAATGATGCATCTGCATTAAGCGCTGGTGAGTATACGGACATGGAGCACTACTGGGATGAAGGATTTGGATACTTATACGGACTAGAAGCTGATAGAGAAATGCCTTCATACTCTGGAAATGGTTATGTTCTTTTAAATAAATATGCTGGTAAAGTAAATACTTCTGGTGATGTAGATATGGCTGCAGTATATGATGCTTTTAAATTAGGAAGAGCTGCAATTGTAAATATGGATTATGTAACAAGAGATGCTCAAGCTGCAATAATCAAGGAGCACGTTTCTAAAATATTAGGAGCAAATGCTTCTGACTATTTAAGAGATGGAGCTACTGAACTTGGAAATTCTTCACCTGATATGGCTGATTTCTTTCATGCTGTTTCTGAAGGTTATGGATTTGTTTTAAGTCTTCAATTTGCGCTAGATGGAACTGGAAATTATATTTTATCTAACTCACAAGTTAATACCATGATAGACGCACTAAATGCTGGAAACGGTCTTTGGGATGTTGATGCTGCAACATTAACACAAATGGCAGATGATATAGATGCTGCTTTTGGTCTGTAATAAATAAGTCTCAGATAAATTCAAAAACTCAGTGGAAAATTATTTTTCCACTGAATTTTTTAAATAAATTATAATATGATAAAAAAAATAATTACAACATTCTCAATTGCAGTATTACTGTATAGCTGCGGAAGTGAAAGTGGTAATAACAATAGCTATGACGATGGTTTTAATAGATCAGAATTACTTGCTAATTTAACTGATAATATTATTATTCCCTCATACAATAATTTTCAACAAGAATTAATTAATTTAGAGCAATCAGCAATAAATTTCACGAATAATACTGATCAAGATAATTTAGAATCATTAAGAAGTTCATGGTTAGATGCATATATGGCTTGGCAACATATTGAAATGTTTGATATTGCTAAGGCTGAAGAAATTGACTTTAGAAGAAAAATGAACGCCTATCCTTGTAATACAATAAGAATAGATATTAATATTTCATCTGAAAATTATGACTTAAATAATTCTAATCATTATTCAGCTCAAGGGTTTCCAGCTTTAGATTATTTGTTAAATGGGCTGACAGATCCAATTATATTATTTTCAGGAAATGATGGACAAAACTATATTAACTATTTAAATAGCCTTGTTCAATACATGCTCTTAAATACTAATGAAATAATTAACGAATGGAATAATAACAGAGATCTATTTATTAATTCTACCGAAAATACAGCCTCATCTAGTTTAAATAAATTAACCAATGATTTCATATTTTACTATGAAAAAGGATTTAGAGCTAACAAAATCGGGATACCTGCAGGTATTTTCTCTGGCTCTCCACTTCCTGAGAATGTAGAGGCCTACTATCATAATCTTAATAATAATACAACTTCTAAAAACTTAGCTCTTGAAGCGTTTGTATGCATACAAAAATTTTTTGTTGGACAATATTTTGACAACTCATCTGAAGGCACTGGTATTTCAGATTACTTAAATCATTTAAACGCTCAAGAACAAGGTAATAATTTAAGTGATTTAATAATCTCAACATTTGATGAAGCTGAATTAGCAATTACAGAGCTTGACCAAGATCTTATGAGTCAAATTAATACAAATAATTACGACATGCTTTTTACATATGATAAAATACAAGCTGCTGTTCCTCTACTTAAAATAGACATGCTAGTATATCTTAGTATTAACGTTGATTATATTGATGCTGATGGAGACTGATTTATTAATAACCTAAAATATAATTAAGATTCTCCATATATTTGGGGAATCTTTTTTTTTATGATGTCAACTCTTAAAAAATACATTAATAGCTATACAAATTCATCACCTCTTGTAATATTTAGGATTGGTTTTGGGTTAATGATGTTTTTTAGTATACTAAGGTTTTGGTCTAAAGGATGGATAGATAAAATTTATGTCAAGCCTAGTTTCCATTTTACATATTATGGTTTTGAATGGATTGAACAGTTGGGGGAATACACTTATATTTTATTTTTAATCTGCGCTATATCAGCTTTTTTTATAACAATAGGACTTAAGTATCGCATCTCTATCATAATATTTTTTTTAAGTTTTACATATATTGAACTTCTAGAGAAAACGATATATTTAAATCACTACTACTTCATATGTGTCCTCAGTTTTCTTTTAATATTTATTCCACTAAATTCCTCTTTTTCAATTGATAATATTTTAAGTAGGCACCGATCAATAAAAGTTCCAAGATGGACGATTGATAGCATAAAACTTTTATTGTGTATTGTTTACATATATGCAGGGCTAGCAAAAATAAATTCAGACTGGCTCTTAGAAGCTCTTCCTCTTAAAATCTGGCTACCATCAAAATATGATTTACCAATAATTGGAGATACATTAATGCAAAAAAATTGGGTGTATTACGCTATGAGTTGGGGAGGGATGATTTATGACTTAAGTATTCCTTTTCTTTTAATTAATAAGAAAACAAGAAACTTTGGTTTCTTTATGGTAGTCTTCTTTCATGTATTTACACGTATATTGTTTCCTATTGGTGTTTTTCCCTACATCATGATAATGAGCGCTACAATTTTCTTTGATTCCAAAGTTCATGATAGAATTATCTTGGCACTAAAAAATGTTTCTAAAATTAAATTTAAAGATTATAAAATCAAAGACAGAAATAGTCTTAACAATAAATTCTCCATTATAATTTTATCGTTATTTTTTATTTTACAGCTAACAATTCCTTTAAGGAATCTAGCGTACTCTGGTAATCTGATGTGGCACGAACAAGGTTATCGATTTTCTTGGAGAGTAATGCTTATGGAAAAAATTGGCTATACTACATTTAAGATTTTAAATAAAGATAATGGACAATCCTTTATTGTAGACAATGATGAGTTCCTAACATCGTACCAGAAAAAACAAATGAACTTCCAACCAGATTTTATTTTAGAATATGCTCATTATCTAGGTAGACACTTTAAAAATAAAGGCCTAAAAAATATTGAAGTATATGCTGATAGCTATGTATCTTTAAATGGCAGAAAAAGCCAGCGCTTTATTGATCCAAATATTAATCTTTTAGCGGAAACTGAATCATTTGCTAATAAAAACTGGATATTGCCTCTGAAAAATGAATAAGAAAACTAAAATATTAATCCTATTATTTTTTATGTCTATCAGCTTTACTAAAGCTCAAAATAGTATTAGTGGAAACATAATCTCTTCAGATACTCAAGAGCCAATCGCAGGCGTTGAAATCTATGAAAAAAATATAGGGAAAATAGCACAAACAGATACTAAAGGGTTCTTTGAATTCAAAACATTAAAAAAAACAGCTACACTTATTTTCTTTGCGTATAACTATAATGTTGAAGAAGAGAATTTTCAAATCTCTGAAAACTTGATAATTAATAAAAGCCTAAGACCTCTTTCAAGGCAATTAATGGAAGTAGAAATTAACTTACGCAAACAAAAATTATTTGAGATGACGCGTCTTAATGACATTGAAGGGACATCAATTTATGCTGGTAAAAAAAACGAAGTAATCTTGGTTAACCAATCTATGGCTAACCTTGCATCCAACAATGCTAGACAAATATATAGCCAAGTAGCTGGTCTAAATATATACCAAAATGATGATGCTGGTCTACAACTAAATATTGGCGGCAGAGGATTAGACCCGAATAGAACTGCTAACTTTAATACTCGTCAAAATGGTTACGATATTAGTGCTGATGTTCTCGGTTACCCCGAAAGCTATTACTCACCAGCTTCAGAGGGTCTCTCTGAAATTCAAATTATACGCGGAGCTGCTTCGCTACAATATGGCACACAATTTGGAGGTCTGGTTAATTTTATAATGAAAAAACCTAATCCTAATAGACAATTTGAAGTGATTAGCAGAAACACCTTTGGAAGCAATAAGTTATTCACTAATTACACAAGCTTTAGTGGGACAAAAAATAAACTTAGCTATTTAACATTTATTAATTATAAAAAGGGAAATGGCTTTCGAAATAATTCGCAATTTGAAGCCACAAATACGTATAGTCATCTATCTTATAAGTTTAATGCAAAATTTAAATTATCTGCCGAATTTACATATCTAGAATACTTAGCTCAACAGGCTGGGGGTTTGTCAGATATTATGTTTGAACAAGACCATCTTCAAAGTAATAGAGAACGGAATTGGTTTAATGTTGGCTGGCTACTCTATAACGTGAATTTCTCATATAAAATTAAAAAAAATAATGCGCTGTCATTCAATTTCTTTGGATTAAATGCTAATAGAAATGCCCTAGGATTTCGATCTAATAGAGTTAGTCAAATTGACTCCGATGAGGCAAGAGATCTAATTAAAAGTGATTTTAATAATTTTGGGTTTGAAACTAAATATCTTACAAATTATAAACTATCAAAATACACTTCAAACTTTTTACTTGGTCTAAAGTTTTATAAATCATCAAACTCCAGCCTTCAAGGACCTGGTTCTAATCAATCAGAAGCAGATTTTAACTTTGACTATAGCAATTATCCAAACTATAATAATCAATCCAACTATAGCTATCCAAACTTAAATATTGCCTTTTTTGGAGAAAATCTTATTAGAATAAATAATAAACTTTCTATAACACCTGGTTTTAGAGTAGAGCATATCAAAACAGAGAGTATCGGATATTATAAAAAAATAAATCTAGACGGGGCAGGAAATGTAATTCTAAATAACACTATATATAATAACAATGAAAACGAGAGGTCATTTATATTAATTGGATCAGGTGTTAGCTATAAAAGTGATATAGAAATATACGGTAATTTTTCACAGAACTATAGATCGGTAACCTTTGCTGATATCAGCATAATTAATCCAGCATATACCATAAATCCAAATATTCAAGATGAGAAAGGATACACAATAGATCTTGGGTTAAGAGGGAATTATAATGACTATATATCATATGACTTAAGCGGGTTTAATCTTTATTACAATCAAAGAATTGGATTTATTCAAAAAGAAGATAGTAATGGGAATGTGAAAAGTGAAAGAGGAAATGTCGGGGATGCTGTAATATATGGGTTAGAAAGCTTAGTTGATATTAACCTAAATAAGATTTGGCTAAAAAACCCAAACAACATCTTCAATATCTTTGCCAACACATCATTTATAAAATCTAGCTACATAAGGTCAGATAAAAATGGTGTTGAGGGGAATAGAGTAGAATTTATACCAAATATTAATATAAAAACAGGTTTAAAATTTGGATATAAAAATATTCTTACTAATATTCAATATACCTTTTTATCTAAGCAATTTACAGATGCTTCTAATGCAGTCGAGAGTAACCTTAGTGGAGTAATTGGAGAGATTCCTTCTTACAATGTTTTAGACTTTTCATGTTCTTATAAATATAAAATAATTAAATTCGAGTTTGGGATTAATAATATACTAGATCATAAATACTTTACAAGAAGAGCAACAGGTTACCCTGGCCCAGGGATAATACCATCACCTACCAGAAATATCTATACTACTATAGAAATAAAACTATAATAAATGAACGCTTCTAAAATCAATAAGAAAATAATTTTATTTGACGGAGTATGTAATATGTGTAATCAGTTTGTTTATATAATAATCAAATTGGATTATAAAAACCAATTTGTGTTTACATCTATACAGGGGAAAAAAGGACAAGAGGTAATTAGTTCATTTAAAATAGATTCTAACAAATTAGATTCAATTATTCTTTTAAATAAGAATCAGCTAGAGTCTAAGTCTCAAGCTGTCATTAGTATAATTACTTCTTTAAATATTATCTTTAAATTATTATCTATTTTGAAAATTATACCAAAAAACATATTAGATATTGCTTATGACTTTATAGCTAAAAATAGATATAAAACTTTTGGCAAAAGAGACAATTGTAGTATTCCAGACGAAAAATACAAATCTCGCTTTATATAATATTTGTAGATTTACATTTTATCAAAACATATTCTCATTGGCAGGAATTTATATCCATATCCCTTATTGTAAACAGAAATGTAATTATTGTAATTTTCACTTTTCTACAAAAAAAGATGATATTGAAGAGATGATTGATAGTATGATGTTAGAATTAGACACTAGAAAAAATTACCTAAATAATGAAATAATTCACAGCATCTATTTTGGCGGAGGGACTCCCTCAATTATTAATTCAAAATATATTATTAAAATTATAAGTAAGATTAAATCTTTATTTATAATTAATCCAGATGCTGAAATTACGATGGAGTTTAACCCTGATGATTTAGATAAAGACAAACTAATAGAGATAAAGTCTGCAGGTATAAATAGATTAAGTATTGGTATTCAATCATTTCATGATAACGACTTGACCTTCATGAATAGAAGTCATAATGCTAAAGAAGCAATATCTTCGATAAAACTTGCAAAAAAATATGGTTTTAATAATCTAAGTATCGACCTTATATATGGTGTCCAAAACCAAACCTCAAAAATGTGGAGGGCAAACTTAGATCAAATGAATACTCTAGATGTAGATCATTTCTCTGCATATGCTCTTACTGTTGAACCTAACACCAAATTAGATTACCTTATAAACAAACAAAAGATAAAGCCAATAGATGATAAAAAAACAGCAGAACATTTTAAAATATTACAGGAAAATGCAAAAAAAATGAATTATACTCAGTATGAAATTTCTAATTTTTGCAAGAAAAATAAATTTGCTCTTCATAATACATCTTACTGGAAAAATAAAAATTACTTAGGGATAGGGCCTTCTGCTCATTCATATAATGGTGTTAGCCGACAGTGGAATATCTCTAATAACACTATATATATCTCATCTATAAATAATAAAAAAATAGCTTTTCAAGAGGAATTCCTATCAATAAAACAAAATTATAATGAATATATATTAACAGCTTTGAGAACAATTTGGGGGGTTAATTTAGATTATGTAAATAATCATTTCAGTGAAAGTATAAATTCTCACTTTATAAAATCTTCTAAAAAATGTATCAATAATAAAGACGCCAAGATAGAGGACAATCATTTAATACTCACAAATAAAGGGATGCTATTCGCAGATTCTATTTCAGCAGATCTATTTATTATCTAAAATTTTAAGAAAATATTTTTCATACTTATCGACAATAATATGCCATCTATAATTTTCATCAATTCTTTTTAAACTAAACTTTACACAAGCGCTTCTTTTTTTAATTGATTCCTTATTATCAAGAATGGCTGTTAAAGATTCTGAATTGTTAAAATAAAGACCTCCTTCTTGCAAAACTGATTTATTAAATTCATTATTGTGACAAATAATAAATGATTGAGATGACATGGCTTCAATAAGTGCAGGATTTGTGCCTCCGACTGAATGCCCATGAAGATAAAAAAACGAATAAGACCTAAAGGCATCTAGTTCTTCTTTATTAAATATAGCTCCAAGAAAATAAATCTCTGTACCTTCATATTTATTCTTTAAAAACTCTCCATAGCTTGTTGCATGATTTCCAATAATGTAATATGGGATCTTGCTTTTTGAGTGAATAAAAGCATCACACATTAGCTCTAAATTATTCTCTGGCTCAAGTCTAGCAATAGTTAAGACATAGTCCCCTTCTTTTTTTAAATACTTAGTAATAAGTGATCGTTGAGGATTATCTACCTTTCTTGCTCCATATGCAATAAATTCAGATTCTTTATTATACTGATCTAAAATATATTTTTGGATTGCTGTGTTATCTGAAATAATAAAATCGGAAAAATAAACGCCAAATCTTTCTAACGATTTAGTGATAAATCTAATCAAAGGATTCCATTTAGCGCGCTTCCACTCGAGTCCATCTAGATTAGTAACAATAATATTCTTCCTTTTTTTACAAAAAATTATTGATGGTGCTGCGGTAATTAGGCCGAGTTCTAATATAATATCATAAGATGAAGAGAGCGCGTCATTTAAACATAAATAATCAAAAACAAAATTAGAGCCAGCTGTGCCTAAAAAATTTTGAGGACTATGTATATGTTTAATCTTCACTCCATTAAAATCATTTTTTATGTAAGGATGAAAGTCGGGATTATATACTGTTACTTCATGACCCTTAGCTACTAAACCAACAGATAAAGATTCGGCGCACTGTTCAAAACCTCCGTAATTATTAGGGATTCCTCTAGTGCCTAAAATTGCTATTTTCATAAAATCTCTTTATGAATCAAATTTAATAATTTGTCGTATGAAACAACACCTTTTCTCCTCCATTGTTCAATATTATTTTCAATAAATATAAGTACTGGTACAGATTGAGAATTAAATTTAGATAATAAACTAGGATTTATATCTGCATCTATATAAATAACATTAATATCATTCTTTAAAAAAATTTCAAGGCTATCAACTATAGGACGCATCTTTCTACATGGGCTACACCATTTGGTTGAGATATACACCAGAGTAGGATTATTCTTAATTATAGAGTCAACATAATTTTCATTTATACTTTTTTCGATATTTTCCTCATCTATATCTAGAATTTGATCTGGGATAACATATGGATAACCCTTCGAGTTCCATTTATCAAAACCACCATCAAGATTAAAAATATTTTTAAAGCCATTTTCGGCTAATAACTGAGCTACTTTATTACTTCTTCCACCGCTTTTACAATATATATGAATATTCATATCCTTGTCTAATAATTGAATCTTATTATTAAAATTACTACTATAAAAATCAATTAATGTTGCTCCTTTAATATACCCCTTACTAATTTCTTGATCAGTTCGTACGTCTATAACCAGAGCGTTCTCTTTAGAGATAGAGCTACTAAACTCATTTGTATTAAGACTTGAGAAGATATAAGTTGTATCGCTAGAATCTTTGCATGAAAAACTAAATAAAAACAAACTAATTATAAGGATTCTAAGACTCATTCTTTAATTGGGAGGATTAACAAGTATGTGTTAATATCTAAAAAAATATAATATTTAATTACTTTTATTATGCATTAATTTTGGAAAATCGTTGAAACTTGTTTTTAGTTGCATCTCTTTCCAAAGATTTAATCGTGCAACAGTTTAAAGCCCTCTTTTAAGGGGGCTTTTTTTATTTTACAGAATTATTAGTTTGCGAATTAAATTTAACTGCAATCATAAATTCATGAGAGCCATTTGAGTAGTCAGAAAGATCAGCATTAAGTACATCATAAGAATATCCAATCATATACCTGTCCTGAATAGAATAACCTACTAAAGCTGCAATATCACCATTTGTTCTATAGTCAGTACCAAACCAGAGCTTATCATCATAAGTAGCTTTAATTCCAAAATCCATCTGTGCCTCTACAGGCTCAACAGATTTAACCAATATGGAAGGCTCAATAGACCAACTCTTATTTAAGTCATGCTTATATGCTGCTAATACAAATAAATGACGAGATAAATTACCACTTTGATCAGATGTCAACTTGTCTGCAAAGTCATTATCTAATAAGTCTAAATTACTTGTTAAAAGTTGTGGGATAGAAAATCCAACATACCATTTTTTAGAATATAAATTAAATCCGAATGTTGCATCAGGCACTGACTGAACAAGTATATCTCCTTGTGTTAATGGATCATTAGTGTTTTCAACATTCCATCCTGCTTTATCTATTTTAAATTGTGTAAAACCTCCAGATAAAGCAAGCGCTAGTTTTATATCTTTAGTAAGTGGAAAGTGATAGGTATATGATGCTGAAGCTCCAACTCTACTAGTTGGTCCTGCTTGATCTGTAAAAACTACACCTCCTAAACCAACATTTTCATCTTTTTTACCATATATACTAAGTACTGTTGTGCTGGGGGCGTCAGCAATTCCAACAAATTGATTTCTAATACTCGTTCTTACCTGATAGTAATCGTCCATACCTGCTACTGCTGGATTAACTACATAATTATTCATCATGTATTGAGTAATTTGTGGTAATTGTTGCGCATTAGTTAATATACCAAACAAACATGTTAAAACTAAAAGAGTTATTTTCTTCATCATCATTTTTTTTATCTAATAATTGTTATTGGGCCAGTTAATGGCTCGTCTCCGTTGTTTAAATCAACAACATAATAATAGGTTCCTACAGGAAGCAACTCAGAATTATATGTTCCATCCCATGCAATATAATTAAAACCTCCACTACATTGATGAATTACCTCTCCCCATCTATTAAATACTTTGACATTAGCATTTGGATAACTTCGAATATCTATAATCTCCCAAACATCATTCATACCATCTCCATTGGGAGTAATTGCATCATATGGAGTAACTCCAACTATAACATAAATTGAATCTATTCCAGAACATCCTGATGAATCGACAGTTAAAGTATACCATGTAGATAATAAAGGACTCTGATAAAAACTATTATTTGTATTCTCTCCATTATTCCATGTCCATGTCCATGAATCACAACTACTATTATCTGAATATAATTCAATATCATCTCCTAATGCAATAGTTGGATATTCATTTCCATTTGAAGGGTTTGACATTAGCATTGGGCTAACTGCTTTAACATTAATATTAGCAGTAATACTGTATGAATTTATACAATTTGGATCTGTTATCTCTAAAGTATAAGAAGTTGTTGTCAGAGGACTTACATCTCTATCAGATTGATTTAACCCGTCTGACCAAAGATAAGTTAAGCCTGGCTTTTCTTCTATCTCGATACTAAAGCTTTGTCCCAAACATATATTTTCATTAATCTCACTTTGATTTCCAGGTAAGAATACATTACTAACTCCATTAACAAATGTTGAAGATGTAACCTCACAACCATTATCATCTTTAACCTGAACAGTGTAAAGCCCTGGAGAAAGTCCATTAATTAAATTTGAGCTAGATCCATTACTCCAATTATAAGAATATGGGAATGTTCCTCCTAAAATCGTAGCATTAGCCTCTCCATCATTTAAAGCACAAGTTTCATCAATTGAATCAACATTTATTACTAAAGGGTTTGTTGGTGAACTTATATTAATAGACTCACTAATTATAATACAACCTTTATAATCAGTAACAGTAACTGAGTATATATCAGGAGATAGGCCTGTTGCTGTTTGTGTGGTTTGTCCACCAGGAGTCCATAAATAATCATATGTAGCAGGGATGCCAGGGGTTGGTGTCCCACCAGTAACGCTAGCACTTATTTCTCCATCATCGAATCCAAAACAGCTAACATCTTTTTCATCTATTGAAACAGCCAATTCTGTTGGTTGAGAAATAGATATCTCTGTTGTATCTACACAACCCTTACTGTCTCTTGCAACTACCACATAACTTCCTTCTGAGAGATTATCATTTAAAGGATTGGTAGCCCAATTAATCGAATTATTCCAATAAAATTCATTATTACCATTTCCACCTATTACTGAGGCTGTAAGCTTTCCATTATCGCCACTGTAACATGAAATTTGAGCAAGAATAGTTGCTGAAACAATTAATTCTTCTGGCTGACTTAGAACGTACGATAATGTATCACTACACCCTTGACCATCCATGACGATACAGGTGTATTCCGTTGAATTAAAATTATTATTTACACAGAGTCCTAATGCTTGAAAACTTGTCTGTTGTAATGTATCGTTCCATAAATAAGAATAGCTAGCAGTACCATTAGAATTGATATTAGGAATACCTCCGCTAGTGTTAACAGTAATTTCTCCATCGCAATAATCAAAACAACTAACATCTGAAGTAAGACTAGCATCTAGTACAATATTAAGAGCATTAATATTATTTATATAAGATGTATCAGTAGAAACACAATTATTTTCATCGGTAACATTAATTATATATTGGCCAACTCCTAAATTATCTAAAGAGTAAGTAGTTGCACCAGTGCTCCAAGCATAAGTATAAGTATTTGCAGATCCAACCCCACCGAACACGGAGTCTAATAATGAGGCATTATTTATACCATTACAAGTTATATGGCTAGCTATAAAATTATGTGTAATTGGGCTAGGCTCATTATAGATAATTTCCTCTTCATAAATACAACCATAACTATCTTTAACTATAAATTTATAGGTGTCTGCAAAAAGACTATCAATATTCGCATTATAAGTCTCAAATAAAGTGTCATTTGTAGATAACAAAACACAAAACTTCAAATATGGCATCATTCCTCCTGTGATATTAAAGTCAGCATATCCTGAACTATCATTATTACATTTGATTTGATAATTATTCCAATTAGAAGATGTTATATCAACAAACATTTCAGCAGGCTCATTAATAATCACAATATCCTGAGCAACACAATTATTTTCATCGAAAACTTCAACAGTTAATGTTCCTGCACTGAAACCATTAAAATATGCAGAGTTGCTAAATTGAGGCCCTCCATTAACAGAATATGTATATACTCCAGTACCTCCTACAGCTTGAATTGCATTAATTGATCCATTATTATCTCCAAAACACTGAACGTTACTAAATATAGTTGAATCTATGTATAATGAATCAGGTTGATCAAAATTAATAGTATCTCTATCAAAACATCCTTTATCATCTTCAACATAAATAATATATGCTTGTGGAGATAGACTTATAAAGCTGCTCGTTGATTGCGAGTTTTGGTTATTAGTATTAGAGTATAAATATGGATAATTCCCACCAGAGGCTAAAATTTGTAAGGAACCATCGTTTAAATTATAGCATGAAATATCACCAATAATTAATGAATCAATACTAATATCAAATAATGGAGCTAATATTTCAACACTATCTGTTTTTACACACAAATTAGCATCAATTATATTTACATAATTATATCCAGCTGATAAATTATGTGCTGATGATGAATCACTTCCGTTGGCCCATTCATATGTGTATGGAGCAAGACCACCAAATACGGTTACTGAAGCTGAACCATCTGAACCGTTTAAGCATGAAACTGAATCTTTCAAATAAGTAGTGCTAATAACTTGTGGCTCATCAACAAAAATACTTGCTGAATCAGAACAACCATTAATATCGGATACAACTACAATATGATTGCCTGCAGAAACAGAATCTTCAATATTATTTGTTCCTCCAAAAGACCATGAATAATTATAAGCTAAAGCTCCTCCTTCTGCAACAACAGTAACAGAACCATCATTACCTCCAAAACATAAAACATCAGATGATAAAATTGAAGTAATTAGCAGACTATCAGGCTCAGAGATTGTCACTGAAGATGATGTATCAGTACAGCCTGCGCTATCAGTTACAATAACACTGTAATTACCTAAGCTCAAATTACTAGCAGATGAACTTGTTTGATTACTACTATCATCCCATTCATATGTAAAAGATGGAGACCCTCCAGTGTGAATAGCAGTTAGCTCTCCATCAGAATTTCCATTACAGCTAATATTTTGAATATTGATATTTGTAATTTCTAATAATTCAGGCTCATAAACAAAAATAGAATCACTGTCACTACATCCTATTGCATCTACCACAGTTATGTAATAAAACGCTCCTCCACTTGGACCAAAAGGTGTTCCAGAAGGAACAAAAATAGCACCACCATCAGCACTAAAATTATAAGGCGGTGTTCCTAAAACAGCTGATGTATAGATCATCCCATCATTAGCACCAAAACAACTAACATTTTGCACTATAACATCTAATGCAGGATTAGGTCCAGCTAATATTTCAGCAGAATCGCTAATATGACAACCATTTGCATCTGTAATAGTAACTGTATATGTTGCTGGCATCAAAGCAGATATTGAAGTTGATAAAGAACCATTATTCCATAAATATGTATATGAAGGAGTTGCTCCTGAAGCATTCACAGTTATTTCTCCAGTAGCTTGAGTACCTCCACAATTAGAATTACTTAAAATATTTATAGATGATACTAATTGACTAGGCTCATTAATTGTCACTAAAATTGTAGCTGGGTTTGATGTACATCCATTATCATCTACAACCGAAATATTATAATCTCCAGCAATTAAAGAATCAAGATATGAGTTAGTCGCTCCATTATCCCATAAAAAATTATAAGGAGGTTGACCGCCAGAAAGACTATTAATATATGTAGACCCATCAGCACCATCAAAACAACTAACATCTGAAGAGGTTGTAGTGAAAATTAATTCATCCGGCTCATAAATAGTAACAATCATACTGTCTGCGCATCCATTCGCGTCATAAGTATAGATAGGGTAAATACCCGCAAATAAGCCTGCAAATACGTTTAAAGATTGTGGGTTAGGTGAAAAATTAGGAATATAATACATGTATGTGTTAGCACCAGTTCCACCTGAAGCACTAACGGTAACCCCACTAGATGGATCACCAAAACAATTAACTAATGTATCTGAATTAAATAAGTCTAAACTAATCTCAACAATGGCGCTCTGTGGGACTTCTACATTTTCTGTTTTTTGACAACCAATATCGTCAATTACTGTAACTGTATAAAAACCCGGAGATAGTCCAGTAGCAGTCACAGAATCTTGAGCTTGAGCATCAGACCATAAAACAGAGTAAGGAGAATTTCCATTTGGAATTACTGTAGCAGATCCATCATCCCCATTATTACAAGGAGGAATTGTTGTAAAAGAAAGAGTCATATCTTGATCTATTACTACTACATCCTCTGTTAAAAGAAAGCAACCAGCATCATCTGTAACGGTTACTTCGTAGGAACCAGCATCTAATCCAGTTGCAGTAGATGTTGTTTGATTATTAGGATCATCCCATTGATAAAAATATGGCTGCGTACCCCCTTGAATAATTGCAATAGAGACTTCACCATTTGAAGTTGCACAAAAATTTGGTAGAGAAGCAGAAGAATAAATAACATCTAAAGGTTCATCAAGAAACACAGTATCATTAGCGACGCAACCATTTGCATCAGTGGTAGTTAAAGTATATGAGCTATCTCCACATAGTGCATTAAAAACTTGAGAAGTTTGTGATGGAAAACCAGCTAAATCATAAGTAATTATGCCTGGCACGTCACAAGTTGCAATCGCCGTAATTTCTCCATCACAATCGCCGTAGCAATCAAGGCTATCTGTCACCATATATGTTAATGTAAATAAAAATGGGGAAGTAAAAGTGAAAATGCTATCAACGGTGCAACCTGCTGCATCTTTTATAAATAAATGGTGAGATCCTGA
>TARA_B110000238_G_scaffold42560_1_pt1 | contig 16025 bp, 10 predicted proteins | sample TARA_B110000238 | Tara Oceans TARA_B110000238 (sample SAMEA4397569) | marine metagenome | biome: Polar Biome; feature: [SRF] surface water layer (ENVO:00010504); material: water (ENVO:00002006), including particulate matter (ENVO:01000060) such as... | depth 5 m | reverse complement strand
GATTCATCATTAGGTGTATTCGTTTTTAAGAAAATCGGAAATGTAAGGCCGCCATCAATAGATAATTTAATATGAACATTTTCACAATCTATGGGAGCAACATCCGTAGTTCCTTTGTTCCAAGTAACGGAGATGGTTTGCCCAGCATTAAAAGTTTCTTCTATATTTTGTGAGGTTACTACAAAAGGTGGTGCATCTACAACCTCAACCTTCATATCATCTCTTGCGGTACTTCCCCCTCCTGAATGATTATCTCTCACCAAAAAAGAAAAATTAAGTGCTCTTGCTACTGAAGGTACAACTTCCCAAGTGGAAGCAGTACTGTTTGCTAAAACCGTTCTTAAATTTGGCATATATCTAAAAGGAACATCTTTAGATGGCACAGACCTAAACATAGGACCTTCTGCACTCACCGACTCTGGTGGCATTGTTCCGCTTTCATTATCTATTTGCTCCCAATTATAGGTTAAGCTTGCAACACCGTCTTCATCTATAGCCGTTCCTTTTAAAACAAAAGGTGTAGATTTAGGAATACTAAAATCTAATCCTGCATTTGCTATTGGAGCAGTATTATTCGTATCGCTTAAAACGGCACAATCACCGGAAGATTGAATAATATTCCACATTTCTGTGATACTCACCGAATGAAAATAGTCGTCACCACTGCTCTGCACATTAGGCGGACAAATACCTGCATACCCCATTATGGTGGACCCACTTCCCGGTTCAATTGCCGTGGAACTATTTATATTGTTACCACAAGAATTATTAAATGTATGATTTGCACCAAATTGATGCCCTATTTCATGCGATACATACTCCACATCATAGGGGTCGCCTACAGGGGCTCCAATACCTGTAACTCCTTTTGCTTTTTGACCGGTTAGACAAACCACACCTTTACCAGCCAATCCTCCGGCTCCAGTGCTAAAGGTATGCCCAATATCATAGTTTGAACTGCCAATGGTGCCATCACAAATTGATTGACTTTCATCAATTAATGCATCCGTATTATCATTTGATAAGTTATCTGTGGCTGGATCTAAAAAAATAAGTTGATCATTATTATCCACAATTATAAACCTTACCGACATATCTCTTTCAAAAAGACCATTAATTCTTGTCATTGAGGTATTCATTGCAGATAAAACTGCTGCCTTTTTAACAGCATCTGTTTCAACTGCAGATACATTCTGTCTATTTAAATGAAATTGTGCATATTCACCTGTACCTGCTAACGCTAGTCTATAGATTCTTAATTTTCCATCACCAGCATTTTTACTAAAATCTGAAACAGAAAAATCTTTTTTAGCGGATGCTTCTACTTGGCATTTAAAATCTTCATCAACTTGAGATAAGCTGCTTCTCTTATACACAATAAAATCTGTATGATCTTTAGAATATGAATCTATATAAACAGTTTCTTGAATACCAGAAAAAATAACAGCATGAAGACCATCTGTACCTATACTAATTTTTGCAACTGCCGTTGGATCGTCAATACCTTGTGCCGAATAGGAGATAATCGTTGGGAATTTAGCTTGCAATTCAGCTTCAAAATTAGAGGTTTCTTTGATAAAGAATTTAGATAAACTTCCCTCTGAGTTTGGTAACTCTATAATTTCTTTTTGCTCAATAGATTTACGTTTCAAATTCTTTGAAAAAGCATTCATATCCATCGATAAAATTTCATACTCTAAAGGAAAGTTTTTCTTTTGATACATTTCTTTCTGAAGTGTGTAATTTTGTTTTTCTATTTTTTTCCAAAAATCTTGTGCTTTCAATTTACATGAAATAGAAAGAAAAACAATTAGAGCAATCAAAAAGGGACTCTTAAAATTCATAATGAAAAGATTTTATAGTTTTATAAATATTTACTGTTATTTCATCAATAGTTTCCTTGTTGTATACTTATCATTATTATTGATTTTAAGCAGATATAAAGATCCTGGTTTTACATTAAAAACAATATTTTTGGTAAAATAAGTGCTTGTATTAATAAAACTTCTGCTATCGACAAGTTTTCCTGATACATCATATAATTGAATTGAAACATCATTTTTATTTTCAGTAGTAAAACTTAAGGTAATAGCCCCAGTAGAAGGATTTGGAAACAAATTAAAATCATCGAAAACAGGATCTTTGATGGGCACTCTAAGCACTACTAAAGCATAATCTTCTACTTCACCATCAAAATTTGTTTCACATGCAAGTGGAAATAGAACCTCATTAGAATCTGTAAATTTCGTTGAAACTCTTAAGGTTGTTTTTCCAATTTTTGCATTTTCTGGAACTCTAATTGACAAAGGACTTTCACTTGTAGCGATAGCAACACCGTCTTCTGAATAACCCAAATCGTACTCTTCTGATTCATCAAAAAGACAATCTTTATTCCAATCTATCCATGCTTTTGTTTGCACTCTAAAATTTCCATCCGTATTTACATTTACAGATAATTCATAACTTTCATTAAGAGTCACTTGAGTCTCAATAGATTTAAAATCACTATATCCATCAGTATCAAAATTCTTTTGCGAAACGTTATATATTGTATTAAAGTTTACAACTGTTGTACTTGTTGCAAATTCAGAACTTCCAAATCCTTCACAAACAAAACATATCAACGTTGTAAAACTAAAAGGATCATTAAATGGGCCTATACCACAACTATTTACAGATTGAACTCTCCAGAAATAAGTAGTTTCTTGATTTAAACTTGGAGTAATAGATATATTCGTCTCAATCACATTTTCAGAAAACACCAAATCATTAAAATCGCTATCTAATGAAATTTCAATATTATACGATTCCGCATTCGCATCAGTGCTCCAACTTAAATCTCCAGCTAATTCAAAATTTTCAAGATTATTTTGTGGAGAAATTAAAGTTATTTCACTAAAATCATTACGAACGACCTTAAGAAATACTTCTATCTGTTGATTTAGAGAAGGTGAATTACCTGTGACTATCATCTTATAATCTTGTGCAGTTTTGTCATCTAAATTAGAAAGTATCATCGTTACAGATCCATCATCATTAATTGTTTGCGAATTAAAAACAATCTCTGCTCCTGAAGGAAATCCTGAAGCAGATAAAGTAACTGTATCCGTAAAATCATTTATAAAATCGAAATCAATATTGAACTCTACTGTATTATTTCCTGAATTACACACCGCTTTACTGTCTATTTCAGTTGTCATTAAAAATGTAGGAAGTGTAGAATTAATTATAAAATTAGTAGTATTTACATTGTAAAAGATATTATCCGATGCTTCCACCATAATTCTTGCACTTGTTGTCGCATTATTGGGAATCACAACCTCTTCTAATCCGTCATTTAGCGTATTCGATTTTAACGTTATTGGAAAGGTAAGACCCCCATCAATAGATAATTTAATATTCACGAACAAACAATTTATTGGAGCTAGATCGGTTGTACTTTTTTCCCAGTCAATAATTTTAGTTGAACCCACATCCCAAGTTTCTGCAGAATTAGGAGTATTCACCGTAAAAGCAACTGCCTCTATAACTTCTACTTTCATATCATCTCTTGCAGTGCTTCCACCACCAGCATTATTATCTCTAACCAAAAAAGAAAAATTAAGCGCTCTTGCCACGGCGGGTAAAACTTCCCAAGTTGAAGAGGTATCACCAGCAATCACTGTAAACAAGTTTGGAAAATATCTACTAGGCAAAACTTTAGAAGGTAATGATCTGAACATAGGTCCTTGCGCATTTGTTACCTGCGGTGGCATGGTTCCTATTTCGTTATCTTGCTGTTCCCAATTATACGTTAAAGTAGCTAAACCGTCTGCATCGTTAGCCGTTCCTGTTAGCTTAAAAGGTGTAGAACTTGGAATTGAATAATCTAAACCAGCATTTGCTGTTGGTGCAGTATTATTTGTATTTGTTTCTTCCGCACATGTTCCTAAAGATTGTACAAAATCCCACATTTGTAAGATACTTATTGCGTGAAAATAATCATCACTAGTTCCATCCGGATTGCGAGGTTTAACATTAGGTGCGCAAATACCTGCATATCCCATTATTGTTGTACCACTTCCTGGTTCTACCGCACCCGAATTCACTCTGTTACAATCATTATTTTGAGTATGCGTTGCTCCAAATTGATGTCCCATTTCGTGAATAACCAAGTCAATATCATACGCGTCTCCCACAGGAGAGCCTAAGCCTGTAACTCCTTGTGCTTTTGCACCAGAAATACAAACGCTTCTAAACCGGGCTACTCCAGATAATGAACCTCCAGAAGTACTAAAAACATGACCAATATCATAATTAGCATCGCCTATTTTATCATCACAAATAGATTGCACCTCGTTTAATAGTGTATCAGGATTATCATCCGTAATACCATCTGTAGCAGAATCTAAAAAAATAAGTTCCTCATTATTAGCAACAAGTTGTAATTTAATGGAGACATCTCTTTCAAAAACCCCATTAACTCTTGTTATTGTAGTATTCATTGCTGATAAAACTGCTGTCTTTTTCAACTGATCTGTTGCCGTTTCAGGAATATTTTGTTGACTTGCGCCTAAATGAAATTGTGCATACTCTCCACTACAAACCAACGCTAGTCGATACGTTCTTAAGAGACCATCATTTGCCATTTTAGAAAAATCAGCAATCGCAAATTCTTTAGTAGCTGTTTCTTCTACCAAACATTTAAAGTCTGCATCAAGTTTAGGAAGACTACTCCTTTCGTATAACATATAGGCTATATTGTCTTTGGTATACGGGTCTATATAAATCGTTTCTTGTTTTCCTGAAAAAATTACGGCGTGAAAACCATCTGTGCCCAAACTTATTTTTGCCACCGCTGTTGGGTCATCTATACCTTGTGCAGAGTAAGACCTAATATTTGGAAATTTTTCTTGTAATTCAGGATCAAAGTTTGATGTTTCTTTTATCATAAAGCTTGATAAACTTCCAGTAGCGTTTGGCAACTTAATAGAAGTACTTTTTCTTACTAAATTACTTTCTAGCTTGTTTTTAAGAGCACTTTTATCTAAAATAAAAATTTCATAGTTCGTAGGAATGTTTTTCTTTTCGTAAATATCTTTCTTTTGAAATGATAAATTTGTCTTTTCTTGCTTTGTCCATATTTGTTGAGCCCCCATATCATCCACCTTTAAAAAGGTTATTAGCAAAAAAAATAATAGGGAACATTTAATTTTCATAAAAGTATATTTTGAACACAATTTAGCATTTCAAATATAATGAAATATCTACCTTTGTAATAGAACTTATGAACAGAAAAATATTATTAAATGATCTTTACATAAAGGATTATAAAGAAACTTGGGAATATCAAAGTGAGTTGCTCCAAGAGATCGTGGATATAAAAATTTCAAACCGGAGAAATGATCAACAGACAGCCACCAAAAACTACTTTTTATTTGTAGAACATCCTCATGTCTATACTTTGGGTAAAAGTGGAGATTTGAGTAATTTATTACTCAATGAAAAGCAATTGGCTGAAAAAGAAGCTACTTTTTACAAAATAAATAGAGGTGGAGATATAACATATCATGGTCCTGGACAAATTGTTGGCTACCCAATTTTAGATTTAGAAAATTTTTTTACAGATATTCATAAATACCTTCGTTTATTAGAAGAATCCATTATTTTAACCATTGCAGAATACGGTTTAAAGGGAGTTAGAAGTAAAGGTGAAACGGGTGTTTGGTTAGATGTTGGAACTCCTTTTGCTCGTAAAATTTGTGCTTTAGGAATTCGTTCTTCACGTTGGGTAACCATGCATGGTTTTGCCCTAAATGTAAATACCAATTTAGGCTATTTTGACCATATAATTCCCTGTGGAATAAAAGGTAAAGCGGTGGCCTCTATGGAATCTGAATTGGGAGAAAAGATAAATATAGAAGAAGTAAAACAAAAGATTTTAAAGCATTTTAAAACGTTATTTGGGGTTGATGAGTTTATCAATCAGTAAGAGCGCTATTTTGCTCATATAAACCCGCTGGATGTATTCTGAAACAAGTTCAGCACATACACCCTGAAGACTGCAAAACTTATTTTTCTTCGTTAAAATAGACTTTATAAAACTTCATTTTTTTCTCTTCGTCATACCCTCTTTCTAAGTACTCTGATGCTGCTTCTGGCGCATCTACATCTAATTTTATACAGATGTTGGTATCTAACTTAATTTCTGTTTTTAACTTGTTTTTTTCTTTCTTTAGCACAACTCCAGAAACATCAAAATTATTTCTGATTAAAACATCATTCAACGTTTCGAAATGTTTTTTATACTCATCAAACTTTTCTTTATGCTCCTCTTCCTGAAAAACTTCATCTTTAAAAGTAGCATAATCTACAGACTCATTTTCTTTAAAATAATCTACCGTATTGGCTAAAAAACTACCTTGTTCCTGCATGCCTAATTCTGGCTTAATAACCTCCTCAGAGAATTCTTTACACAACTCTAAATAGTTTTGCGTGTGCGAGTTATAATCGTCTGCTAATTTTACACTTAAAAAGTTTTTAAGCCAATATTGTGCATCATAATTGTTATTATCTACAGAAAGAACAATTGTGCCTTCTGTATCAGAAGTGTTTAAAATTAAACAACCTTTGTCTATTTTTTTTGTTGATATTCCTTTTTGAATCACTACATCAAAACTCTTATTATCATCTAAATAGGTTTGAAAAAAATCAACCTTATTTTCAATTTTAAAAACACCGATAGCTTCTGTCAACACATCTTTATATTCTATACCTTCAATAAAAACGATCAATACATCTCCTGTTTTTATTTGTGCAGAATTAGATTGTTCATACAAATGATTCACAATATTTTTAGAGTATTCTGTAAAAGAGCTTTCCTCTTTAAATACTTCTGAAGCATAATTGTTTAATTCATTTAAACGCACATCTGCATGATGAGAAAAACGATAACTCTGTGTTAAACTGCCAAAAGGTTTTAATAAAAAATTCTTCATCAAATCGTAACTTTCTTGATCAAAACGAATTAAATCTTCAGAGAACACATTGCGTCCGCTATTGAATTTGTTCGCTACTTTATGAAGGATGCATTTCGTAATTTCTGCGCGTGTTTTTTTTATCATGATTTGTAATTTTGGATGGTAAAAATAGAAAAAGTTTGTGGATGATTTTGAATTAAATACTGATTCTATAAAAATAAATTCTAATATGGATTTCACAGCTTTTCACCAATAAAAAACTACATAAGTATCAATATTTTATAATACTGTAAAAGCGAGCAAGTAATTTTAGCCTTGATTGAAATGGCATCCTTTTAATGCTGAACTAGATTCAATATACCTAACAAGTACTAACATAAGTTCTAATAAGTATTTAAAACAGACAAGTACTGAAATAAATTCAGCATAAAAAAATATAATGGAAAGCAGAAAATAGCTTCTAACAAAACTAAATTTTCAATTTTAATTGTTCAGGCAACAATCTAAATGTTTTTCTGTGATGTTCGTTTGCCCCGAATTCACGAATTGCATTTCTGTGTTCTTTGGTTGGATACCCTTTGTTTTTTTTCCAATTATACATTGGGTATTCTTGATGAATCTTTGCCATATAATCATCTCTGTAGGTTTTGGCCAACACAGAGGCTGCGGCAATACTCAAATATTTGGCATCTCCTTTTACAATTGTTTCATGCGGAATTCCCTTAAAATCCTTAAATTTATTACCATCAACAATTATAAATTTAGGCATAATTTCTAGCTGTTCAATTGCTCTATGCATTCCAGTTATAGAGGCTTGCAACACATTTATTTCATCTACTTCTTTTTGCCAAACAAAAGAAACTGCAAAGGTCAGCGCGTTTTCTTCAATAATGGGTCTTAATACTTCTCTCTTTTTTTCTGATAATTGTTTAGAATCATTTAAAAAAGGATGTGTAAAATCTTTTGGTAAAATCACAGCTGCAGCAACAACAGGACCCGCCAAACAGCCTCTTCCTGCTTCATCTGTTCCTGCTTCCAAAGAAAATCCGCTAAAATTTGATTTTAACATTCGACAAAGAAAAGAAAACTTTTTCTTTTATATTCTAGTTGCTCAATCAAGTTCATCAATAATTTTTATAAAAAGTGTGTTTTAAATTAATAGATTTCATCATACTTATTAACGATTCTTTTCGTTTAATTATTTTACATTTGTGGTATTAAAATCTAGGATGAACAAATATTTTTTTCTCTTTTTCTTTATTGGTCTGCTCAATATTAGTGATGCTTATTCCCAAAGGTTAATTTCTAGTGATGGCAGTAGTAATTTAAATCGAAAAGAAAATGATTCCGTACCATCTAATGAGACCAAAGTAATATTATCTGGAAAAACAAAATATACTGATTATAAAATATTTTCTCATAACAGAGATACAACCTATATAGACACTACATTAACCTTACAAAAAGAATATAAATTCAATTATTTGAGGTCTGATAATTTTGAATTACTTGCTTTTCATAATCAAGGGCAAACTTTTAATAATTTAGGCTACAGTTTTAGCAATTTAAATAACCTACCAGATATCGGTTTTACTGCGAAACAATTTAGTTATTTTGATATTGAAGATATAGAGTACTACGAAGTACCCACAACAACATCAGAAATTTTATACAGAACAGGTTTGCAGCAAGGGCAAGTTTTAGATGCGCTTTTTACATTAAACTTCTCTGAACGCTTAAATGTTTCTCTTTCTTATAAAGGCTTACGTTCTTTGGGTGCTTATAGAAGATCTTTGGTAAGTAATGGTAATTTTAGAGGTACTTTTCAATATAGAACCACAGACAATCGATATGAAATTAAAGGACATATGGCTTCACAAGATTTCTTTCATCAAGAAAATGGAGGATTAACAACAGATGCCCTACAAAACTTTATTGAAGAAGACCCAAACTTTGATGATCGTGCTAGACTGGATGTTAATTTAAATGATGCCGAAAGTCAGTTTGATAGTAATCGATTCTACATAGAACACAGCTACAAATTGCTAGCAAATAAAGATACGATCAACGATAAAGATTTTAGTAATTTAAAAATTGGTCATGTGTTTAACAACGAAACTAAAAATTATCGCTTCGATCAAGCCACAATTACAACAGCTATTTTTGGTTCAGCAAATGCAACTGACGCTTTAGATGATATAGCAGAAAGCACTATTACCGCCAATGAACTTAATTTAGAATTCAACTCTAAATATGTTTTAGGAAAATTTAAAGCAAAAGCAAATTTAACAAGTTATTCTTATGGGTATGATACTATTTTGAACAGGAATAGTAACATCAACAAATTAAAATTAGAAGGTAATGCCATTTCTTTTGGTGCCGATTGGAACGCAAAAATTAAAAACTTTCAATTAAATGCTAATGCCTCTGTAACTCCTGGTGCGGGCAGACTTGCTGGAAACCATTTAAAAGGTGAGGCTGTTTTTGAAAAAGATAGTGTTTTTGCTTTAAAAGGGAGTTTGCTTATCAGTTCGAAATCTCCAAATTTTAACACCTTATTACATCAAAGCAGTTATGACGATTACAATTGGCAAAATGATGCTTTTAGTAATGTAAATACAAGAGATTTAGGATTTTCTTTTGCCTCGAAATGGATAAACGCAGATTTCAATTTTACAAATATTGATAATTACACCTATTTTGATGAAAATAATACCCCACAACAATCTGATAATCAAATTATATATTTAAAAGTAAAAGCGAATAGAGAGTTTAAATTGGGCAAATTTGCATTGGACAATACGGTTATGTATCAAAATGTAAGTAGCGGGAGTTCTATTTTCAGAGTGCCCGAATTTGTGTCAAGAAATACCTTTTATTATACGGATGAGTGGTTTAAAGGTAAGGCAATGTTGGTAAATATAGGGGTTACTTTTAAGTATTTTACAAAATATAATGCCAATGCATACAATCCGTTAATCGCGGAATTCACCTTGCAAAACACCGACGAAATAGGTTTCCCTACTTTTGACGTTTTCTTTAACGCAAGAGTAAGAAGAACTCGTTTGTTTATCAAGGTTGATAATGTTACGTCTAGTTTATCAAAAAAGAATTATTTTTCGGCACCAAATTATCCTTATCGTGATTTTACAATTCGTTTTGGTTTGGTTTGGAATTGGTTTATTTAATCCCATCCTAAATCCTTCCCAAAGGGAAGGACTTTTAGCTAGTTTGAGGACAAACAATATATGAGTTTGAGTCTAACTTCTTTAAAAAAAGGAAAAAATAAATATGATAAATCAGCTAAAAAATAACTGGAAACTTTTCATGATTGCAAGTTTAACTTTAGGATTAGCTCCTTTTACTCCGCCTCATATCTGGGGTAAAATTCAATGGATTCTTGCGGTAATGCTTTCTCTTTAGAAAACGGAATGCAATCAGTAGATTGGTTTGATGCATTGCTCCACGGTTTACCTTGGCTTTTATTATTGATTTCTATGTTGCTAAATATTTCTGCATCATTTATAAAATCCGATCAAAAATAACATTCTCTTTTTCAGCAATTATTATAAATACTTACGATTAGTAAAAAGGAACAGTATTGGGGTCTGCTTATAAAATAACGCGTTTACAATTCAATTTTTTTATATTTTAAAATGGATGCTGTATCAATTGATTTCCGATTCCTTTTGCAATAAAAATTGGGTGTACAAACAAAAATTCTAGTTCAATAGATTGTTCTTGTGGTTGATTTAAGATGTAGAATTCAACAATTTTATCATCCAAGATAAATTTACAAACCACGATCTATTGAATCATTTCTTCAGAAACCGTTAATTCCTCTGTCCAGTTTTTAAGTTGTTCTTCAGAATACCCCAAATAGCCTATGATTTTAATGAAATTTCAGTGAGCATTTTTGCATCAGAAATATTTGCTAAAAGAATCATATTTTCAGATGTTGTGACACCAATTTAACTTTATAAAGTCGTGAAAAAAATTAATACTCAAAATATCTTTCTGAACTTGTCGAAAAATGATAGTGCGCTATTTAAAAACCCCAGACAGGTTAAACCTGACCAACGCTCGGAGAATTGTTATTCGAAAAAAAATATGGAGTAGTAAACAGCATTTCAGAATTAAATGGATTTGATTTAAATACAAGTTCTCTTAAAAATAATTTTTATTCAGACGTTATTTCTTAACTAACTGTTTAATTCTAATATTCAAAGCCGCAAATAACAAAGTCATAAAAGGACTTAACCAGTTAAAAATTGCATAAAAAGCATAATCAAAAACAGACACTCCTAAAACTCCTGAATGATATGCTCCACAAGTATTCCAAGGAATTAGCACAGAAGTTACAGTACCAGAATCTTCTAAAGTTCTACTTAAATTTTCTGGCGCTAAACCTTTATCTGAATATGCTTTTGCATACATTTTACCTGGTACAACGATTGCTAAATATTGGTCTGATGCTGTAAAATTTAATCCTATACACGTAAAAACTGTGCTTGCAAACAATCCAAAAACAGAATCAAAAAGACTTAACATAAAAGCACTAATTCTTGACAATGCCCCTATTGCATCCATAATACCACCAAAAACCATAGCACATAAAATCAACCAAATTGTACCTAACATTTTAGACATTCCACCTGCCGTAAATAAATCCACTAAAGCTGCATTTTCTGTCGCTACAGAAGTTTTGACCGTTATCGCTTGCATAATCCCTTTATAAGCAGCCACAAAAGTTAGTTCTTTAGCTCCTGTAATTTGTGTAACTACTTCTGGTTGAAAAATTATAGCAAAAGTTCCACCTAAAATTGTGCCTGCTAATAATGCAATTAAGGGTGGTGTTTTCTTTATAATTAAAGCAATTACAATTACGGGAACTAAAAATAACCAAGGAGAAATATTAAAAGCCTTGTTCACATCCGTCAATAAGACATCAACATCTGCGACGCCACTTGTATCTATAGTAAACCCAATAATTATAAATATGATTAAGGTAATCATTACGGTTGGCACCGTGGTTAATGCCATGTATTTTATATGCGTAAATAAATCAGTACCCGCCATCGCTGGCGCTAAATTTGTAGTATCTGACATTGGCGACATTTTATCCCCAAAATATGCTCCAGATAAAACCGCACCGGCTGTCATTCCTAGAGAAATACCAAGCGCTTCTCCAATACCGATGAGTGCAATACCAACCGTTGCAGAAGTTGTCCAAGAACTACCTGTTGCAATAGAAATTACTGCACAAATAATAAGACAAGCTGCCAAAAAAATTGTCGGGTTTAAAACCTGTAAGCCATAATAAATCATTGCAGGAATTACACCACTTATCAACCATGTTCCTGCTAAAGCACCCACCATTAACAAAATTAATATGGCACCTGCCGTAGATTTTATATTTTCTGCAACCTCTTCAATCATCACTTTGTAAGAAACTTTATTTCTAAAACCAACAAATGCCGCAATGGCACCACCTAACAACAAAACAAACTGATTACTTCCACTTAAAGCATCATCTCCAAAAACAAAAACATTGAAAGCTAGCATTGCAACTAAAGCGAAAACAGGAAACAAAGCTTCCCAAATATTTAACTCTTTGTTGTCAATAATCTTTTGATCTTCGATTTTTATTTTTGATGAATTTTTATTGTCTTGCATTCTTTATTTTTTTTGTTCTGTAATGTTACGATTTTACATAAGGTTATGCAAATCAAATTGGTTGGCTTATTTTTGTGGCTATGGATTCATTAACTCAAATTGTTTTAGGTGCTGCTTGTGGAGAAGCTATTCTTGGTAAAAAAATCGGAAACAAAGCGTTATTATTTGGAGCCATTGCCGGCACAATACCAGATTTCGATGTTTTTATTGGTCGTTTTTTATACAGTAATGAGATACAAGCAATGGCTTTTCATAGAGGTTTTATGCACTCTATTTTATTTGCGATTTTAGGTTGCTTTATTTTTGGATGGTGCACACACAAACTTTACAATACAGATAAAAGAAAAAACACCACAACCCTAAAAAAATGGATTTGGTTGTTTTTCTGGGCCATTTTTACACACCCACTTTTAGATTGTTTTACACCTTACGGAACGCAATTATTTGCACCTTTTTCTGATTACAGAGTTGCCTTTAATACTATTTCTGTGGTAGATCCTCTTTACACCCTTCCTTTTTTAATTTGTATGATTATTGTAATGTTTTTCAATAGAAATAATATAAAAAGAGCCTTGTTGTTAAAGGTAGGAATTTATATAAGTTCTGCCTACATGGTTTTTACAATTATTAATAAGTTTTATATCGATTCCGTTTTTAAAGAATCTTTTAAAAAAGCAGGAATTACCTATACCCGTTTTTCGGCACAACCTACTATTTTTAATAACATTCTCTGGTATGGCGTTGCTGAAACCGAAACTCACTATTACCTCACCTTTTATTCTTTGTTCGATATCAGCGATACAGCAGATAAAATAATTAAGGTTGATAAGAATCATCATCTGATTGATATGAAAGATGAGCGTCTAAAAACCCTAACTTGGTTTAGTAATGAGTATTACAACATCACGCAAAAAGAAAAAGCAGGCACTTATAGTTATGTCGACTTGCGGTACCCAATGCTAAATCCTGAAGACGCAAATACTTCTATTTTTAAATTTATGTTATTCAATAAAAATAAGGAATGGGATATTACTCCTTTTGACGGGAATATACCAACTAAAGAAGATTTCGTAAAATTTATGGAACGTTTAAAAGGAGTTTAAAACTTTCTTTAAATTCAAAAAAAACCATAAATTACATCGAGTGTGTAATTTATGGGTTTCAATTAATCTTTGATGTCTATTGAATACATCTTATAATGCCAATTCGTTCTCTAAAACTCCGACTTCAAGCATACAAGCTTTCATCATTTGGTATGTTCTCGAGATATCATTGTCTAAACCAATAGAAAAACGAATTAATCCGTCTGATAACCCCATTTCTTTTTGCTCCTCTTCTGATATTTCTGAAGATGTAGAACTTCCAGGAGCAGAAAATAAGGTTTTATAAAAGCCTAAACTCACTGCTAAATAACCAATATTTTTCTGTTGCATTAATTCCATTAAAGCATTTGCTTTTTCTAAAGAACCTGCATCGATTGTTAGCATCCCACCAAAACCATATTCTGCATTCATCATACTTTTAAAAAGCACGTGAGAAGGATGCGAGACTAAACCCGGATACACTGTCTTTAATCCATCACCATAAAATTTATCAGCTAAAAAAGCAGCATTTTTACTGTGTTGTTTCATTCTAATATGCAACGTTCTCATATTTTTTAAGATAGAGGAAGCACGTAAACTATCCATTGTAGAACCCAACAACATACTTGCGCCGTCGTTTACACTTCGTAATTCATTGATAAATTCTTGCGAACCGCAAACAACGCCTCCAACAGCATCCGAAGACCCGTTAATGAATTTTGTTAAACTATGACAAACAATGTCTGCCCCTAATTTTGCCGGAGTAATTGATAATGGAGAAAAAGTATTATCAACCACTAATTTTAAATTATGTTTTTTAGCTATTGCTGATAAACCTGCAATATCGGCAACTTCTAACAGTGGATTACTGACAGATTCGCAATATAAAATCTTCGTATTTTTAGTGATAGCAGCCTCTACAATATCTAATTTTGTGATATCTACAAAACTAGTTTCTATAGCTAATTTTGGAATAAAATTCTTCAAAAAAGCATAGGTTCCTCCGTAAATTGTTCTACTCGAAACAATATGATCCCCAGCATTACATAACTGCAGCAAGACTGGCGTAATTGAACCCATTCCTGAAGCTGAAACATTGGCGGTTTCTGTACCTTCCATAGCTGCTAAAGCATCGCCTAAATTCAGGTTACTTGGTGTAGTATGTCGCGAATATAAATGACAACCATCGGTATTTCCCTCAAACGTATCAACCATTGTTTGTGCTGATAAAAATGTGTAGGTAGATGAATCTGATATAGATGGATTTACACCTCCAAATTCGCCAAAGTATTGTAAATCTTGAATATTATCTGCTGGATTGAATTTCATAATAAAGTGCTTTATATTTACTCAAAGAGACAACTATTTTGAGCATTTATCAACAATAACTACTTTATATAGTTTTATTATCTATATTTATAAAAAATATTAGTTTTAAAAACCTAAAAAAGAACCTTAAAACCTCTTTTTTAGATAATTTTTGTTCACGATGTTAGATGAAATTGACAAAAAACTTATTAATCTCTTACAGAATAATAGCAAACAGACAACAAAACAACTGTCTTTACAATTAAATTTATCGGTAACAGCTGTTTATGAGCGTATAAAAAAATTAGAAAATAGTAAGGTAATTGAAAAGTATGTAGCCATTGCGAACAAAAATAAAATTGAAAAATCTTTTTTAGTATTTTGTCATGTAAAACTAGTGCAACATTCTAAAGAATACGTAATTACTTTTGAGCGTGAAATTTTAAAGTTAGAGGAGGTTTCTGAATGCTTTCATGTAAGTGGAGATTACGATTATATCTTAAAAATATACGTAAAAGACATGGAGGAATACAGACAATTTATGGTCACAAAGCTCACAGCAATAAAATACATTGGTAGCACTCAAAGTACCTTTGCTATTGAAGAAGTAAAGAATACGACTGCGATACATATTTAGTTTAAATTTCAAGTATGTACGCTTTGTAAATGGCATTACTATTTAGAAAAAGAAAACCCAAAACTAAAGAGTTTTGGGTTTAAATTAATCTTTAATAGCACTACTTGCACTATTTATTTGCATGTGATCCGTCACAATACCCATTTGGGTCTTGGGTATTTCCACATCCACAAGGTCTATCTGCTTTATTAAGTTTCATATTTATAATGATTTTTAAATTTATAGTATTAGATTTTATAACCGTAAGAATTATGCTTTCGTTTTTACTTCAAAAGACATTTCCATTAAGTCATTTATAAACTTATCTTTTAAGCCCTCTATCCATCTTTTAGAACCATATTTTACATTAAAATCTGCTCTGTC
>TARA_B110000238_G_scaffold48193_1_pt1 | contig 16082 bp, 11 predicted proteins | sample TARA_B110000238 | Tara Oceans TARA_B110000238 (sample SAMEA4397569) | marine metagenome | biome: Polar Biome; feature: [SRF] surface water layer (ENVO:00010504); material: water (ENVO:00002006), including particulate matter (ENVO:01000060) such as... | depth 5 m | reverse complement strand
TTATGATCTTGACTAAAAATATATTTAGTTATAAAAGTTTCTTTATGGTGGTGTTCTTGATGAAAGTCAGAACTTTTATTACCATCATTAAGTAAATCTCCAAACTCTGTTGAATCCATTTTTACTCTAATTCTTGGGTTTTTATCTTTTTTACCTTCCATTTTTTTAATATCCTTTTAAAAAATCAAATTATTGCATAATTGATGAAAATGCTTCTTTACTTGAAATCCATTTATTATAATCTTTTTCGGAATCTACAACAATTTTCATTTGCATGTTATAATGTGAAGTTCCGCAAATTTTTGCACAAAGCAATAAATAATCAAATTGGTATGAATCTAAACCTTCCTCTCCTTTGGCTATTAATTCTTTACTTTTATTATATCTAATTTTATTAATTCTTTCCACTTTTGCCGCCACATCCGCATTCATCCTCATTTCAGCAGTAGTTTTTGTTGGCGTGAAAGAAAATTCAGTTATCATTCCTGGGACACAATTCATTTGAGCTCTAAAATGAGGCATATAAGCTGAATGTAAAACATCCTGAGATCTCATTTTAAATATAATTTTGCGATTAACAGGAATATGAAATTCTTGGGTAACTACTATATCATCCCAGCCATTAGGGTCAGAGGAATCAATACCAACAGAATTTCTTCCATCATAATCGTTTAAAAATCTAACATTCGCGTCTCCTAGCACATTATCTTGACCACCATACCTAGCTTTCCAGTTCCATTGTTGAGCATAAAGCTCTATAACTATAGCGTCTTCATCCTGTTCATTAAAATTCATGATATTTGACCAAGTCAACATTCCATAAATAATTAAACAGAAAAAAACAATTGCAGGAATTACAGTCCAAATAAGCTCTAAATTATTATCATGGGTAAAAAAGAATGCTTTTCTGTTATTTATTCCCCTGTACTTGTAGGCAAAGTAATGCAAAAGTGCTTGAGTAATTGTTTGTGCAAATAAAATAATAGCAAAGGATATCCAAAGAAGACGATCATACGGTACTCCGTGTTCAGAAGCAGCTTCAGGTAAAAGAACTTTGGAATATGCCCAAAAACAATATATAGTAACAATATAAATAAATACAAGAAAAGCAAACATTAGCTTTCCTTGAGTATCGTTGTCTTTTTCCGTTGCTATTTGGGAATTATCTCTTTTATTACTAGTACTATTTTGAATTAATTGATAAATATTATTGATTTGCCAAATAGCAATTCCCATCAAAAGCAATACCGCAACAGTTAATAATCCTATCATCTCAAATATTTAATAAACAAATTTTTCACTTTCTTTAAACAAGGGGTCTCCACTAGGCTCTAAAGGAACTTTGGAAATAGTGTTTAAAACAACATATATAAATAAACCAGCAAAGAACATTATTCCTCCTATTTCAGGAATACCAATGTACCACTGATCTCCAACAGTAGCTGGCATTATCATGTTGTAAAAATCTAAGTAATGTCCAAACAAAATAACCAAACCTGTCATTACAATCAGCCAGTTAATTCTCTTATAATCGCTATTCATTAAAACAAAAAATGGAAAAATTAGATTAGTAACTAACATGCCCCAAAAGGGTAAAGGATAATCTTCTATTCTTGTAACAAAATACGTTACTTCTTCTGGAATATTTGCATACCATATTAGCATAAATTGAGAAAACCAAAGATAAGCCCAAAAGACACTTACTCCAAACATAAATTTAGCTAAATCATGCATGTGGTTATTATTCACTTTAGTCAAGTACCCTTGAGATTTTAAATAAATTGTTACAAGAGCAATTGTAGTAATTCCGGAAACAAACATACTAGCAAAGACATACCATCCGAAAAGAGTACTAAACCAATGTGGATCTACAGACATAATCCAATCCCATGACATCATTGACTCCGTTACTATGAAAAAAGCTAAAAATCCAGCTGAAAGTTGAAAGTTTTTTTTATGATTTGAAATATCTTTGGCTTGATCTTGAGCAAGAGAGAGCTTTCTTGAGAAGAATCTGTATAAATTCCATCCTAATATATAAAATATTGCTCTGCCAATAAAAAATTGTGAATTTAAATATCCTGACTTTGCTTGAATTATTTTATCGTGTGCTACAACTTCAGGATCCATCCACACAAACACATGATTCAAATGCATCGTACATAAAACTAAAATTATTAGTACAATAATAGAGCCTGGCAACAAATAGCCTGTAATACCCTCCATAACCCTAAAAAGTATAGGAGACCAACCTGCTTGAGATGCGCGTTGAATCGCATAAAAAGCTAGTGTTCCTAACGAGATAAGGAAGAAAAATAATGCAGCAACATACAAGGCAGACCAAGGTCTATTACTTAATTGATGGTAAACATGTTCATCATGAGAAACAGAATGCTCTCCAGAACCGTGCTTTTCTTCTTTTTGATCTGAAGTCTCAGCATGATCTGATTCATGGGAGTCTGTAGCATGCTCAGAGTTAAAACTATGGTCGGAACCGTGCCCATCGTCTGAATAAGAAGCTACTATTGCTTTTGATTCTTCAATAGACTGAGGAGCCGTATAAAATCCATATGCAAGTCCAATAAACCCAATTGCCATTAAAGTAAAGCAAAATATTTTTATATTTTTTGTAACTGTATACATTTAAACTACACTAATATTAACATCATTTAATTAAATTTTCTCTTAAGCTTAATACATATTGAGATATTTGCCATCTTTCTTTAGAATCAACTTGACTAGCATGAGACCCCATCAAATTTTTACCATACATCAAAACATGATATATACTTCCGTCAGTAATATCTCTATCTGCATAACTTGGTATTCCTAAAAATTTTTCTCTTGTCATTAAAATCCCTTGTCCATCTCCTTTTGATCCATGGCAAACAGCGCAATAAACTGCATACAACTCTTTCCCTTTTTTAAAATTTTCGTCATTAAGGTCCAGAGGAGAAAACAAAGTGTTTTTAGCTAAATCGTAACCCTCATTTGTGTCTTCAAATTCATAAGGCAACCAACCTCTAGGGATTGTGCCTTCAACAGGTAATTGAGCTTCTATGCCATTATTAAAAGCATCTGATTCGTCATAAGTTCCATAACCCACTGATTCATACATGTTAGGGAAAAACTGATAATTTGGCTTAGAAGGATCAAAACAAGATACCGTAGTAAGACACAGCAAAATCAAAACCATAAAGTTTAAATTTTTACGCATGGCTAATCTTTTTATTATCATGTACTTTAATATATAATACATCTGTCTGGTCAATTAACTTTTTAAGATCGTTTTCATTACCACTAAATTCAATAACAATTAAAAACTTGTCATCTGTTGTCTGAGGAATTGGGTTTTCGGCTTCTTTAAAAGGCCATAATTTACTTCTTAAATAAAATGTAATTACCATCAAATGAGCTGAAAAAAATACAGTTAACTCAAACATGATAGGAACAAATGAAGGCATGTTTTCTATAAAAGAAAAACTTGGCTTCCCACCAATATTTTGTGGCCAATCTAATATCATAATATGATTCATCATCCATATTGCAAAACCAAAGCCTATACATCCATATATAAATGCAGTTATAGCAAGTCGAGTTTCTTTCAAACCCATAGCTTTGTCTAGACCATGAACAGGGAATGGAGTGTATACTTCTTCAATCTCATAATTTGCTGCTTTAATCATCTTAACAGCATCTAAAAGCTTGTCGTCGTCGTCGTATACGGCATGTAATATTTTATCAGCCATTATTTATCCCTTAATTTTTTATAATTATCTCCTGATGATTTCAAAATTGTTTTTACTTCTGCCTGAGCAATTACTGGAAATGTTCTAGAATAGAGTAAAAATAAAACGAAAAAGAATCCTATTGTACCTAAAAATATTCCAATGTCTACAAATGTAGGGGAGAACATTGTCCATGAGGAAGGTAAATAATCCCTGTGAAGTGAGGTAACTATGATAACAAACCTCTCAAACCACATTCCTATATTTACTACAATTGAAATAATAAAAGAAAATACTATACTTGTTCTTAATTTTTTAATCCACATAAATTGTGGAGAAAAAACATTACAAGTCATCATAGCCCAATAAGCCCACCAATATGGGCCGGTTGCTCTATTTAGAAAAGCATATTGTTCGTATTCAACGCCAGAATACCAAGCTATAAATAATTCCGTTATATAAGCAGTTCCGACAATACAACCAGTAATCATGATTACAATATTCATTAATTCTATGTGTTGAATTGTAATGTAATTTTCTAAATTCGAAACTTTTCGCATAATAATTAACAGGGTATTAACCATTGCGAATCCTGAAAATATAGCTCCAGCCACAAAATAAGGCGGAAATATTGTTGTATGCCATCCAGGTATAACAGATGTTGCAAAATCCATTGATACAATTGTATGTACAGAAAGTACTAGTGGAGTAGCTAAACCTGCAAGTACTAATGATACTTCTTCAAATCTCTGCCAATCTTTTGCTCTTCCACTCCATCCAAAACTTAATAAGCTATATATTTTCTTTTGAAAAGGCTTAACTGCTCTGTCTCTAATCATTGCAAAGTCAGGAAGTAATCCAGTCCACCAAAAAACTAATGAGACTGATAAATAAGTAGAAATTGCAAAAACATCCCAAAGTAATGGTGAATTAAAATTCACCCACAAAGATCCATATGCATTTGGAATAGGTAAAACCCAAAATGCTAGCCAAGGTCTTCCCATGTGAATCAGAGGAAATAGTCCAGCCTGAATAACAGAAAAAATAGTCATTGCTTCTGCAGATCTATTAATCGCCATTCTCCATTTTTGTCTAAAAAGAAGTAATACAGCGGAAATTAAAGTCCCAGCATGACCTATTCCAACCCACCAAACAAAATTAGTAATATCCCAAGCCCAACCAACTGTTTTATTTAATCCCCAGGTTCCTATTCCGGTGGAAATAGTATAAATCATACATCCCAGTCCCCACAGAAACAAACTCAAAGCAATAGAAAAAACTATCCACCATTGCTTATTGGCCTTGCCTTCAACAGCTGCTGCTATATCTACCGATACATCATGATATGACTTACTCCCAGTTACAAGAGGTTTTCTTATCGGTGATTCATAGTGAGATGACATATATTATATTCTAATTAAAAAAATTTAAACTTAATCCGTATTTCTAACTTTTACATGATAAAAAACATTAGGTTTTGTACCAACTGTATCTAATAAATGATAAACTCTCTCGCTCTCTTTCAAAACAGATACTTCACTATCCTTTTCATTTATGTCTCCGAACTTCATAGCCCCAGTAGAACAAGCCGCAGAACATGCGCAAGTATCATTAAATTCCCCTTTTTCAACTCTTCTTCCTTCTCTTTTAGCATTAAGAATAACTGCTTGAGTAGATTGAATACAAAAAGAGCATTTTTCCATTACTCCTCTAGATCTAACAACTACATCTGGATTTAATACCATCTTACCTAAATCGTCATTCATATTGAAATCAAACTCATCGTTATTATTGTATAAGAACCAATTAAACCTTCTCACTTTGTAAGGACAATTGTTTGCACAATATCTAGTCCCTACACATCTATTGTAGGCCATGTGATTTTGTCCTTGTCTTCCATGAGAAGTAGCAGCAACTGGGCAAACTGTTTCACAAGGTGCGTGGTTACAATGTTGACACATTACAGGCTGAAAAACAACTTGAGGATTTTCAGAGGGATTTTCCATTTCTTTAAAAACAGAAAGAGAATCTGAAAGTCCATTAATATCATCCTTCGTTTTATTGTCTCCATCAAAAGTTTCTTCAGAAGAATAATACCTGTCAATTCTTAGCCAGTGCATATCTCTTGACCTTCTTACTTCTGTTTTACCTACTACTGGAACATTATTTTCAGCATGACATGCAATTACACAAGCTCCACAACCCGTACAGGAATTTAAATCAATAGAGAGGTTAAAATGATGTCCAATTGATCTATCAAACTCATCCCATAAGTCAACTTCTGGTGAATTTACGGGAGTTTCTATATGATTTAATGAAACTTTAGTTATTGCATTCCAATCTTCTACATTTTTAGTGTTAAAAACTTCTAACGTAGTTTCTCTAATAATATCTCCCCTGCCCATTAATGTGTTCTGTAATTGAGTACAGGCAAACTCATGTGTTTCGTCTACGGCTTCAATCTCAATGTTCTGTACAGAATTAAAGTTTTGATACAATTTAAATGCATTTACCCCAATCTGCATTTCTTCTTTCATTGCATTCTTTTTACCATAACCAAATGCTAATCCAACAGAACCTTTTGATTGACCGGGCTGAATAATAACTGGTACTTTTAAACTAACTCCATTAACTGTAATTTGAGCATAATTACTGTCTAAAGCACCATTTGCGACAGTGTAGTTTTTTAAACCTAACTCTTGAGCATCAAATTTTGAAACTGTTAAATAATTATCCCAAGAAACTCTAGTTATTGGGTCAGGAAGTTCTTGAAGCCATGGATTATTAGCTTGTTGACCATCACCTAAACCAGTCTTAGAGTACAAGACCAGTTCAAAAACAGAAGATTTGGAACTTGAAAGTTGCTCTGCGCAAGTAATTGGATTAAATTTTAATTTTTTAATTATATTTTTAGAATTTGATTTGAAGAAACCATCATGCAAAGCCTGATTCCAAGACATGTTTTCTAAAATATTTTGTTCCCAATTATTTCTAATAAAATCATAAAAACTGTTGGCGGATCCCATCCATTTCAATAAACAATCTTGAAACTGCATAGTGTCAAATAACGGTCTAATAGTAGGTTGCGTTAAGCTAAAATTACCATTCACCATTTCATTATCTCCCCATGATTCAAAATAATGAGGGGAAGCAGCTACCCATTTAGATTGAGAAGCGGTTTCATCATTTTTCATTGAAAAACATACTGAAAAATTAGCTTTTTTGATTCCAGAAATGAATTCTTCAGAATTAGGAAGTGTGTAAGCAGGATTAACTCCTGACATTATAACTCCTTTTACTTTACCTGAATTTAAATCTTTAATCAATTGTAAAACCTCTTTATCATTTCCTTGTTTAATTAACGATAATTCATCTTTTTTATATGAAAGGCTTTTTAGTAATTCATTAATTTCATATGCTAATAGATGAGCATTTACATCATCCAACCCATTAATGATTACTCCTTTGTTACCAGCTTTAATTAAAGAATTTGCTATTTTTTTAATAGATAATTCAATATTTTCAGGAAGTGTTCCTGAAAATTTATTGCCTGAAATATATCCGTAAATTCTAGCTAATGCAATTTTTTGTTGATTAGGAGTTAACGCTATTCTTTTGTCCGCATTAGCTCCAGAAATACTCATGTTAGATTCTAACTGAAAATGTTTTGACATTTTAGCTATACGATTACCCACCTTTACAGGAACTCTACCCTTTACATAACTTAAGTCGTGACCTCCTCCTTGCCAATCACCCAAAAAGTCAGCACCTACAGAAACAATAACATCTGCATTTGAAAAATCATAAGTTGGTAAAGCTCTTTTTCCATAAGCTATTTCAAAAGCATCTAAAGCCTTCGAATCTGAAATAGCATCGTAAATTATATGTCTAACATTTGAATATTTTTTCTTGAAATCTTTAATAATTTTAGACGTAGATGGGCTAGCAAAAGTCTGAGTCAAAAGGACTACATCACTGTTAGAAGCCTTCATAAACTCTAGTTCATCTATTACATTTTGATTCAATTGAGTCCAGTTTACTTCTTGACCATCCTGTAAAGGGCCTTTTAATCTAAGACTATCGTACATTGAAAGAACAGAAGCCTGGACTCTAGCATTTGCTGAAGATTTTACTTTTGCTTTACTGTTATTTTCAATTTTTATAGGTCTTCCTTCTCTTGTTTTAATTAAAACATTAGCAAAATCAAATCCATCCGCAATGGATGTAGCATAAAAGTTTGCAATTCCTGGAACAATTCTTTCTGGCTGAACTACATATGGAATTGAACGGTTGACAGGTCCTTCACAACTTGCTAAAGTAGCGGCAGCTGTACTAAAGCCTAAATACTTTAAAAAATCTCTCCTATTTGTGCTGGAATCTTGTAAACTACTTTTATTACTAAGAAATAAATCTGTTGGCAATTGCTCAGCAAATTCATTATTTTTGAGACCTACTATCATCTTATTATTCGATGACAATTCGGCTTCACTTTTCCAATATTTTTTATGGTTTCCCATTTAACAAATATATTTATTTAATAGTGACATTTTCCGCATTCTAAACCTCCCATTTGAGCGGCAGTAAGTTCTTTAACTCCATACTTTTTTGATAATTCCTCATGAATTTTAGTATAGTATTCATTATCTTTTACTTTGATATTAGTTTCTCTATGGCAATTTATGCACCATCCCATAGTTAGTGGAGAGTGCTGATATAATATTTCCATTTCTTCTACTGGCCCATGACATTTTTGACAATCCACTCCAGCAACTGTTACGTGCTGAGCATGATTGAAATAAACAAAATCAGGAAGATTATGAATCCTAACCCATTTTACAGGCTCAGTATCCCCAGTATAACTTTGAGAATTTTCATCCCACCCTACTGCTTTGTAAAGTTTTTTAATTTCATTGGTATAAAATTCTTTAGTGTATCCCTTTTCTAAATCTTCTTCTCCGTTATAATCAGCAATATTTTCATGACAATTCATGCAAACATTTAGGGATGGAATTCCTGAATGCTTTGATTTTTTAGCAGAAGAATGGCAATACTGACACTCTATTTGATTTGCTCCTGCGTGAATTTTATGTGAATAATGTATAGGCTGTATAGGCATGTAACCCTGGTCAACACCAACTTGAAGCATATAGCCGTATGCAAAATAAGCACTGGAAAGAAGAAGAATTACAACAGAAACTAGAACTAAAAATTGATTTTGAATGAAAGCTTTCCAAATAGGAATTCTTTTTTTAATATTTTTTGCATCGTCTATTGCTACTGCTTTTTGGGGAATAATATTTTTTAAAGTTTTATTTATCAGAACTAAAAGAATGACTAGTACTGCTAAAACAAATGATAAAAGAATTAAGATAAGATCATTTGTTGAGCTGCTCCCTGAGCTTTCTGAAACTGGAGCTCCACTAACTGGAGCCACCGGTTTAGGAGGAACATAATCAGTGTACGCAAGAATATTATCAATGTCCTCATTTGAGAGCTGAGGAAAAGCATTCATTGCAACCTTATTATATTCTTCGTAAATAGCCACAGCCTGTTCGTCCCCTGATTTTATCATAGCTGCACTATTCTTTATCCAAGAATACAGCCAATCTTTTTCATATTTTGCAGAAACCCCTCTAAGTGCTGGACCAATTAGTTTTTTATTAAGCTTGTGACATGAAGCGCAGTTAGCATTGAACAAAGATTTTCCTTTGGCAATGTCAAATTCCTGGGAGGAAATGTTATGAGAAAATGTTGTTGAGAAAAATAAAATAAAAGCGAAGAAAGTCATTAAGCTAGTCTTTGATAAGAGGCTAAAAAAATCTTGCAAAAATTTACTATTTCCTTTCACTAACAATTAAAAAAATTGTATCAAAATTAGAGGGCAAAAATACAACACAAAAACCTTTTTAAAAACCCATGTTATATCTTATTTTTAATTTATAACGATTCTAAATAAAAGTTATGGTAAAACTAGTAGAATTAATAAAAAATACGATATATATTTGTAAGAAATGAATGTAAAAAAGACACTTTTTTTTATTTTTTTAAATTTTACAATAATAAATTCATTTAGTCAAGAAGGAAAGGTTCTTCTAAACCAAGATCCGAAACTAATAGAGCTAATGGAATTAAAAAAAATAGTAAATCAGGAAACTTTTACATCAGGCCAATTCACTATTCAAGTATACAATGGAAAATATGAATTGGGTATTGAACTAATGGAGAAATTGACTTTAGAGGAGAAATTTAAAGATGTTTATTTTAGCTTTGAGACTCCTTATTATAAAATTAGAATTGGAAAATATGTGTCTAAAATTGAAGCCATAAAAGAATTAATTAAGATTAAAAAAACATTTCCTTCGGCTTTTATTTTAAAACCTAATTAAGTTATTTGATTTTCTTTTTTATCTCAACTTCAGAATAAGCCTCAACCACATCACCAATAATTATATCATTATAATTTTTAATTTGAATACCACAATCGTAACCTTTCGAAACTTCTTTGGCATCATCTTTAAATCTTTTTAACGAAGCTAATGTTCCTGACATCACAACAACACCTTCTCTAATAAGCCTAATATTAGAGTTTCTAAATATTTTTCCGTCAGTAACCATACATCCTGCAATTGTTCCAACTTTTGAAATTTTAAACGTTTCTCTAATTTCAGCATTTCCGGAAATTTCCTCTTTAAACACTGGAGAAAGCATCCCTTCCATAGCATCCTTAAGGTCGTTTATTGCATCGTAAATAATAGAATAATTTCTAATGTCAATTTCTTCCTTATCTGCGATTTGCCTAGCATTCCCAGTTGGACGAACGTTAAATCCTATAATAATTGCATCTGAGGCTGAAGCCAATAAGACATCAGATTCAGTGATAGCTCCAACAGCCTTATGAATAATATTAACATGTATTTCGTCAGTTGAAAGTTTTTGAAACGAATCGGTTAGTGCCTCAACAGAACCATCTACATCCCCTTTGAGAATAATATTTAATTCTTTAAAATCTCCAAGAGCTATTCTTCTTCCAATCTCATCAAGAGTAATATGTTTTTGTGTTCTAACTGACTGTTCTCTAACTAGTTGAGTTCTTTTTATAGCTATTTGTTTTGCTTCTTTTTCATTTTCGAAAACATTGAATTTATCTCCGGCTTGTGGTGCCCCAGCTAGACCTAAAACTGAAACTGGAATTGAAGGACCAGCTTCTAAAATAGAATTTCCTCTTTCATCTTGCATCGCTTTTATCTTACCAGTGTGCTGTCCTGCTAGTAAATAATCTCCTATTTTTAAAGTTCCAGATTGAATCAAAATAGTCGAAATATACCCCTTCCCTTTGTCCAAAAATGCTTCAACTACAGTCCCTATTGCAGCTTTATTTGGATTGGCTTTTAATTCTAAAAATTCAGCTTCAAGAAGTACTTTTTCAAGTAGCTCATCAACTCCAGTTCCTTTCAGAGCGGAAACATCTTGAGATTGAATTTTTCCACCCCACTCTTCGATAAGTAAATTCATTCCAGAAAGCTTTTCTTTAATTTTATCAGGATTAGAATTTGGTCTATCGATTTTGTTAATTGCAAATATTATAGGAACTCCTGCAGCTTGAGCATGACTAATAGCTTCTTTTGTTTGTGGCATCACATCATCGTCAGCTGCAATAACAATAATAACTAAATCTGTCACCTGTGTTCCTCTTGCTCTCATTGCAGTAAATGCTTCGTGACCAGGAGTATCTAAAAAAGTAATTTTTTGACCATCTTTAAGAACTACATTGTAGGCTCCAATATGTTGTGTAATTCCACCTGATTCTCCAGCTATTACATTTTCTTCTCTAATAAAATCCAACAAAGAAGTTTTTCCATGATCGACATGTCCCATTACAGTTACAATTGGAGCTCTGGGAAGTAAATCTTCAGGTGAATCAACTATTTCTTTTATAGACTCTTCTATGTCCGCAGTAACAAACTCAACTTCATAATCAAACTCATCTGCAACGATAGTTAAAGTTTCCGCATCTAATCTTTGATTCATCGTTACCATAATTCCGAGAGACATACAAGTGGAAATAATATCAGTTGATGTAATTTCCATCATTGTTGCAACTTCTCCAACTGTGATAAATTCTGTTACTTTAATTGTTTTTTTATCTGCTTCATTTAGAGCTAAATCTTCCTCTGATTTAAATTTGTGTGAGTCTCTCTTTTCTTTTCTATATTTTGCGCCTTTTGATGTAGTAGATTTTCCTTGAAGTTTTTCTAAAGTTTCTCTAATTTGCTTCTGAACATCAACATCTGAGGGTTCAACAGCAACATTTTTTGTTCTGCTCTGCGTTCTAAAACTCTTATTTCCGTGACCCTGACTAGTCTTTGGAACATCTTTTATAACCCTAATTCTTTTTCTTTTAGAAGCAGGTGAAGAATGTTTTTGTTGTGGCTTAGGCTTTTCAAATTTGTTTAAATCGATTTTATCTCCAACTGTTTTTAAACCACTTAATTTTTTGTATTGAGTTTTTATATTTGAATCTTCTTTTTTAACCTCCTCTTCTTTTTTAACCTCCTCTTCTTTTTCCTTTTTGACTAAAGGTTTTACGACAACCTCATTGGCAGTTATTTCTTCTTTTTTTTCAATTTCTTTTTTTGTGACTTGTGGTTTTAACTTTTCTAAATCAATTTTTCCAACCTGAACAGGCTTGTTAATTTCTGCTTTACCCTGAATTATGGCTTTTTTTGCAATTAACCTTTCTTCCTGTTCTTTTTCAAGTTTAAGCCTCAACTCTTCTTTTTCCTTTCTTTTTTCTTCACTTAAATCGTGAGATTCAACTTTGCTAGATTTATCTGAACGAAACTCTTCTAAAAGTAAACTATACTGATTAGAGGATATTTTTGTGGTTGGTCTGGCTTCTATTTCGTGACCATTAGTAGCCAAAAACTCGACTGCTCTATCCAAAGAGATGTTGAATTCTCTTAAAACTTTATTTAACCTTGTCAATTTTATTTCACTCATATAAATTTCTATTATTTAGTCAGAGAATTCTGCATTTAAAACTTTTCTTATTTCTAAAATAGTCTCCTCCTCTAAATCTGTTCTTTTTATTAAATCTTCTACTTCTTGTTCCAAAACGCTCTTAGCAGTATCCAATCCTGCTTTCTTTAACTCTTCCAAAACCCAACCTTCTATTTCGTCTGAGAATTCCGTTAACTCAACATCTTCTTCGGCACCTTCCCTGTAAACATCAATTTCATAGCCAGTTAATTGACCTGCTAATCTAATATTAAACCCTCCTCTTCCAATTGCTTTTGAAACTTGTTCTGGATCCATGAAAACCTCTACGGTTTTCTTTTCTTCATTAATTTTTAATGAAGAAATTTTAGCAGGACTTAAGGCTCTTGTAATTAACAACTGTGTATTGTTAGTATAATTAATAACATCAATATTTTCATTTCCAAGTTCTCTAACTATTCCGTGAATTCTAGATCCCTTCATGCCAACGCAAGCTCCAACAGGATCTATTCTATCGTCATAAGAATCCACAGCTACTTTTGCTTTTTGACCCGGAATTCTAACTACTTTTTTTACTGATATTAAACCGTCAAAAACTTCTGGAATATCTTGTTCAAATAGTTTTTCTAAAAACATTGGGGAAGTTCTGGAAAGTATAATTGAAGGCTTATTTCCTTTTAGCTCTACTGATTCGATTACACCTCTGACATTATCCCCTTTTCTATAAAAATCAGAGGGTATTTGTCTGTCTTTTGGCATTATTAGCTCGTTACCCTCATCGTCTAAAAGAATCACAACATTATGTCTTATATGATGAACTTCCGCAGTATAAATTTCCCCAACTAAATCAACGAATTGTTTGTAAACAATAGCATTATCATGTTCATGAATCCTAGAAACTAAGTTTTGTCTTAGAGCCAGCACTGTTCTTCTTCCTAAATCTATAAGTTTAACTTCTTCTGAAACATCTTCTCCAACTTCAAAATCAGGTTCAATTTTCCTAGCCTCTGTAAGGGTAATTTCTTGGTTCTCGTCTTCAACAGATTCATCTTCAACAACAATTCTATTTCTCCATATTTCCAAATCCCCTTTGTCTGGATTTATAATAATATCGAAATTATCATCATCTCCATATTTTCTTTTTAAAGTATTTCTAAAAACCTCTTCCAAGATTGACATTAGGGTTACTCTATCAATAAATTTTTCATCTTTAAATTCTGAAAATGATTCAATTAAGGCTAAATTTTCCATTTAATATATTTTTAAAATTCTACTATTAATTTCGCTTGTTTAATTTCATTAAACAATAATGACTTGTTTTTTTTAACGGAAATCTTTCCTTTACCAATTGGCTTAGACTCTCTTGAAAACCATTCAATTGTGACATTATCATCTTTAACTTCAGACAAATTTCCGATATACTCTTCACCATCAACAGATAAAATATTAAGCTTTCGATTAAGATTTTTTAAAAACTGCCTATGAGTTATTAAAGGGGATGTCATCCCCGCAGAACTCACTTCAAATGAAAAATCGTCAATTTCATCTTCCAAATTATTTTTTAAATATTTACCTAAACTAACGCAGTCTGAAATCTTTACACCCTTATCTCCGTCAATAATTATATTTATTTTATTTGATGAGTCAACAGATGCATCTACCAAAAAAAGATTGGTGTTGTTGTCAAAATATTCATTAATTATATTATCAAAAAACTTATTCAAATTAGAGTATATTTAATAAAGAAGGGGACAATGTCCCCCTTCAATTTTCCATAATGCTTGGCAAATATACAAAATTCTACCAAATAAATTAGTTGGCCTACTAGGGCTCGAACCTAGACTCTTCTGGACCAAAACCAGACGTGTTGCCAGTTACACCATAGGCCAATATAATTCTCGGCAAATTTAGTATAAAGTTTTTGCTAGGCAAATAAATTATAATTTAAAATAATAGTAAAAATTTAATTGTTAATATTGTTTAAATTCGCTTTCAAAAGTAAATTGACATGAATATTAATAAGTTCGAGAAATGGAATCGCTTAATTGCAACTCTAACTTTTTTTATTGCTCTTACTGTTTACTCTCTTACCGTGGAGCCTACAGCTAGTTATTGGGACTGTGCAGAATACATTTCGACATCTGCGAAATTACAGGTGGGACACCCACCGGGAGCGCCGCTATTTCAAATGTTAGGTGCTTTTTTTTCATCTTTTGCTTTTGAAGCTGAGAACATAGCATTTATGGTTAATATGATGTCTGTTTTTGCTAGTGCATTTACAATACTTTTTTTGTTTCTGACAACAACTATAATTGGGAAAAAAATAGTTTTAAAAAATGCTGCAATTTCAAACTCTAATGCGATAATAATTCTTGGTTCCTCTTTTTTAGGGTCTTTATGTTTTACCTTTTCTGACAGCTTTTGGTTTAATGCGGTTGAAGCTGAAGTATATGCGATGGCTACTATGATTATGGCCTTACTATTTTGGTTAGGTTTTAAATGGGAAGAAAATATGGACCAAAAAGGTGGAGATAGGTGGTTGATTCTAATATCTTTTGTTGTTGGCTTATCTTTTGGGGTTCATTTTATGGGACTTCTAGCAATTCCAGCAATTGGAATGATTTATTTTTTTAAAAAAAACCCATCTCCATCATTAAAAAGTTTTTTATTAGCAAACGTTATTTCTGTAGCAATTTTATTATTCATATTTAAATTATTATTGCCTTCCACTTTAGGCCTTTTTGGATATCTAGAAGTTTTTTTTGTGAATGATCTGGGAATGCCTTTTAATACTGGAACTATTTTTACGGCAATCTCAATAATTGGTTTCTTCTATATTGCAATTAAGACCACAAGAGAAAAAAGATGGATTAAAATTAATACATTTTTACTTTGTATAATGTTTGTTTTTATTGGCTTTTCATCATGGCTTATGATACCAATAAGGTCAAATGCCAATACGGTTATTAATGAAAATGCTCCTTCTGACGCAAGAGCTTTATTAGCTTACTATAATTTAGAACAGTATCCAGACACCCACCTTTTTTATGGCCCCATGTACTCCGACGCTTATGCTGGTCAAGATATTGACCAACCCTACAAAGACGATAAACCTAAATACGAGAAAGACCTTTTTAAAAATAAATATATTGTAGTTAACGATTGGGAGTCTGGTAAAATTAATTCTAATAATAATCATGTAGGGTTGCTACCAAGAATGTGGAGTTCTGAGCACGCAGCTAACTACATGAAGTATTTTGGATATTTAAATTTTGAAATAAAAACTGATTACAAATCTGAAGAAAAATTAACACAAATAGTAAATCAATTTAGGAATAATTTTAATGAAGGAGATAT
>TARA_B110000238_G_scaffold84052_1_pt1 | contig 16252 bp, 12 predicted proteins | sample TARA_B110000238 | Tara Oceans TARA_B110000238 (sample SAMEA4397569) | marine metagenome | biome: Polar Biome; feature: [SRF] surface water layer (ENVO:00010504); material: water (ENVO:00002006), including particulate matter (ENVO:01000060) such as... | depth 5 m | reverse complement strand
GGAGACATTGTAAAAGTAACACCCAGTTCTAAAGTAGTTGGCGATATGGCCCAGTATTTAGTAAGTAATAATTTAACAATACAGGATGTATTAGAACGTGGAGACAGCATTTCATTTCCAAAATCGGTAGTCAGTTTCTTTAAAGGAGACTTAGGGCAACCTGTTGGTGGGTTTCCAAAAGACTTACAAAAATTAATTCTAAAAGATGAGATACCCTATACTGATAGACCAAATGCGCACATTGAACCTTTAGATATTGAAGAAGAATATAAAAAATTTAGAAAAATATTTGAAAATGATTTGAGTAGACCCATTGATTTCACAGACTTCTTGTCTTATAAATTATATCCAAAAGTATTTACAGAGGCCTATAATCAGCACTTAAAATATGACAGTCTACTCAATTTGCCAACTAAAAATTTCTTTTATGGAATGGAAAGAGGGGAAGAAATTATTATTGCATTAGACAAAGGGAAAAATATGCTTATTTCTTTAGATTCTGTTGGGAGACCTAACCTGGACGGAATGGTAACGGTATACTTCAAGGTCAACGGACAAGGAAGAGCTGTTCAGATAAAAAATAATTCGATTCAAATTGACAAGGTTGTGAACACAAAAGCTGACAAAAATAATGTGAAAGAAATTGGTGCACCTTTGCAAGGATTACTATCGACTATTTTAGTGAAAAAAGGAGAACAAGTGACAAAGAACCAGCCACTTTTTATCATTGAAGCTATGAAAATGGAAACAACCATTACTGCAATAGAAGCTGCTGGAATTTACAATATATCACTAAAGGCAGGCACTATGGTAAACGCTGAGGATTTAATTTTAACGCTAAAATAACTCTGAATAACCTCAAAAGTAAGAAAGTTCAGTGCACTATTTTATATCAAATTCAAAAATCATCTATCTACCTATTACGTCCTTTTTCATCTGGATATAAGCTCGGTAATGTATCACTTTGAACAAAGTCTTTTGTTTCAATATTAATACCGGTCACCCTTCCTTTAAAAGCGGCACCTGTATCAATATTCCAGACGTTCATTGCGTGCATTGGGGCCGTCTCCTCCAGATTGGTAGTGGGAGTATGACCAATATAAATCTCATGGTACTGTAGTAGTCTTTTAGGATATCTTTTGTGCTTTATGTCTATGCGCTCGTCTGCAACCAAAGCCATTTCCCATAAAGTTCTATCCAAATAAAAAGTTGCTGTATTTTTTTCGTTTGCAACTCCTTGCGTTGTTGTAAAACCTGCGTGCAAAAATAGCCTGTTTTTAGTGTCTACATAATACAGCGGCATCTTTTTTAAGAAATCAAGATGTTGTTGTTTTTCTTCTATGGAAAAACCCTCATAGCTGTCCATCGTTTCTTTTCCACCATGCAGGTACCAGAGGGGCTTTACCTCTGAAGTCTCCAACCAATTTTGACACCAAACATCATGATTTCCTTTGATACAAATACAGTTTATTTTTTCCGATAAAGTCATTAATAAATCAATCACCTGTGCGGACTCACTCCACCCATCTACGTAGTCTCCCATAAAGATTAAAGTATCTTCATCAGTAACTTGCAACTTATTTAAAACTTGTAATACTGCTTTTAAACCACCGTGAATATCACCAATCGCAAATGTTCTTTTCATTCTCATTTTTTACTCAATAATTGTACTTCCTATATGCCCCTTTTTTTCAAACTAAAACAAGGCTTAGGAGAAACGAATACGCCTCTATATTTTCCCAAAACTCTCCTTAACCACATGAGGTTTACTGCGCTATAAATATATTTTGAATGACAATATTGATCCAATTATCCGAACTAAGTCCGTATAAGAAGAATTTATAATCTTCATCCAACACTAATTCTTCGGGAGTACCTGTATGAATTTTTCCTATTATATTGGACTCATTATAATACTGAAAAGTATTTTCTATGGTAAACGTTCCTGATAACAAAGTGGCATCTTTTTTGGTAAAAACCTGAAAATAGGTTTCACTTTCTGCATAGCTAGCATCCAACCAAGTAAAAACTGGTTTTAAGGTTGTTGTATAATCAATAGCTACTGTTGTTTTCCATTCCGTTTGTCTGGTCTGATTTTTAGTCCGAATAGGCGCTGAAATATAGAGTTTTCCTTCTGATATATATGTAACTAAACACCAAACCTCAGTAGCGGAACTGCGAGAAAATCTTCTAAATGCGCCATCAAATTGGGGTATATCTGTTAAACTTCTTCTCTTATAGTTTGAAAAATCTGATGGAGACACCGTGGTGTTTTCAGTTTCATAATATCGGTAATCAAAAGCAGCTCCAATAGGCTCAAAATAGATGTAAGTTTCTCCCTTATTACCATTTGCAGTCCCTGCAAAAGCACGTGTCGAAGTTATTTCCTTATCGGAGTTTATGCTAATATATTCTTCTAAATTTCTTGGAATAAATTGTTCCTCTACAATCATGTTTACCCAATTATCAGGTCCAATACCCATCATCATAAAATTATAAATTTCGTCTGCCACTAAAGCTTTTGGTACTTCTGTATTCAAGTTAGGAGACACTAATACATTCGAAGTGTCATAATATTGAAAAAAAGTATCTTGAGTAAAGGTTCCTGAAAGCAACGTATTTGTCTCATCTGAGATTGTCTGAAAATAAAATATATTGTCATCTATTTCAGTATCCTCCCAAGTAAAGTTAGGCTCTAATGTAGTTTTATAAACTAAACTTACGGCATTGGAATAGACCGTAGTTTTCGTTTTATTATTTAATTTTATGGGGGCCGAAATTTGTAAGCCTCCCTCTTTTTCACAAGTGATTAAACACCAATTTTCTGAAGATCCTACTCGCGAAAAGCGATTTAACTTAGCGTCAAAAACAACACTATTTTCTAAACTTTTTCTTTCATAATTTAAAAAGACATCCACCTCTAAGCTCGCATCCTTTAATTCGTAATATCGAAAGTCTGATGCACCTATTTCCGGAGAATAATAAATATATGTTAAATTTGTATTTCCTTTTTTGTTTGCAGCCCAAGCTAGCACAGCTCCTTCTGTAACTGTTGTATTTTCCGAAATATATTCTTGCAGATTTCGTGCAATCGTAAGATCCGTATCTTGTGAGCATGCACCCAAAATCAAAAAAGTAAAAAGAACTATTATTTTTTTAAAGACCATATAATTTTTTAATTAATTCTTCTGCAGGCTTTTTTTGCGGTGTAAATCTATTGTTTTTTTTGCCACCAACCGCACTATGATTGTGAAACCATTTCCAAATAAAGCCACCAGCAAACCATGTTTCTTTCCAAAACTGATTGTGAATTGCCTGCAAAGCATTTACCTGTGCTTCTAAATTTACGGCACCTTCAATATTTGTTGAATCCCAGGGTCTCTTTCCGTTAAAGTCTACACTTCGATACCCAAACTCTGCAAAGATAACAGGTTTTTTAAATTGTTGGTGCACTTTTATAATTTGTTGCTTGTGGCCAGACCAACCCAATTCGCATTCGGCTACTGTTGGTGTTTTTTCATCACTTACCGGAAAATAGGCATCGATACCTATAAAATCTAATGCACTCCAAAAAGAAACCTCATCAAACTCATCCCAGTTTGCAGCATAGGTTAATTTACCTTTATAAAGAACTCTAATTTCTTGAATTAATTGCTGCCAGTATTCAGGTCTATTCTCAACAAACCTAGCGAGTTCTGTTCCAATACAAAAGATTTCTGCCTGCAATTCGGCCGCTGCTTTTGCATAGCATAAAATATAGTTGCGATAAGAGTCTTCTAAAAGCTTCCATTTTTCTTCGTTTTCCATTTTTATATTGCCTGTATACGCTCCCTTCCAAACCCAAATATGCGGTTTGACCATAATACGTATTTTTGCATCCTGAAAATGTTTCGCATATTGCAACAAGCCCATTTTAGTTTCTCCAAACCACTGCTTTTTGGTATTGTATAGAATTTCAGGACTTGATAGTGTTTTCATAAAACCATAGGGCATCAATGCCACAAAATTACTCCGAGTTTTTTCAACTGGATTGACATGTAAACGGCTTATAGAATCTTGAGAGGCAACAAAACTAAGACCATTTATTTTTTTTATTTGACTAACAAATGAAAAACTAGAAAAAATTAAAAGCAAAAAAAAGTGTCTTTGTGTTTCCATTATTTTGGATAAAAATAGTTCTTTTTATCAAAACAGTTGGGAATACACTAAAAACTGAAGCATAAATTCACAAAATTTTCTAAAAAAAGAATCTCTTACTATTTTTCTGAATTCGTACCAATTCTTCTTTATAAATCTTTAAATTGTGCGATTCAATAGTGACAGAACGTCAAAGTGTTGAGAACTTTTATTTAGAATAATTCTAAACTTTAAGATAACTAAGATTTAAAATTAAGTTCTTTCCTTTACCTTCGACTTAAGGACAACAATCAAGTAAGCATGGAACACATTGTAATTATTGGTAATGGCATCTCAGGGGTCACTGCTGCAAGACATATCAGGAAGAATTCTAATAAGAAAATTACGATTGTCTCTGCAGAATCGAAATACTTTTTCGCAAGAACTGCCTTGATGTATGTCTACATGGGACACTTGAAGTTTGAACACACCCAACCCTATGAAAATTGGTTTTGGGAGAAAAATAAGATTCAATTAAAGCAAGGTTTTGTTAAGGCAGTTCATACAGATACAAAAAAAATTACCTTTAAAAGTGGAGCAACGCTTTCCTATGATAGGTTAATTATTGCTACTGGTTCTAAACCAAATAAATTTGGATGGCCTGGACAAGATTTAGAGGGGGTCATAGGCATGTACCACAAGCAAGATTTAGAAAAATTAGAAGTACTTGCCCCCAACAATACTGCATGCAGCAGGGCCGTCATTGTTGGAGGCGGCTTGATAGGAATTGAATTGGCGGAAATGCTCCGCAGTAGAAAGATTCCAGTTACCTTTTTGGTGCGTGAAACTAGTTTTTGGAACGGTGTTTTGCCAGCACAAGAGTCTGCAATGCTCAATGAACATATTAAAGAACATCACATCGACTTGCGATTGAATACAAATTTAAAGGAAATTAAAGCGGATGAAGATGGTCGCGTAACATCTATTATCATCGAAGAAACTGGGGAAGAAATTCAGTGTAATGTTGTTGGTTTGACTGCCGGAGTTACCCCCAATATCGATTTCATAAAGACCTCGGGAATCGCCCTTGGCCGTGGCGTAAAAGTAAATCGTTTTTTAGAGACAAACATAAAAGATGTTTATGCCATTGGAGATTGCGCTGAGCAGAAGGAAGCGATTGGCCAGCGAAGAAATATAGAAGCCGTCTGGTATACCGGAAGAATGATGGGTGAAACGGTGGCTCAAACTATTTGTAGCAAGAAAACAGCATACAAGCCTGGACATTGGTTTAACTCCGCCAAGTTTTTAGACATCGAATACCAAACTTATGGTTGGGTATTTAGTGAGAAAAATAAAAAGGAAAATGAAGTGTACTTTCAATGGAAGCACCCGAAAGAGCAAAAGTGCATTACCATTTCTTTTGATAAAACTACGCAACAATTTTTAGGAATTAATACTTTCGGAATTCGGCTGCGTCACGAAATTTTTGATACTTGGTTGACTGAAAATAAAACCATTGCCCAGGTCTTGGAATATTTAGCTGATGCTAACTTTGATCCTGAATTTTACAAAGTACACGAACCTGAGATTGTTGCAAAATTCAATCTTGAAAACAATACGAATATACATCCAAAAAAGAAAAGCTGGAAACGCATTTTTAGCAAATCATAAGATATGAAAGTAATAAAACAGACAGGTCTCATCATCTTTTTAACCGGATTGGCCTTTTTTATAGGCACTATATTTATTGGGTCTTTTAGTTTAAAGCAAAATGAACTCGATGTGTTCTTCCAAGAACAGCAATATAAAAGTACCGTACTAAAAGGCGCATTAGAAAAAGCAGTTGTAAACGTTGGAGACCTAAATATTTTTGAATTTTCAAGTCGTGTTCGAAAAGCATACGCTACTTCTAACCAGTATTATGATGTGCGCATTGCAGAATATAACAAAACAAAAAATTGGAAAGAAAAGGGAAAACAATATCAATATAAGATCTCTGGGAAACCACACAGCTTGAGTTTTACGCTTGCTAAAAAAGCAGGAAAAGGACTTGCAGCAGAAAATACTGCCCTAATGTGGTTTTTAACCTTTGGCTTAGGCATTTTAGGTGCACTACTCTTTATTGTTCCTGATGTCATTTTATTAGGAAAACCCGGTATAAAAAATGACGGAATCTTTTTAAATGCTGCCACCAACCGCGGGTGGATTGGTTGGTTTGCTTTTATTTTCTTAGTAAGCTTTTACATCCTGCTCTACTTCTATCCAGATTTTATTGTAAACTGGGTGTTTTTAGTAGATCCTATTAGTCTATCTATTAGTGGGAATCCAGGAAGTCAATGGTTTTTATATGGGTTTTTATACTGCACTGTAATGACCGTTATGGCCATAAGGATGTATATAAAATACCGCCATAATAAGTATCAAATTTTAAGAACTACCTCTGTTTTATTCTTTCAAATCGTGTTCGCCTTTTTAATTCCAGAGATTTTAGTTCGTTTCGAAAAACCATGGTATGATTTTAAAAATGCATTCCCTTTGGACTACGATTTTTTCTTCAGATGGAATATAGAAGAGCTGCTCGCTAGCGGTGGATTTGGTTTATTTATTTTAGTCTGGGGAACTGTTTTAACGGTTGTTATTGTGCCTATAATGGTTTATTTCTTTGGAAAGAGATGGTATTGTTCTTGGGTTTGTGGCTGTGGTGGATTGGCAGAAACTTTAGGGGATCCTTATCGGCAACTTTCAAGTAAAACATTACTGTCTTGGAGGTTTGAACGCATTGTTATACATGCAGTCCTTATTTTTGTTTTGGTCATGACCGGTTTTGCCTTATACACCTTCTTTTCTGGTGCTAATAACGTCCTTGGTATTAAAACACAAACCATTCAAGATGTCTATGGGTTTTTAATTGGTTCTATTTTTGCGGGAGTCATTGGTACTGGTTTTTATCCAATTTTCGGAAATAGAGTATGGTGTCGCTTTGGCTGTCCACTTGCCGCATATCTAGGTTTTATTCAACGGTTTAAATCACGGTTCAGAATTACAACCAATGGCGGCCAATGTATTTCTTGCGGAAACTGTTCTACCTATTGCGAGCAAGGAATTGATGTAAGAGCGTATGCACAGAAAGGAGAAAATATTGTGCGCTCAAGCTGCGTAGGATGCGGTGTGTGTTCGGCTGTTTGTCCAAGGGGTGTTTTGAAACTAGAAAATGGTCCTGAAACTGGCAGAATAAATCCTACAGAAATTTTATTAGGAAATGATGTAAACTTAATGGAGCTTTTAAACAATAAATAAAGAACTTTTAAAGAAAACTGATGCTCAAAAAAAAACAAAAAAAAGGAATTACTGAAGGCAACTTACTTTTCTAATTCTATTTTAAAGTTATGTTATGAACTTAGGTTTTATTTAAAGGGAATCCTTTAAATAAAACCTAAGAAATCTACAACTGAGATGCTAAGAAAGTGGATACAAATGCAGTTTAAAGCTAAAATATTGGTACTTTTGAGGGCTTAAAATAGTCTTATTTTTCAAATAGAAACGGATCGTATCATTACTTACTTGGAAAAAAAACATTAAGTAACTGTATTAAATTTAGTGATCAACTATTAATTGTAAGATTTCATTCGCTCCAAATGTTCTAAAATGGCAAATCCAATTATAAAAGTTATTATTCCTGCTTATAATGAGCAAGATGCCATTGCAAATGTGATACATGCCATTCCTGAAATTGTAGATGAAATTATTGTCGTCAGTAATAATTCTACAGATGCCACAGAAATAAATGCACAACATGCAGGTGCTACTGTTTTAAAAGAATTTCGAAAAGGATACGGATATGCCTGCTTAAAAGGAATAGACTATCTCTCAAAGCAAAATAAAAAACCAGAAATTGTTGTTTTTTTAGACGGTGACTACTCCGATCATCCAGAACAATTAACAGCACTCATTGCCCCAATATTAGTAGATAATTTAGACTTTGTTGTAGGTACTCGTGTAAAAAAATTACGAGAAGCTGGCGCCATGACTCCACAACAAATCTTTGGCAACTGGCTGGCTACTCTGTTAATGACCCTGCTTTTCCAATCAAAATTCACCGACTTAGGTCCTTTTAGAGCTATTAAATATAGCACCCTATTGGGGTTAGAAATGGAGGATACCACCTATGGGTGGACAGTTGAAATGCAATTAAAAATACTGAAACAAAAACGTTCCTATACAGAAATTCCCATGAAATATAGAAACAGAATAGGTGTCTCTAAAGTTTCAGGAACAATAAAAGGTAGTATATTAGCGGGAATAAAAATTTTAGATTGGATCTTTAAATACAGTTTTAAATAATGATTTTAGAATATAGTGTCATACTCATTTATTCGATCGCCCTTCTGCTTATTTTCATGTACGCATTGGCGCAATTAAATCTGCTTTTCAATTATTTAAAAGCTAGAAAAATACCAGATACTTCAGAAAAATACGACTTTACCAATCCAGAAGAAATTCCTTTTGTAACCATACAATTACCGGTATACAACGAATTATATGTAATGAAGCGCTTGCTTAAAAACATTGCAAAAATCTCGTATCCGATTGATAAATTAGAAATTCAAGTACTGGACGATTCTACAGATGAATCCGTTGCAATAACCGCAAAATATGTCAAAGAAATTCAAGAAAAAGGAATTGACATTCAGCATATTAGAAGAGACAACAGACAGGGATTTAAAGCGGGTGCGTTAAAAGAAGGCCTAAAGACGGCCAAAGGAAACTTCATCGCTATTTTTGATGCTGATTTTCTGCCACAAAAAGAATGGTTGCTGCAAACAGTTCCTTATTTTAAAAATGAAGAGATTGGAGTTGTGCAAACGCGCTGGGGCCATATTAATAGATCATACTCTACGCTGACAAAAATTCAAGCTTTTGCTTTAGATGCACATTTTACATTAGAGCAAGTAGGCAGAAACAGTCAAGGACATTTCATTAACTTTAATGGAACGGCAGGTCTTTGGCGCAAAGAGTGTATTTATGACGCAGGAAATTGGGAAGGAGATACCCTTACCGAGGATTTAGATTTAAGTTACAGAGCGCAGTTAAAAAACTGGAAATTTAAATACCTAGAACATGTAGAAACCCCTGCGGAATTACCAGTAATTATTAGTGCAGCAAGATCACAACAGTTTAGGTGGAATAAAGGGGGCGCAGAGAATTTTCAAAAAATGATGAAAAAAGTCCTTCAAAGTAAAAATGTATCTTTTAAAACAAAAATACACAGCATACTGCACCTTCTAAATAGCTCTATGTTTACCTGTATTTTTTTAGTAGCTGTTTTAAGTATTCCGATGTTGTATATCAAAAACGAGTATGCACACTTAAAAGTATACTTCTATGTGATGAGCTTCTTTGTGGTTAGCTCTCTTATTTTCTTTATTTGTTATTGGTACATGTATAAAAATAGTTACGGTGGTGGCCTCAAAAATTTTTTCAAATACATTGCTGCCTTTTTTACATTTTTCTCCATTGCGATGGGGTTCTCATTGCACAACACAATTGCAGTATTAGAGGGTCATTTTGGTAAAAAAAGTGAATTTATAAGAACACCCAAATTCAATATCAAAACAGCTAAAGATGGTTGGAAAAAAAACAAATACATCACAAATAAACCCTCTGTTCATGTTATTTTGGAAGGTCTTTTAGTACTTTATTTTATCTTTGGAATGTACAGTGCTTTTATTGTCGGCAATCAAGGTGGAGATTTTGGTCTTTTCCCTTTTCACTTTATGCTATCAGTTGGGTTTAGTTATGTCTTCTTTAAATCTGTATTCTCGAAAGCGTAATGCTGTTCTTAGAAAAATATAAAGCGCTATTTATTGTTCTCATCAGCGTATTTTTATATTTTGCCTTTGCCTACTCTTTGGAAAGAACGGCATTCAACACCTTAAGTTTTTTATGGTGTGCATTGTTTGCAGGATTCTATTTACTCTTGCAACAAAAAAACACTACATTTTCTACGTTGGCAATAGTCGCCATCTTATTTCGCTTTATATTTTTATTTTCTACTCCCAATTTATCGCAGGATTTTTATCGCTTTATCTGGGATGGACGCATGCTCCTTAATGGCTTCAATCCATATCTTTACTTACCAGAAAACTTGATTGCGCAGCAACTACAACCTATTGCGCAGGCAAGAGAGTTATACCAAGGAATGGGTGTCTTAAATGGTAGCCATTATACAAACTATCCACCGCTAAATCAATTGTGTTTTTTTATTGCCGCACTCTTCGCTGGTAAAAGTATTCTTGGCACCACCATCGCACTTAGAATGATTATTATAAGCGCCGATATTGGAATTCTATATTATGGAAAAAAAATATTAGCGCATTTAAATATACCTGTAAAAAATATTTTTTGGTATTTTCTAAATCCATTTATAATCATAGAAATGACAGGGAACTTACATTTTGAACCTGTTATGCTCTTTTTTCTAGTCTTGGCATTTTATAAATTACAGGAAGAAAAATGGATTTGGTCAGCCATATTCCTTGCCTGTTCTATTGCTGTTAAATTAATCCCATTATTGTTTTTACCATTATTCTTTCAGTGGTTTGTAAAGAATAATAGGAACTCCGCAGACTCAAAAAATCGGAGAATCGGAAAACTTATTTGTTTTTATGCTCTTATAGTAGGAACCAACATACTCTTATTTCTTCCTTTTTATTCGGCAACACTGATCGATAACTATTCTCAATCTGTAGGTTTATGGTTTGGTAAGTTTGAGTTTAATGCTAGCTTTTACTCTATTTTTAAAGAAATCGGTTATACTTTTCGGGGATATAATGAAATTGCTATTATTAGTAAAATTACAGCTTTTCTAACAATGGGATACCTAGTATATCGCGCGCTATTTAAAAAAGCGATAACAGGAATCCAATTATATACTTCCCTATTGTTTGGAATTAGCTTTTACTATTTCACAACCGCTACCGTGCATCCTTGGTATATTGCAACACCCTTAATTCTAAGTGTTTTTAGCCAATATAAATTCCCTGTAGCTTGGTCTTTCCTGCTTTTTTTAACCTATGAAAGCTATTCAAATACAACTTGGAAAGATAATTTATGGTTCGTTTGGGTGGAGTATCTTCTTCTATTTTCTTTTCTTATCTATGAAATTCATAGCAAATGGAAACTACAAAAAAATTAAAATAATAAGTTTCTTGTATTAGGAGAACAGGAAATTTTGTATTTTGTCATCTTATTTTCTACATACTATGAAAAGACTTACCATAAAAGATATTGCAAAAGAATTTAGTGTTTCTATATCTACCGTTTCTAAAGCGCTAAATGATAGCTATGAAATCAGTGTAAGCACAAAAGAAAAAATAAAAAAATACGCCAAAGCGCATAATTATAAGCCAAACTTTAATGCTTTAAGTTTAAAAAATCGGCAGACAAAAACCATAGGAATCATCATTCCAAACATGTTAAACTATTTTTTCGCCCAAGTATTTAACGGTATTGAAAAAGTAGCGAATGAAAAAGGATATAAGATAATTTCTTGTATTTCCAATGAGTCTTATAAAAAAGAAGCAGAAACAATGGAAATGCTTTCTAATGGAAGTATTGATGGTTTTATTCTTTCTTTAGCGGAAGAAACCGTTTTAAAAAGTGACTTTAAACATTTTGAAGAAATTTTAGAAAACGGGACTCCTATTGTTATGTTTGATCGCGTTGCAGAGCCCATAAAATGCGATAAAGTAATTACAGACGACTTCAAAGGAGCTTCTAAAGCTGTAAAATACCTAACAAAATCTGGTAGTAAGAATATTGCATTTATCTCGACAATTAGTAATTTAGAAGTGGGTAAAAAAAGACACCAAGGATATCTCAAAGGGTTAGAAAAAGCAGGATTATCCGTCAATAATAATCTAATTATAAATATTGTTGCAGACGATTACAAAGAATACGAGAGTATTTTAACCCCAATATTTGCCGAAAATGATATTGACGCAGTGATTTCCACAGATGAATCTTCTGCAATTGCAGCCATGAAAGTGGCGCAAAAAAAGGGACATAAAGTGCCTGAGAATTTTGCAGTCGTATGTTTTTCTAATGGTATTCTTGCAAGGCACTCACAACCTAAAATGACTACTGTAAGTCAGCACGGAGAAAAAATGGGGGCTACTGCCGCCAAATTATTGATTGACAGATTGGAGAATAAGTCTGAAGAAAAAGAAGCTCCGAAAACAGTAATTATCAAAACGGATTTAGTGGAGCGAAATTCGACTAAGAAGTCGTAATCCATGGATTTAACGAAAGTAAAATTAGTCGTTTTTGATATGGATGGCACACTCCTAAATCCCAAAGGGCAGGTAAGCCAGCGATTTTTTTCACTTTTTAATAAATTACAAAAAAAAGACATTCTTTTTTGTGCTGCTAGTGGGCGACAATACCATAGTATTATCGAAAAACTTGCACCTATTAAAGAGGCCATCTATATAATTGCAGAAAATGGAGGAGTTGCTAAAAAAGGAGCGGAAGTTTTATTACTAAAAGCCATTGCAGCTTCAAAAGTAAACGAAATATTGCCTGTATTAAGAAATATAAAGGAAACCCATATTGTTTTATGTACCCAAGAAACAGCATTTATAGAAAGTAAAGATGCTACATTTATCAACCTGTTTCAAGAATACTATCACAACTATAGAATTGTAGATGATCTTGCTGCTGTAGCAAAAATAAATCCGATACTAAAAATAGCAACGTATCATTTTTCTTCTTCAGAAAATTTTATATATCCAGCAGTACAGCACTTAGAAAGTGAATATTTAATAAAAATTTCTGGCCAAAACTGGTTGGATATCTCCACCCCCGGTGTACATAAAGGAAATGCTCTAAAGGAAATACAGCTACTTTTAAATATTTCAAAAGAAGAAACCATGGTGTTTGGTGATTACCTCAATGATTTAGAAATGTTCAAAGAGGCAGATTTTAGCTTCGCCATGCAAAATGCACATAAAGAGCTCAAAAAAAAGGCGAAATATATTACCAGAAGCAATTTAGAGTTTGGTGTAGAAGAAGTCTTAGAAATGCTACTACAAGCGAAGACCCAAACTTAAGTCCAGAAAAAAAATATCTTTTTTATATTTATAATTTAATAAATAGAATGAAATCCCCTGACGGCTACTGCATCCCTTCCGCAAGTATAAGAAAACAGCTTTTGGTTTCGAATTTAATAGGCCAACTACTTTTTATTTTTAGCCTCTTTATTTTTCATTTTCAAGACCTAAAACAGAAGGGTTACTAGAAAAAAAACACAACCTAAAGCTTTGTTTTTAATAAACGGTCCCTCACAATAATTGCTAATGTAATACTAGGCTATGAAGATAAAAAAACGAGTACAACACTCTTCTATTTTCTATCGCTTCATCTGCCTTTATAATTATTATGAATAGGAAAAAATTATACCTCAACAGAAATCACCAAACCCTCATTACTTCGCACATTGAAAACTGTTTGGTCTTCAAAAATTAAATACTGTCCTTTTATACCTATTAGCATTCCTTTATAAGAAGGTGTTTTTATAAGGTTTAAACTCTTTGGTTTCTCTGGGTATTTTATTACTGGGAATTTAAAATGGGTGGTTGAGTTGTTTTCAATAAAATACGGAGCCGCTTCTGCAGGAATAAATTCTTTAAGTTTGTCGCGCCATTCCATTAAACTCACTTCTTCAATCTCATTTTTTAGCATTTTTCGCCAATTGGTTTTATCTCCAACATGGTTTTTTAAGGCCACTTCAGTAATTCCTGCTAAATATCTATTCGGTACTTCTACAATTTCAATAGCTTCGTGTGCCCCTTGATCAATCCAACGCGTAGGTACTTGCGTTTTTCTTGTAACGCCAACTTTTACATTTCCCGAATTTGCCAAATACACAATGTGAGGCTGCAATTGTACTGATTTCTCGTAGGCCAAATCTCGGTCTTCTTGCCCTAAATGTGCCTTACTTAACTCGGGTCGCATGATCCAATCTCCAGCATTTGGTGCCTCAAAAAAACAAGACTTGCAGTAGCCTTGTCTATAAATCTCCTTGTGCGAATGACAGTTTAAACATTCATAGCCTACAAAGTTCAAAGAAATTTTTTTATTTAGTAACTGATTCATATTTAAAAAATCAGTTTGCATGTCTAAATAATATTGAATTTCCGCAGCATTTTCAGTCATCATTTTTTTTAAAACTCCCTGGTACTTCATATAAAAGGTTTTACAGTTTTTAGTTTTCGATTTTAAAGCTATCTTCGTTTCAGTATCTAACAATACAAATTTACGAATTTCCATGGCTTTTCAGATTATCAATTCTATAATTTCTTGGTTTTTAAAAAAACGAAAACATCAAATTGAGTTGTTTTTAAAATACCCTATCGAAGTTCAAAAAGAATTGCTTCTGCAACTTTTACAGACTGCTAAAAATACTGAATTCGGAAAGGAGCATGATTTTGCTACTATCAAAAATCATGCAGATTTTGTTGCCCAGGTTCCCATTCAGAAATATGAAACTTTTGAACCCTTAATTGAACGCTGTAAGAAAGGAGAACAGAACTTATTTTGGCCAGCTCCTATTAAATGGTTTGCGAAATCCAGTGGCACTACCAATGCGAAAAGTAAGTTTATTCCAGTTTCTGAAGATGCCTTAGAATATTGCCATATGAAAGCTGGGAAAGACATGTTGTGTAACTACATTCACAACAATCCAGAAACCCATTTATTTGCAGGGAAAGGCTTGCGTCTAGGCGGCAGTTCAGAAGTCTATGAAGACAATGGCTCTTATGTAGGAGATCTTTCTGCAATTATTATTGAAAACATGCCTTTTTGGGCAGATTATAGTTCTGCTCCTGCGCAAGAAGTAGCCTTAATGAGCAATTGGGAAATTAAAATGGACGCTATTATTGATGAAACTATCCATGAAAACATTACAAGCTTGGCGGGCGTGCCAAGTTGGATGCTCGTGTTACTAAACAGAGTCCTAGAGCGCACAGGAAAGGACAATATTATACAAGTTTGGCCGAACCTCGAAGTCTACTTTCATGGAGGTGTGAATTTTAATCCCTACCGAGAGCAATATAAAAAAATGATTCCGAAAGCTGATTTCAAATACTACGAAATCTACAATGCATCTGAAGGTTTTTTTGCATTACAAGACATCAATGGTTCTAAAGAACTACTGCTCATGTTAGATTATGGGATTTTTTACGAGTTTATTCCCATGACCCTTTATAAAGGAGAAAATTCTACCACCATTCCTTTGTCTAAAGTAAAAAAGGATATTGATTATGCTTTAATTATTACTACAAATAGTGGTTTGTGGCGTTATTTAATTGGAGACACCATACGATTTACTTCCTTAGATCCTTACCGAATTAAAATTACAGGACGAACGAAACACTATATCAATGTGTTTGGTGAAGAACTCAATATCGAAAATGTAGAAGACGCCTTAAAAATTGCTTGTGAGAAAACAGGTGCTGCAATTTTAGATTATACCGTAGGTCCTATCTTTATGGAAGGGAAAGAAAAAGGTGGACACGAGTGGATGATTGAATTTAGTAAAACACCAGATACTTTGAAAACCTTTTCTCTATTTTTAGATACTGCTCTAAAGGAGATTAATTCAGATTATGAAGCCAAGCGAAATTTAAACATTACCCTAATGCCACCAAAAGTGCACCAGGCAAAAAAAGGATTATTTTACAGTTGGTTAAAGAAAAAAAGCAAATTAGGAGGCCAACACAAAGTACCAAGGTTGTCTAATTCAAGAGCATTTATAGAGGAACTCTTAGCATTGTAGTATTAGAAAAGATACTACTCAGTCTCCTAAACAGTGCTAAATCTTGCGAGCAACAACATAATCAATCATCGTTTCCAACGATTTTTTATACTCGGAATCTGGGAAGTCTTGCAATAATGCCAAAGCCTTTTGTTTATACCCGTTCATTTTGGCCGTTGCATAGGCAATTCCGCCATGATTCTTAACAAACTCAATTACCTCTTTCACTCGTTTTTTATCTTTATTGTGCTTTTTAATAGAGTTGATCAACCAGGCTTTCTCTTTTTTAGAGCAGGTATTCAGAACATGGATTAACGGCAA
>TARA_B110000238_G_scaffold27395_1_pt1 | contig 16395 bp, 14 predicted proteins | sample TARA_B110000238 | Tara Oceans TARA_B110000238 (sample SAMEA4397569) | marine metagenome | biome: Polar Biome; feature: [SRF] surface water layer (ENVO:00010504); material: water (ENVO:00002006), including particulate matter (ENVO:01000060) such as... | depth 5 m | reverse complement strand
TTTTTTTAAAAATTAGATACACTAACTATTTATTAAAGCATAGAAAGCCCCATTGCTATCAGTATTTTTTTATTCTTTAACCCTTGATAATTTTCATATAGTTTTCTTCTTGTAAACCAATAGTGATTTTTATTTTTTCAAAACGATATGAATCTTTAGGTTCATCTTTTAAAACCAAAGCAAAATAATTGTTTTCACTTTTTAAAACCGCACTTTTTGGAAGCGATATTGCTTTTGATACATGGCTAATAATAGAAGCTTCAATAAACATGCCTGTTATAAAATTAGTGTTTTCATCATCATAAATATGACCGTGAACTTTTACAGTTCTATTCGTGTTTACAAGAGCACCCGCCAAATACACTGCTGCACCAAATATTTTATTGGATGCTTCTGGAATTTTGAGAAATAAATAACGATCCGTTTAAAAAACAGGATTAAAAATCAAAAATGAATTATGTGTGTTTGGGTGCTTGAAAAACGGATGGGTTTTCAAATAAAGAGTGATATTCGCTGTACAAATAATTTTATGGAACTTTAATTTTTATGTTTTTGTTCAACTATCAACGAAATAATGGCTATACAAGAAAAATTTAACAGATTAAAAAGTAGCTCTTAATTGTAAACTTCCTGTGTGGATAGCTTTAGAATTCTCGCTTTTTCTTCCGAAATAATTCAGGTTTAAGCTTAAAAACGAGTTTATTTTTTGATTGAAGACTAAACTCCACGTATAATTTTCTCCGGTCTGTAAACCTTCTAACATTTGATACGCAACAGGGGTGTTCGAATTACCAGTAAAATCATTTAGAAAGACATTGATGTTTGCAGAAACTTGATTTTTCTTTTTCCCAATAAAAAAATACTCAATCCCAAATTGTTGCTGTTGCAACTGTTCTAAATTTTGTAATTGATTTTTTTTATCTTTAAAGTGATAAAAAGCAGAGAAACGATTGTTTTCATTGTATAAAAAACTAATTTTTGGGTTTATTTCGTAGGCTTGTATTTCAAAATTTCTATCCATAAAGTTTTCTGTTTCAAGGGTGTTTAAAGAATTTTTACCCATAAAGTTTAGCAACCAAAAATCGGCGAATTTATGTTCATAATTCAATCGTTGTTGATGGATGTTATTTTCTTGACTACCAATAAAAAACTGTTGTTTTAACTTCGAGTTTCCATAGGTGAAAGTAACGCTGTTTTTTTGCAAATCTTTATTGAAATACAAACTGTTTCTTATGTTTAAATTTAGACTAACTAAAGAGTTTTCATTAAAATCAAAAGGATTTAATTGAAACGAATTTTGAGTTCTCTCTTGCTCGTTTTCTACGGATAAAAAGCTCTGATTAGAAAAGTGAGAAATTACTTTTTTCAGCCCTGTTTTTGTTGCCCAACTTCTAGGGTTTATGGTTAAGGTTTGATTCCATTTTGCTCTTTGTGTGGCAATAAAACGCAAGTTGGGTTTTGGCAATCGTAAATAGCTTGCTTGGTCTTGAAATAACGCAATTTCAAATTCATTAAAGTCTTTAATTCCATCCTCATTATAATCAATCCAAGTATAAAAACCCAAACCAGGTTCTGTTTGTACATAAATAAAATCTTGCCGTGCAACATTGCCAGAAGATGTTTCATATACAGTACTTACATTGATCATACTTTTAAATAATTTCTGATTAAAAATCAATCTAGAATTCAATGCTTTTTCATCAGCCGTAAAATCATTTTTTGTAATTCTATAATTGGCATACACACTTAAATTAGTGTTTTTATTTTTGATGAGTTTACTATCGATATAGAATGTTTTTCTGTTATTGATTTCTGTGAATTGATTCAATTTTATACTATCATTATCTCTATAATTAAAGCCAATTTTGGCAAATACTTTGGTAGAATCTCCAAGACCAAAATAACCTTCATATTCTTTAAAACGATGACTTGTCTTTATAAATTGATTGGTGTTGATCGTTTTTCTAGCATTGGTTTCAAAGTTGATAAAGGCACCAAACCAACCTTTTGTGAGATAATGTTCTGCTTTTGCTTTCGCAACCAAAAACGAGTTGTCTTCTAACGTAGAGGTATTTGCCAATAAACTGGCATCTGCAAAAAAGGTAGTTTTATCGAAGTTTATTTGAGATTGAAACTCATGTTTAATTCCGTTAAAAGTATCGGTATAATTTAAATTATTAAATCGATATAATATAAAATCTTTCTTTTTGTTTTTGAGTAAAAGTTCAGACTGAAAATAGTTTTTAGTAGCGTTATTTGTTAAAATATTCCAATCTCTATTAAATTCTATAGATTCCCAACGTTGAACACTTCTAAAATTTTTGTGGGCATATTCATGGTTGATGTTGGTGGATAACTCCCATTTTTTATCGATTAAAACTTGTTGCCAGCCAATTTTTGCGGCAAATGCTTGGTTTTGATTGTTGTCAATCGTAGAAAACAAATTGGCATCATTGTTACTCAAAGCAATTTCGGTATCTAGGCTTGTTTTTTTTGTAGGTTGATAACCAGATTTAACAACAAAAAACTGCGATTTTGTAGGGGCAATTAAACGAATAATTGGTTTATAATTTCCCTGATTAACGCCAACATATCTAAAAATCGAACCAATAGCAGTCGTTCTATCTAAAATATAATCGCCATTATTTGTGCCAACATTTGAAAAGTTTACACTGTATAATTCATCCGCTGGATTGGTTGAATATTCAAAATATTCTTCAGTAGTATTGCTGATTTTTTGATACAAAACTTTATTTTCGTTAAAAGTATCAATAAAGGCACTTTCAGCAACCATGGCGGCTGTATCATTGCCAGCATTTGCTAAAATCTCTTTTTGTTCTTCTGTTAAACTTTGTTGTAAAGGTTGATTTTTAGAATCATTTTCTGAATAAAAATATCCTGAAATTTGAAATTTATCACTTTCGTATTCCGCTTTTTCATAGGTAATAAAACGAGTATAATTCCTGTCAGAATATTGAAATTCTACTGTAATTCTCATATCATTGGTAATCGGAAAAGTGGTGGTAAACGTTAATTCTGCCAAATTATAATTGACCGTAAAATCGTTGTTTTCTCCCTGTTTTAGTAAAATACCGTTCACAAAAACCTGCTCGCTACCTTCAATAATTAAAATGGCAGCTTCATTATTAGCTCCAAAAAGTTTGTATGGCCCTTGATTGCCTTCTATACCAACAAATTTTAAATTATTAAATTTACCCCGAACAACCGCCCCAGAAGCGGCCACTTTTAAGTTCTCTGTAATATTTGCTTCTACTTCTAAACCCGCAATTTGTTTGGTAAAAGGTAAAAAGAAACTCTTGTCGTTTTTTATAGAAATATCCCCCGCTTTTACGCGCCAATTTTTGCTAGACATTTCAATAAAAATCCTGTCAAAATCTGTTAAGTTTTGTGAATAACCATTTTCTTGAATCGGAATATTGGTATCAAAAATATTGGCTCTTAAAGTTACATCTTTAGATAGTTTTCCTGAAATTTCTAAATCTAAAGCAGAATTTGTAACTGCGTTTTGATTGTTTCCACTAGTAATTCCCCTACTAATAAAACCTCTAGTTTGTAAACCATCAAAAAGTTTGACTTCTGACGCTTTTTTGTTGGTCGTTAAACTATATAGTGTGCCGTTATTTGGGGTATTTTGTAAGATGAGTTTTTCATCAAAAGGAGTGTATACTTTGGTTATAAATTCAGGAATTCTAAAATACTCAACAGCTATTTTTGAATATTTTTTTGAGTTGATAATTAAAATAGCTTTGCTAAAGTCAATGGTATATTCTGATGCTAAAATTTTCTTTTTTAAGACGTTTAAAATTTTAAATCTTTGAGGATTGAGGGCAACAGAATCTAATTGAATGGTGTCTTTTTGCACTTCAATAATTTTCTTTCTAAAATCTGAAGATATTTTTTGTGCTTGGACAGAAAATCCAACAAAAAAAAGAACAAAAAGTAAATATTTCTGAAGCATATAAAACAATACGTTTTTAACGTAAAAATATGTTTTTTATGATTTAAATCTGTTGAAATTAGAAAAGAGATTGCTGCTTTACAGGATTTTCATGAGCGAGTAGCCACTTTTTACGCCAAATTTCGCCAGCATAACCAGTTAAAGAACCGTCAGAACCAATAACTCTATGACAAGGAATAATAATCCAAATAGGGTTTTTACCATTTGCGGATGCTACTGCTCTAATGGCTTTTATGTCTCCTAGAGCTTTACTCTGCTCTAAATAACTTTTGGTTTTTCCAAAGTTAATTTTCAATAAAGATTTCCATACTTTTATCTGGAACTTCGTTCCTTTTGGATTTACAGTTAAGTTAAAACTGGCTCTTTTTCCGTTAAAATATTCTTCCAATTGCACCACACAATTTTGCAAACATTCAGGGGTTTTTGCTTTTAATAAATCTTCTGGAATCGCATCATCATCTAAAACAGTAATGGATTGAATTCCGTTTTGATCACCCACAATTTTTGCAGTTCCTATAGGTGTTTTGAAATAGGTGGTTAGTGTTGTCAAATCGGGTTTAATATCTATAATTAATAATGTAATTTGTAAAATGAGTTATGAATGCATATTATTTCATCATTAAATGAAATTTTGTCTCTATTATCTTTAATTCGCGTGGAATTTTTGAAATCAGTAATTCTGTGCTCATAAAACTTGAAATTATTTTCCCTTTTATGCAGTCTACTTAATTATATTTTTGATTTTTTTCATATTTAGATTCCAAAAACGTCTTTAGAATTTTGTGTCGTAATTTCTGCTATTTCGTCAAAGGAAATTCCATAAATATCGACTAATTTGTCTATAACAGTAGTAATGTATGCACTTTCATTTCTTTTTCCTCTGAAAGGAGTCGGTGCTAAATAAGGAGCATCCGTTTCTAAAACGATATGATTTATATCTATTTCGTTTAAAAACTTGTCAATTTTACCATTTTTAAAAGTAGCAACCCCGCCAATGCCTAATTTCATGTTGTAAGAAATTGCTTTTTTTGCTTGCTCTAAAGTTCCTGTAAAACAATGAAAAATCCCTCTTAAATCATCACTTTTTTCCGATTCTAAAACTTCAAAAATTTCGTAAAAAGCGTCCCTGCAATGAATTACGATGGGTAGTTTCTTTTCTTTTGCCCATTTAATTTGTGTTCTGAAAGCTTCTTGTTGCTCTGCTAAAAAACTTTTATCCCAATATAAATCGATACCAATTTCTCCAATAGCATAAAAATCTTTTTGATCAATCCATTCTTTTACATGGGCTAATTCTTCTAAATAGTTTGTTTGCACAGAAGTAGGGTGTAAGCCCATCATTAAAAATACATCATTTGGAAAGTCTTCTTCTAATTTCAACATACTTTTGGTGTGTGATGAATCTATCGCAGGAATAAAAAAACGGGAAACTCCAACCTCTTTCGCGCGCTGCATCATGGCTGCTTGATCTTCATTGAATTGACTAGAATATAAATGGGTATGCGTATCTGTAATCATTTTTTTACGTTGATTTTTCGTCTACAAAATTAATGATATTAAATTTTAAATCATTACTCATACACTTTTTTATAAAACGTACCTTTGCATAAAATTTACACAATGACTTTCAAAGATTTAGACTTATCAAATCAACTACAATATGGTATTGACGATTTAGGTTTTCAGAACCCAACGCCAATTCAAGAGCAGGCATTCTCTGTCGTAAGAAGTGGTAAGGATGTTGTTGGAATAGCGCAAACAGGAACTGGTAAAACGTTTGCCTATATGATGCCTATTCTTAGAGATTTAAAGTTTTCTAAACAAGTACATCCAAGAATTTTAGTGTTGGTTCCTACGCGTGAACTGGTTTTGCAAGTGGTTGACGAAATTGAAAAACTAGCAAAATATATCAATCTTCGTGTTTTAGGCGTGTATGGTGGTACGAATATCAATACACAAAAACAAGCCATTTTACAAGGGCAAGATATTATTGTAGCAACTCCTGGACGTTTGTACGATTTAGGATTAAGCAATGCGTTGAAACTAAAATCGATTCAGAAATTGGTAATTGATGAGGTGGATGTAATGTTAGATCTAGGGTTTAGATTTCAATTGATGAATATTTTTGATATTCTTCCTGAAAGACGACAAAATGTGTTGTTTTCTGCAACGATGACTGAAGATGTTGATTTGTTGATTTATGATTTCTTTAAAAATCCTGAAAAAATTTCTGTCGCAGTTAGTGGAACTCCACTAGATAACATTGAACAAGTTTCTTATAATATCCCTAACTTTTTCACTAAAGTTAACTTGTTAAATCACTTTTTAAAAGATAAAGAAACCTACCATAAAGTATTAATTTTTGTTGGTTTTAAGAGAACGGCAGATTTGTTGTTCAAACATTTAGAGGAAGTTTTTGGTAGCGAAACCTGTGTAATTCACTCTAATAAAACACAAAATTATAGAATTCGCTCTATTAGACAGTTTGATGAAGGTAATAATAGAATTTTAGTTGCTACAGATGTTATGGCGCGTGGTTTAGATTTTGATGATGTGAGTCATGTTATTAATTTTGATACGCCAGATTTCCCTGAAAATTATATGCACAGAATTGGTAGAACCGGTCGTGCTGAAAAAGAAGGGAAAACGATACTATTCTCAACAGAAAAAGAGCAAGAATCAAAAGAAAGTATTCAAGCTTTAATGGAGTATCAAATTCCTGTTTTAGAATTGCCTGAAGAGGTTGAAATTTCTACATTATTAACTGAAGATGAACGTCCAAGAGAAGATCAAGGGATTTCTAAAAACAGAACCTCATTAGAATATGTTCCTGGAGCTGCTTTTCATGAAAAGAGCGAGAAAAATAGTCAAGTGAATCAAGGAGGTTCTTACAGAAGAGAAATTGCCAAGAAATATAAGAAGCCTAAAACAAGAGGTGATAAAAATTACAACAAACATAATAAAAAGAAATAATGCAGATTTTAACAGCACAAGAATTGCATAATTTGGCAATGAATATTGTTGGCGAAAAGTTAGAGAAAATGGGCTATGAATTTCAGGCCATTAACAGCCAGTTAAAAAGGCATCCGCAATATGTGTTATTCAAAAAAGGAGAACCTACTATTTTTGTGTTGGTAAAAGCAACCACGAATTTACAAAAGCCTAATGATTATGATATACTTTGGATGGAAACTTTTAAAGAACATGCGAAAAAGCAAAATGCTAAAGTTTGGTTTGCAGGCGTAGGAATTGCCAATGCTGAAAGTGTAGAAAGTCCTGTTTTTAAAAATCAACCTTATTATGTTGCTTTTGAGAATTTTATTAAGGTTTTAGAGTAATTCGTTTAGGTTTTTGTACCACACCGGTTTCGATATTCAATTGAAAAGAACTCTTTCCGACCCTGTCTCGGGGTTTCCATTGAAATTTTTATTTCTGCAAAACTGGAAGTTAAAAATACAGATTTTTGGTTTGATCTTCAGGTTAAAATTAAACCAATGCAATACCTCGATGCCTGCGCCTATTAGATCGTTAGTTTCAAAAAAACCTTTATTTTCTAATAAAAACATTGAGCAATTCCCATATAAATGACTCAATATAATTAATATCTATTTTTAGCCCAGTTTTTTAGATAGAGGTGCATTTATGATTTAACAAGCTTAAAAATTTTAGTACGATCTGAATTTAAAGCCTTTAAAATGATGAAATACAGTCCACTATTTAGTTTAGATAAATATAAAGATATATTAGATTCTAATTTGTCAACCGTCATTTTTGTTTGGCCAAGCATATTATGAGTTTTCAGACTAAAGATTTCATTATTTTAGCCTCTTATAAACAGAAAATTAGGTCCTAGATTTAGATAAATAGTGAACAGGAACTGCCTTTGATATATTCCAAGTATTGGTGAATCTACTTTTTGATACTTGACCAAAATAACCTATAACTCCCCCACCCCTTTGCGAAGACTCCCAGCAATCATAAAAATCGAAGCCATCTTTTAGTGAGGTAACTCTAATGCTAATTCAAACCTTAGTTTTAAAAACCAGTGTTTTAGATCAACAGTTAACCTAGTTGTTTGTAAATAAGTTTATACTCTAACCAAATTAAGTGTAGAAAAACTATTTATTAAAGCTATTTAATTCCTCTTTTAAATCATAAATAGATGAAATAACGTTTATTTGCTGGTTATCAATTTCATACAAATCGGCAAAGGTTGCAAAAGTGCTTTGGTCAAATCCTTTTTTGGTACTTCTTTTTGGATAAAATCTTCTTTTTTGGTAAAGTCCTTTTTATCTATCCAACCACAAATAGTGAGTTCTTGTTTTATTTTATGATAACTGCAAAAAAATGTAGAGTTCAGTCTCAAAATAATCTTGAAGTCTTAAAAAATTGTTGGTGTAATTAGAAAGAACATCAGTAGTTCTTCCCATCGTTTTTAAATCAAATTTTAAGTTATTGTAAAAAATGTCTACACCATTGTCAAAACCTTCATTTCCGTTTATTAAACCTTGACTAAAACCACGCATTACAATACTTTGACCAGTAATAACGCTTAATTCCTGAAGTCTTGTTTCGTTTGCTGTATCTCTTTTACCAAAATTATAACTTTCTAATGGTTTTTTACAATGATGTAAAATATCATCGGTAACTTTTATTGTAATCATAACATAGTTAATTTGTTACAACAAAGATATAAAAATAAAACAGGGCATAATAAAAGATTGTCTAGCGTAAAAAGTTTGGAATTTAAACTTTAAGAAATTAAAACAATTTTTTTGGAAAAGAACTCAATAAAAGGCATGTCTTTAAGTACCATGGTCACAATTAAGAAAATGCCCTATTGATGAATTTTGTATTACTAAATATATTTGTAGTGTAGCATTTATTAAATGTGTTTAGAAAAAAATCATTAATAATCTAAAACTAAACGAGTGTTACTTTTAATATTATTAATTTTTAATATCCCCATAATTATGACAAAGAATTTATTAAAACAAGCAACAATGTTTGTAATTTCTTCAATCGGTTTATATTATTCAGGTCTTTACTTAACAACAATGGATGGAATAAAATCTTTATTCGATGCTTTAAATGTTATGATTTTTTTTACATGTTTTTTTCCTTTCTTAATCCTGTCAATAAGTTTATTTAGGAGAATTATTAAAAATTTTATATCTTTTTTGAGACTCACAAGGCACTTAATTAAAACTTCTATGTTTTAAAAATACAGATTAATACATCACTTTATTATTACTAATTTCCCCTGAAAAAAATTTAAGGATTAGATTCTTTAGATTTTTTTTTGTGCGAAATTTTCAAGTTTATGGTTAATTAGGTGTAATACTAAACTAGTAGGTTTTAAAAGGTTTTAAAAATTATGGAAATATTTTACAATACTTTTAATAATCAGCGCATAGAAAAATTCAACTACCGTACAGGATTGGTCTTCTATTTTTAAATTAAGCAAATTACCTATTGATTGAATTTGTATAAATAAATACATTTGACATGTAGCATTCTTTTAATAGTGGGTATTAACAAGAGAAGTTATTAATGGTCTATAACTAGACTGTTTTCAATGCTATATTTCCCTTAAAGGGAATGTATTTCCCCCGAAATACAAAATAGAAAGGCTAAACTATTCTTATGTTTAGTCTTTTTATATTTCTAAACTTTTTAGAAACTAAAAGAAAGTATTAAAATTGTTTAGTCTAAAGAAAAACTGATTTTTAGTCAATCCTTTTTAAGGGTCTTAATTAATTCATTAAAGTTATTAGTTTTATCAAAAAAAGCAAATGCTCTGTACTTTAAAAAAAATTCGTTTTAGGGCTATATTTGTAGAAAAAATGGAGAACATTTTATTAACAAATTAAGGATGCAATAACCATTAAATTTCTAACGTAGTTAATCCTCTTTGAATAGCATATTTTGTCAATTCAGAAATGGTGTGTAAATCTGTTTTTTTCATAATATTATTTCTGTGAACATCAATAGTCTTTGAACTTAGAAATAATATTTCACCTATTTTTTTTGAGGAATTACCTTCTGCAATCAATTGCAGTACTTCTTTCTCCCTGGAGCTCAATGGTGCTTTTTCTATATTGTCTCCCTTTCTCAAAGTACTAAGAAAATCTTGATTGATGTCTTTTGAGAGATATTTCTTATGTTCAACAACTGTAGTTATCGCTGTAATCAATTCATCAGCATCTCCATCTTTTAGTAAGTAACCAAAAGCACCTGCTTTAAACATTCCTTGAATAAATTGCCTACCAGAATGCATAGAAAGCCCTATTATTTTTATTTCTGGATGGTTTTTGTGAATTTGTTTTGCAGCTTCTATACCATTTAAACCAGGCATTGCAACATCCATAACAAGAACATCGGGCAATAATTTTGAACACATTTTTATAGCTTCTCTACCATCAGATGCTTCTCCAATTATAAACATATTTGTTTTTTGTTCTATAATATTTCGCAAACCCTCACGAAGTAATTTATGATCGTCAACTAATACTATTTTAATTTTTTTTGTTTGCGTCATAAGTTTAAAGGTATAAAAAATTTAACAGTTGTTCCTAAATTTATTTTTGAGATTATTGTAAACTTTCCCTGTATATTTCGAATTCGTTCTTGAACTGTAAACAAACCAAAACCAGACCCTGTATGATTTCTATGATTGTTTAATACTGTGGTATCAAAACCATAACCATTGTCAGTGATAAGAATATCGAGACCTAGGGTGTTTTTATCAAGATCTAAAGTTAATAAAGTTGCATGCGCATATTTTATTGTATTATTTATGACCTCTTGTATACTTCTATACAATAAAATAGATTTTGCATCATCGAGTTTCAAACTAGATATATTGCTATTTATTCGGCACCTAATCTTGTGATTTTGTTCTACTTTTTCAAGTAACCAATCTAAGGCATCAATAATACCTAATTGATATAACACTGGTGGTGACAGCTCGTAGGTTATTTTGCGGCTATTATCTAAAGCTTCAGAGATATGTGATTCAATAAATTTTAAATCGTCTTCAATCATTTTAAGCGCTGGGTTTTTTTTCAACTCATTAATTCTCATTTTAGAAATAACTAAAGATTGGCTTAAGTGATCGTGTATGTTTGAAGCGATTTCTTTCTTTTGTTCTTCTTCTATTAAGGTGATTTCGACCGTCATTTTTTGAAGTGAAGTTTGATATTCTTGAATCTCTTGTTTTGCCAACACCCATCTTGTAATATTTCTAGCAGATGAAACATAATAGCTGATTTTTTTATTTTTATAAACAGGAGATGTTAAAAATTCTAACCAAACAAAATGGCCTTCTTTATGAAGTACTCTTATGGTGTAGGCATCCATATCATTTTTGCCAAGCATTTTCTGTTTCATTAAATCTTTCAGAGGCTTAAGATCATCTTTATGAATTATATTTAAGAATTTTTCACCCAAAAGAGTAGATTGTTCATAACCTAATAGATTTTTTATAGAGGGGCTGATGTATTTAAAAGTGCTATCTGGCTCTTGTAAACAGATTAAGTCGCTAGTATGATTGGCTAACAACCGATACATCTCTTCGGCTTTTTCAACTTTATTCCTAGTTAGTCTTTGTTCTGTAATATCTTGCAAGACTCCTCTTCTGCCAATAATTTCACTTTTACTATTGTATAGGGGTTCTCCTATGTTTCGTATCCAACGCTTTTTATTTTTTAAATTGGTTAACTGTAACTCAATATCAAAAGGAACTCCATTTGTGGCAAGAATTTCGGTTGCTTGGATAAGCTTTTTTCTTGATTTTTGATTAAAAAGATTAAGAAGTAATTTAATTTCTGGGACACCTTTTTTAGGGTCAGAGCCATAAATTTGATGAATAGCTTCAGACCAAAAAATGGTATCTGTTTGGCTATTATATCTCCAGTAGCCCATTTTTGCCATTCTGCCAGCTTCTTTTAAGGAGTATTCATTCTCTTCTACGAGTTCATCTATATTATCTTTAATTAACTTTTGTTTTTTTAACTTACTTTTTACAACCTTAATTAACTCATCTGTATTAATAGGTTTTACTAAATAATCATCTGCACCCATATTCATGCCTTTCCTTAAATCTGGTAATTCGTTTTTTCCAGAAAGAAAAATAAAAGGAATTGACCCGGTAGTAGTTGATTTTTGAAGTTCAGTTAACAACTGGTACCCATTTAATTTAGGCATAGAAATATCTGAAAGGATTAAGCTTGGTAGTTCTTTTTTTGCTTTTTTTAATCCTAGTGCTCCATTTCTAGCGCCAATTACTTCATAACCCTCTAATTGAAGAATTTCACAAATTTCTTCTAGAAGACTTTCTGAATCTTCAACTATTAAAATTTTAGGCATTATAAATTATTTTTGGGTAGGTTAAAATAAAATGTAGTCTCTTTTGTAAGAATACTCTCCACGTAAATTTCTCCTTTTAAATTAGAAATTATTTTTTTAACAATACTTAAACTAATTCCTGTGGATTCACTTGATTCCAATACTTGAAACATTTCGAATATTTTCTTATGGTATTTTTCGGGTATACCAGCGCCATTATCTTTAACTGAAAAAATATAGTCTTTTTCTGTTGTTTCACATCCTAATTCAATGATTCCTATCTCTTTATCGTTATGTTTGATAGCATTCTGTATTAAAATTTCAAACACTTTTTCCAACATATTTTCATCAGCAAATAGCGTGGGTAATTGATTGTTAATTTTAACTTTGATATGAGGAGGTTTCTGTACTTCATCCACAACCTGCTGCACAACGGAATGCATATTAATAACTTTATTTTTAAAAGACAGTGGTGTTATATTTTTATACTGCTCTAGATTTACCAAAATTAATTCCATTCTTTCTACCTTTTCTATCATAAGTTGAAGGTTACTAGCAGAACCTTTTCTATTATTCGTTTGTTCGGTATCTTCTTGAGACCAAGTTAAGAGATCTGAAACATTTCTTAATGAAGACTTTAATTCGTGTGAAATTAAATGAGCATAATTATCGATTTCGTTTTCTTGATTTTGAAGAATAGTGGACAATGATTTCGTTCTATCAATAATTTTTTGATCGATCAATAATTTCTTTTTAATTTTATTATCAACGGCACTTATCAAATCATTAATATTTATGGGTTTTGTTAAATAATCTTCGGCTCCCAGATTCATACCTTCTCTAATATCTTTTTTTTCACCCTTTGCAGAAAGAAAAATTAAAGGAATACTTTGTGTTTTAGCTTCTTTTTGTAGTTGTTTAAACATTTCAAAACCATTTATTTCTGGCATTAGTATGTCTGAAATAATAAGATCTGGATTTTCGTTCAAAGCTATTTCAAAACCAATTCTGCCATTTTTAGCCTGAAAAACCTCATAACCTTCCATTAGTAGAATATCAAAAACTTCTTCTCTTATAGCTACCGTATCTTCTACAATTAAAATTTTGTACATAATCTGTGTTTAAATTTTTAGCAATTATTAATTTTACTGCTTACTGATTTTTCTCTTTTTTCTTTAAGTATGAAGTCAGTTTCAATTCGTTCTTTTTTTTGTCTTTTTTTTAATTCAATTTCATTCTTTTTAGAGTTGGTGATGTCTACAAAAGAAATTCCAACGCTGTTTTTAGAAACTTTCCAGACGGTAACAAAATAATATTTGTTAACTTCAGCTTCATAATTTTTAAAGCTATGGGTCATTCCGGTTTTATCTAAACGAGCAAAGTTTTTGATCCAAGAGATTTCTGTAGTGCTCAAGATTGAAGATATTTTTTTCTTTTGAATACGCACTGTTAATTCTTTTTTAAATCAATAATTTCTCTCTCTAATTCTGCATATGAAAATTTATTCATAACCTTACGTCTATTTAATTTAGTTAGATGAATGGTTTAAGCGTATCATTAAATTTATTTTTTATAACATGTAATAAATCAGTTACGTTTATGGGTTTTGTTAAATAGTTTTCAGCCCCCAGTTTCATTCCTGCGCTAATATCTTGTTGTTCTCCTTTTGCAGAGAGAAATATTAAAGGAATATTCTTTGTTTCGTGGTTCTTTTGCAGTTTATTAAACATTTCAAAACCATTCATTTCGGGCATTAGTATATCTGAAATAATAAGATCTGGCTTTTTTTTCAACGCTATTTCAAAACCAACCCTACCGTTTTCAGCCTGAAAGACTTCATAACCTTCCATCACTAGAATATCAAAAATTTCTTCTCTAATCGCCAAGGTGTCTTCTACAATTAATACATTATAGGTCATATATGTTTAATTTTTTGGAATTTTTACAGAAAAGGTCGATCCCTTATCAATAGGACTAGTAATAATTATTTGCCCTCCTATTGCTTTTATAGATTCTTTCACAATTGATAAACCAAGCCCTGTTCCTTGAGTTAAGTCTACGTTTTTTGCTCGGGTAAAAGAATTAAACATATTTTTAAATTCAGATTTTGGGATTTCAATTCCAAAATCTGTTATTGCAATAATTAGGGATTCTATTTCAGACGATAAATAAATACAAACTTTTTTCGCTTTTGGCGAAAATTTTATAGCATTACTAATCAGATTTATAAAAATATTTCGTCCTAATTTCTCATCAATTCGTATAAAGCCATTTTTTAATTTTTCGGGGTCAGTTAGTACTATTTCGTGTGTTTTTTGGCAAGAAACATAAACTTCTTTGATGATTTCTTCCATAAAATCTCCAATATTTATATTCATAGGACTACTTTTAGTGGTACTTGCTTCCGCCTGACTAACTGTTAAAATATCGTCTAGTAGTTCTGTCATCTGCATTACTTGGTCTTCTATTTTATGTAGTTTTTTTTCTATCATAATCGGCTCCATTTTCCTCCAGTATTTTTTAATAGAACCTGTAGCAAAGTTAATTGCTGATAATGGTGTTCTAGAATCATGAGATGCTACTGAAGTAAATCGAGATTTTAGATTGGTTAATTCTTTTTGCTTTTTTAACGCTTCATTTAATTTTAGGGTTCTTTCATATTCTTTTAGATCGAGTTCTTTACGATAACCAACTAACTCTTCTGCTCGCTCATCTTTCCTTTCTTTTTGAAAGGTAAGTTCTGCGTTAATAGTGACTAACCTAGAAATAGTACTGTTTAGTGCCATTTATTTTTCTTTAAGGAGGAGGTCAGTTTCAACTCGTTCTTTTTCTTGTTTTTTTTTAGTTCAATTTCTGCCATTTTTACCGTAATAAATTTATAGGCTTTTAGTCATAGAAATCAAAAACTTCTTTTCTTCTCGCCAAGAGGCATAGTCTCTAATTAAAACCTACTACATAGTATGTTTTTAATTTTTTGCAATTTTCACAATAAAGGTAGTGCCTTTTCCAATAGTGCTGTTAACAACTATCTCTCCTTTAAGTAAATCTATTGCTTCTTTTACAATAGACAAACCAAGTCCTGTCCCTTGAATTAAATCTACGTTTTCACCTCGGGTAAAAGGTTTAAAGATATTTTTAAGCTCTGATTTAGGAATTCCAATTCCGAAATCTGTAACTGAAATAACGTTAAAGTCTCGTTCAGACGAAAGTTCAATAGTAACTTTATCTGAATCTGGAGAAAATTTTACAGCGTTATTAATGATATTGATAAAAATATTTCTTCCTAATTTTTCATCAATAAAAATAGTTGTATTTCTTAATTCTTCGGAATCAATTAATAATATTTTGTGTGCCTTGTTATCAGAATTACTTACTTCTTCAATGATTTCAAAAATAAAGTCTTTAAGGTTTACGTGCACGGGGTTGTAAGTCATTTTACCAGCTTCTGCTTGACCAACAATTAAGATATCATCTAATAATTTGGTCATATGCATTACCTGATCTTCTATTTTATGTAACTTATTATCGATTACACCAGGGTCCATTTTAGACCAATATTTCTTAATTGAACCTGCAGCAAAATTAATTGCTGACAAAGGAGTTCTAAATTCATGTGATGCAGTAGAAACGAATTTTGATTTTAATTCGCTTAATTCTTTTTCTTTTTTTAAGGCTTCATTTAATTTTAAAGTTCTTTGATTTACTTTAAACTCTAGCTCTTTCCGATACCCAACTAATTCTGTAATGTCTTGTCCTACTCCCAAAACACCTGTAACTTCTCCATTGGCATTTCTTCGCGTACTCGAGTTTAATAAAACCATTACACGATTTTTTTCTTTGGTAAATAATGGAAACTCAAAGTTGGCTGTTTCTTCACCAAGCAAAGCATTGTCTAGTACTTTTTTTACCGCTTCTTGGTAGTCTTCGGTGATATAGGTCTGTACTAGATCTTTTCCCAACACTTCAGCTTTTGTAAAACCTGTAATAGCTTCTGAAGTTTGATTCCATTCATTCACAAGACCTTGGCTATCGATACCAAAAATAGGAGCATTGGCAGTTTCAATAAA
>TARA_B110000238_G_scaffold37052_1_pt1 | contig 16449 bp, 10 predicted proteins | sample TARA_B110000238 | Tara Oceans TARA_B110000238 (sample SAMEA4397569) | marine metagenome | biome: Polar Biome; feature: [SRF] surface water layer (ENVO:00010504); material: water (ENVO:00002006), including particulate matter (ENVO:01000060) such as... | depth 5 m | reverse complement strand
TCCCTTGCAATATATCCTGGCATTATGATTACTCTCTTGTTGTTTTCTTTGGAAAAACTCTCCCATTTATTTTTTGTTAATTTTAAATCTACTTGAGAGTTGTTAATTTTAATTAGTTTAGTAGTAATAATTTCTCTTGAATCTTTTATCTGAAAATCTAACTTTCTTGCTTTACCTAATTTACCAATAATATAGTGTGACATTAGTTCGCCAAAACCAGAAATAGTAGCAGAAGATTTACTACTAAACTCTTTTAAATTATAAACACCATCAAGAATATTCTCTAATATATTTAGATTTTGTTGAACATAACTTAATATTTTACTCTGATTACTAATTTCAAATAGTGATTTACATATGTCAATATGTATTTTTTTTATTATGTCAAATTTTTTAAGGTATTTTTTATCTTGATTACTAGCTAATTTCCCAGATTCCATTAAAAGATCAGTAACACCTTCAAATGCAGAAAAAACAACTATTACATTTCCTTTATAATTATTGATTATTTTTAAAGAACTTTCAATTTTTTTTGAATTTGCAATTGATGAACCACCAAATTTTATTACAATCATTTTTTTATATACTTAGTAGTCAAACCTATAAAAAAATAACTTTATAAAAATAATAAATGATTTATTTAAAAAAAAAAATGAAATTCTTAAAAAAAAAGAAATTAAATGAGATTGTGACAATAGATGTCGTTTTAAACTAATAAAGTTTAACTATTTTTCATTTATATTTAATAGTTAGTATCCGTTTTACAATAGAAGTTATATTTTATTTACTCTTTTCCGTTGTTAAATAATCTGATTTACCATCCCAGTCCATTATAATTGCGTCACCAATGTTTAATTTTGACTTTACAATTTCATCTGCTAATAAATCTTCTACGTATTTTTGAATAGCTCTTTTTAATGGTCTTGCACCGTATTTTTTGTCATAACCTTTTTCACATAAAAAATTAACTGCTTTTTTCGAGATTTTGATTTTATATCCTAACTCATTTGTTCTTTGCACTAAAGTTTGTAATTCAATATCAATTATCTTTTTTAAATCTTCTTTTTCTAAACTATTAAAAATTACTATTTCATCAACTCTGTTTAAAAATTCTGGAGAAAAGGCCTTCTTCAAGGATTTCTCAATAGTTCCTCTTATGTTTTTGGATTCTTGTGATTTAACTGCTTCTGTTCCAAAACCCACACCGTTTCCAAAGTCTTTGACCTGTCTAGCTCCGAGATTAGAAGTCATTATTATTACTGTATTTTTAAAATCAACTTTTCTTCCTAAACTGTCTGTCAACGTACCCTCATCTAGCACTTGTAATAGCATATTAAATATATCTGGATGAGCTTTTTCTACTTCATCTAGTAAAATAACGCTGTAAGGTTTTCTTCTTACTTTTTCAGTTAATTGACCTCCCTCTTCATATCCTACGTATCCTGGTGGTGCACCTATTAATCTTGAAATGGCAAATTTTTCCATATACTCACTCATGTCAATTCTAATAAGAGAATCAGTTCCGTTAAAAAGTTCAGAAGATAAAATTTTTGCTAATTGGGTTTTACCAACTCCGGTTTGACCTAAAAAAATGAATGATCCAATGGGTTTATTAGGATCTTTAATTCCAGCTCTGTTTCTTTGAATAGCCTTTACAACTTTGTTAACTGCTTCTTCTTGACCAATAACTTTTCCTGAAATCTTTTTATCAAGTTTTGACAGTTGATTTAATTCTGCTTTGGCTATTTTGTTAACAGGAATTCCAGTTATCATAGAAACTACTTCTGATATGTCATCTTCAGTTACTGTTTCTCTGTGTTGTTTTAAATCTTCTTGCCATTTTTCTTGAGCTAATAAAAGCTCTTTTTCAATTCTTTTTTCATCATCTCTTAGCTTAGCAGCCTCCTCATATTTTTGTTTTTTTACAACCGTATTTTTATTTTCTCGAACTTCTTCTAATTTTTTTTCTAACTCAACTATATTTTTGGGAACGTCCATGTTAGTGATGTGTACTCTGGAACCTGCTTCATCCATAGCATCAATAGCTTTATCAGGAAGAAAACGATCTGAAACATATCTATCTGTTAATTTTACGCAAGCAATTATTGCTTCATCAGTAAAATTAACATTATGATGAGATTCGTATTTATCTTTTATATTTTTTAAAATTTCTATTGTTTCAATAATGTTTGTCGGTTGAACAATTATTTTTTGAAATCTTCTCTCTAAAGCACCATCCTTCTCAATGTATTGTCTGTATTCGTCTAATGTTGTAGCGCCAATACATTGAATCTCGCCTCTAGCTAAAGCTGGTTTAAACATATTAGAGGCGTCAAGACTTCCTGTTGCTCCTCCAGCTCCTACAATTGTATGTATTTCATCTATAAATAGTATAATATCATTGTTTTTTTCGATTTCATTCATTACAGCTTTCATCCTTTCTTCAAACTGTCCTCTGTATTTTGTTCCTGCCACTATACTTGCAAGATCTAATGTGACAACTCTTTTGTTATAAAGAATTCTGGAAACTTTTTTTTCAACTATCCTTAATGCTAAACCTTCAGCAATAGCAGACTTACCCACACCAGGCTCTCCAATTAAAAGTGGATTATTTTTTTTTCTTCTACTTAAAATTTGAGAAACTCTTTCAATTTCTTTTTCTCTTCCAATTACAGGATCTAACTTGCCCTGAAGAGCAAATGCTGTTAAATCTCTACCAAAATTATCTAATACAGGTGTCTTGGATTTTATTTTTGATTTAGTATCGGTTTTTACTGTAAAAGGATTTTCTTCAATTGGACCTTCTTCATCCTTTGAATCTTCGGGAAATGTTTCAGAAGAAGGTGAATTAGAATAATTGTCATCTGATTCTGTAAGCATGTATTTAAATTGTTCTTTCACAGTTTCGTAATCAAGTTGAAGTTTGATTAACAGTTTTGTCGTTGGATCATTTTCATTTCTCAATATGCAAAGCAAAAGGTGGGCAGTATTAATTGATTTTCCTTGAAAAAGTTTTGCCTCTAAAAATGTAGTTTTTAATGCTCTTTCAGCTTGTCTTGTAAGATGTAAATTTTTCTTGTGATTTAGATCAAAATCATTAATTGGATTTGGAGGACTTAATATTTCAACTTTTTTCCTCAAGTAATCAAGGTCAATTTCTAGTGAGTTTAAAATAGAAATAGCTTTTCCACCCCCATCTCTCAACATACCAAGTAACAGATGCTCTGTTCCAATAAAATCATGACCAAGCCTCAAAGCTTCTTCTTTACTGTAAGTAATCACATCTTTTACTCTTGAAGAAAAATTATCATCCATTCTTAAATATTAATTAAATTATAAGGTAGTAAATAGACAAAAAAAATAAATTAATTCCAAGTTTTTTAACCTGTAATTAAAGATTTGTATTAAAATAAATATGTTAATAAAATTATGTAAAATTCTAAAACTATATTGCACAAATAACTGAGGTAATTATTATATTTGATGAGTTATAATTTAAAGAACAAAACTATACTAAAAAATAAATATGAGCGAAGGAGAAAAACTTATTCCAATTAATATTGAAGATGCTATGAAGTCAGCATACATTGATTATTCAATGTCTGTTATTGTTTCAAGAGCTCTTCCAGATGTAAGAGACGGTTTAAAACCCGTACACAGAAGAGTGTTGTATGGAATGCATCAATTAGGCTTAAGATCCTCAAGTAAATTTAAAAAATCTGCTTTTATTGTCGGAGAAGTTTTGGGTAAATACCATCCACACGGCGATTCATCAGTATATGACACAATGGTAAGAATGGCCCAAGATTGGAGTCTTAGATATCTTCTTGTTGATGGTCAGGGAAATTATGGTTCCGTCGATGGGGATAGTCCTGCTGCAATGCGTTATACCGAAGCAAGAATGCAAAAAATTTCCGAAGAAATGGTTGCTGATTTAGATAAGGAAACTGTTGATCATCAGTTGAATTATGATGATTCAATTATGGAACCAACTGTTTTACCTACAAAAATACCGGCTCTTTTGGTTAATGGCGCTTCTGGTATAGCTGTTGGTATGGCAACTAATATGCCTCCACATAATTTAACTGAAGTTATTAATGGTACAATAGCTTATATTGAAAATAATGATATAACTATTGATGAATTAATTGAATTCGTAAAAGCTCCAGATTTTCCAACTGGTGGAACTATTTATGGTTATGATGGAGTTAAAGAAGCTTTTCATACTGGAAGAGGAAGAGTTGTTATGCGAGCTAAAGCTGAAATTGAAGAAGTTAATGGTAGAGAGTGTATTATAGTTACTGAAATTCCTTATCAGGTAAACAAAGCAGAGATGATTAGAAAAACTGCTGAAATGGTAAATGACAAAAAAATTGAAGGAATTTCTACAATCAGAGATGAATCTGACAGAAAAGGAATGAGAATAGTTTATGTGCTTAAAAGAGATGCAATACCAAATATTGTTTTAAATACATTGTATAAATACACCTCGCTTCAGTCATCTTTTAGTGTGAATAATATCGCTTTAGTTAAAGGTAGACCTCAGATGTTAAATTTAAAGGAAATGATTGGTCATTTCGTAGACCACAGGCATGAAGTTGTAGTAAGAAGAACTAAATATGAATTAAAAAAAGCTGAAGAAAGAGCTCATATTTTAGAAGGTCTAATAATAGCTTCTGATAATATTGACAAGGTTATTTCATTAATAAGATCTTCTTCAAATGCTGACCAAGCAAAAGAAAAGTTAATTGCTGAATTTAAGTTAAGTGATATTCAATCAAAGGCAATAGTTGAAATGAGATTAAGACAACTAACTGGCTTGGAACAAGACAAGCTTAGGTCCGAATATGATGATTTAATGATAACTATTCAAGATTTGAAAGGAATTCTTGATAGTCATGATAGAAGAATGGATATTATAAAAATTGAATTAACTGAAATACTAGACAAATACGGAGACGAAAGAAGATCAATTATTGAGTATGCTGGAGGAGATTTAAGTATGGAGGATATGATTCCAGACGAAAAAGTTGTGTTAACTATTTCTAATGCTGGTTATATTAAAAGAACTCCATTAGTTGAATACAAAACACAACATAGGGGAGGTGTTGGACAAAAGGCATCTACAACAAGAAATGAAGATTTCTTAGAACACTTATTTGTTGGTACTAACCATCAATATATGCTCTTTTTTACCCAAAAAGGAAAATGTTTTTGGATGAGAGTGTATGAAATACCTGAAGGTAGTAAAACCTCAAAAGGAAGAGCTATTCAGAATTTAATTAATATTGAACAAGATGATGAAGTAAAAGCTTTTATATGTACTCAAGATTTAAAAGATGAAGAATATATTAATAGTCATTATGTTATTATGGCCACAAAAAAAGGCCAGGTTAAGAAAACTTCTTTAGAACAATACTCAAGACCTAGATTAAACGGTATTAATGCCATAACAATTAAAGAGGACGATGAATTATTAGAAGCTAAATTAACTACCGGAAACTCTCAGGTTTTAATCGCTGTTAAATCTGGAAAATGTATTAGGTTTGATGAGAGTAAAACACGTCCTATGGGCAGAAATGCTTCTGGAGTAAGAGGAATAAGATTAAAAGATGATAAGGATGAGGTTGTGGGAATGATTTCTGTAAACGATATGGAAAGTGATATTTTAGTTGTTTCTGAAAATGGATATGGAAAAAGATCTAGTCTGGATGCTTACAGAATGACTAATAGAGGAGGTAAAGGAGTTAAAACAATATCCGTTACTGATAAAACAGGTAAATTAGTTTCCCTTAAAAATGTCACCGACAATGATGACTTGATGATTATAAATAAATCTGGAATTGCTATCAGAATGGAAGTATCCTCACTTAGAGTAATGGGAAGAGCTACACAAGGTGTTAAGCTAATTAATTTAAAAGATAATGATGCAATTGCAGCTGTTGCTAAAGTAGTGCATGATGACGATAACATTGAAGATTTAGAAAATATTGAAGTTGATATTGCTGATAAAAATTTAGATAATAAAAATGATTCAAACTAATTTAAAAATGATAAAAAAACTTATAATTTCAATATTACTATTAACTACTTTCTTTGGTTACACTCAAAAGAAAGAATTAAGAAATGCAGAAAAACGGTTGGATGAGGGTTTTTATAATGAAGCTTTAGATATTCTTTCTCAAATCGAGGGTATTATTTCTTCTTCTGATCAAAAGTATCAAGCACATTATTACTATTTATTGGGATGGGCTAATAAAGGTGATACTAACTTTAATGAAGCTGTATCGTTACTTAGAAAATCAATAGAATTAGATAAGTTAGATAAATATTCTGAAAATTCTAATATTTTAATTGATCAAGTAGAAATAGAATTGGTTAATTCTGCAGTTGAAGACAACAAAAATAAAGATTTCATTAGTGCTTCAAAAAAGTTATATGATGCTTACTCAATAAACCCTTCAAAAGAAGGTAGTTTAACTTATTTATATTTCGCTGCCTCTAGCTCTGTAAACGGAAGTGACTATCAAGTTGCATTAGGTTATTATGATATGTTAAAAGAAATGGAATATACGGGTGTAGTTTCAGAATATTTCATAACTCCACTAAAAACTCAAATTGAAGAAAAGGTTAGTGAAACAGAATATAATCTTTTTAAATCTTCAAAAGATTATACTAACCCAAGAATAGGAAAGACTGAATCTAGACTTCCTGAGATTGTTAAAAATATAGCACTTATTTATGTTCAATTAGGAGAAACTGAAAAAGCTATTAATGCTATTAAGGATGCTAGAAAAATTAATCCCGAGGATTTGAATCTTTTACTTTCTGAAGCTGATTTGTATATGAAATTAGGTGATAAGGATAAGTTTAAAGTCTTAATGAAAGAAGCAATTACCAAAGATCCAGATAATGCTATTTTATATTATAATTTAGGTGTTATTAACGCAGAACAAGGTGAATCTGATGATGCTATGAATTATTATAAAAAGGCACTAGAGTTAGATCCTGATTATGCTGCTACCTATTTAAATTTAGTTGGATTGATTTTGGAGGGTGAAAGCGCTCTGGTTGAACAAATGAACGAATTAGCTACTTCTAATAAAAGAAGTGATTATGAAAAATATGATAAGTTAAAACAAGATAGAGAAAACTTATATACTTCTTGCTTACCCTATTTAGAAAAACTTATTGAAATTGATTCTAAAAATATAGAAGCTTTAAAAACTGCTAAAAATATTTATTATACTGTTGGGGACAACGAAAATTATAAATTAATGACTGCTAAAATTCAAGAATTAGAAAATCAGTAATTTCTATAATAAATGAGCTTGTGAGTTAATTTATTCGTTTCTGAATTGATAATTCCATCTATGTTGATTTTATCTATTCTTATTTTACCATGTGCATGAATAATTTCATTTTTATTTATCATAATCCCAACATGAGTGATTTCTTCAATTGAATCTCCAAAAAAAGCTAGATCTCCGGGAACTATATTTTTTCTTAAAGCAATTTTTCCTTGTGATGCCTGTTGACTGGCATCTCTGTTTATTTTAATACCTAGGATTTTATAAACTAATTGAGAAAAACCAGAACAGTCAATTCCATACAAAGTTCTTCCTCCCCAAGTGTATGGGGAGTTTAAATATAACTTAGCAGTTTCAACAATATCACAATCTTTAGATTCAGTCTTTTTACCTACGTATTTACATTTTAAAAATTTACAAGAACTTATTAAACTCCCAATTGGAATCGAAATCTTTTCATTATCAGAATTTATTATGTATCCCTGTTTGTCTAAAGAATATACAGGATCATTTAATTTTAAAGTATTATAATTTACCTTTTCAATAAAATTAACTTGAATATTATTTATCCATCCCTGATAATTGTCAAATTCGTTTGATATTTTCGACCACTTTTCGTTAAACTCTATTATTCTAAAAATTTCTCCATATAACAATTGGGTTACCATTTCGCTTGAGCTGTTTGGATGTTTTCTTATTGGAACTACACTTAATTCACAAATGCCAAAATCTTTCATATTGTTTTTTACTTAAACTACTAAATTAGATAAGAGTTTATAAATAAATATTTTTATACTTTTGATTCAATTCATTTCAATGAAAGATAAGTTAAATATTTTTTTTAAACTTCAGTCTCAGATTTACAGAATTATTCTTTTTTTAATCACTGTTGTATTCATTGTTTATATAATACCCAAAAAGGGGAAATTTCAGTATGAATTTGCAGAGGGTAAACCTTGGAAATACGAAACTTTAATTTCTCCTTTTGATTTTTTAATACAAAAAAATAAATCTGAAATTGAATTTGAGAAGCTAACAATATCTGCTAAAACTAAAAGATATTATTTGAAAGTTGAAGGAATTTCTGATTCTGTAATTTCTAATATTAGTTTGAAGTTAAAAGATTCATATCCTTATTTATATGAAGAAGGTATAACTAAGTTAAAAAAAATTTATGAACCTGGTTTAATAAATGAATTTGTTGATTTAAATAATGATTCTATTTTTTTAATATCAAAAAATCTTATTAAAAAATTTAAGCGAGAGGAAATTAATTTAATAAATAATTTTTCCTTTGATTCAATTTCTTATAATTCTTCAAAAGACTCTATATCATTTAATAATATTATAAAATTATATTTAAAACCAGATATAATTTATGATGAAATTACTACCAATTTAAACATTGACAACCTTTTAAGTAAAGTCTCTAGCAATAAAGGTTTTGTAAATAACGGAGTTAGGATTATTTCAAGAGGAGAAATTATTGATTCTCAAAAGTTTTCAGTTTTACAATCTTTAAAGTTTAAGTTTGAATCACAAATCTGGTCAAAATCAAACTTTAATTTAGTTACTCTTGGATATTTAATAATTGTTGGAATTATTTTATTTTTTCTATTTCTATTTCTTAAAAAAAATAGATTAAATATTTATTTAAATAATACTAAAATTACTTTTATTTTCTTAATAATTTTGATTTTTGTTTCTATTACCGTTTCAGTTAATAAGTTTCAGCCAAATTATATATATGTTGTTCCCCTATGCTCTATTCCATTGCTAGTAAGAGCTTTTTTTGATTCTAGGTTAGGTTTATTTATTCATGTACTTACTTTGCTTGTTTTGGCCTTTATTGTTCCTAATAGTTTTGAGTTTTTATTTTTACATACAATCGCCGGTATAATCACTATTTTAACTCCTTCTGACCTTTACCAAAGAGCTAACTTATTTGTGTCAGTTTCTATCATTACAAGTATATATATAATATCATATTTGTCTTTCTCTATAATTGCAAATGGAGATATTAATGATGTGAATCTTAATATTCCATTACTTTTTATTTTTAATGGTTTAGCTACTCTATTTGTTCATCCATTAATATATATATTTGAAAAAATATTTGGTTTAGTTTCAGACGTTTCACTTTTAGAACTCACCAATACAAACTCTACTCTTTTAAAAGAGCTTTCTGAAAAAGCCCCTGGTACTTTTTATCATTCCTTAGCAGTTTCTAACCTAGCAGAAGCTGTGGCAATTCAAATTTCTGCTAATGTTATGCTGGTAAGGGTAGGTGCCTTGTATCATGATATTGGCAAAATGAATAGTCCAAATTATTTTATTGAAAACCAAAGTAATTCTTTTAACCCTCATGATGAGTTAGAACCTTTAGAAAGTACAATTATAATCAAAGACCATATATCAAACGGAATAGAAATAGCAAAACGAAATGGGCTTCCTGACCGAGTTATTGACTTTATAAGAACACACCATGGTACATCAATAATTAGATTTTTTTATGATAAAGCAATAAAGTCTAATAAAGAATCTAACGAATTTGATTATCGATATTCAGGTCCTAAACCTTTTTCAAAAGAAACCGCTATAGTCATGATGGCTGACAGCATTGAAGCTGCATCTAAAAGTTTAAAAGAACCTACTATAAAATTGATAGATTTATTTGTTGATAAAATAATTGACAAACAAATTTTAGATAATCAATTTATTAATTCTGATATAACTTTGAAGGAAATTCAGTTAGCAAAAAAAATATTAAAAGAAAAATTGAACAACATCTATCATTTAAGGATTGAATATCCTGATTAGTTTTTTATTTTTACTTTTAAATAATATATATTTTGGTAGTAAAACAAATTTATACCGGTTGTTTATCTCAAGGGGCTTACTTTATTGAAAGCAACGGAGAAGCTGCTGTAATAGATCCATTGAGAGAAGTTTCTCATTATTTGGATTTAGCTAATAAATCCAATTCTAAAATAAAATATATTTTTGAGACTCATTTCCATGCTGATTTTGTTAGTGGACACCTTACATTATCCAAAAAAACAGATGCACGTATTGTATACGGTCCAAATGCTAAACCTAATTTCCCCTCTCTAATAGCTAAAGATAACCAGGTTTTTAAAATTGGTAAAGTCACATTAACTGCAATTCATACACCAGGTCATACCTTAGAAAGCACATCTTATTTGCTTAAAGATGAATATGGAAAAGATAACTGTATTTTTACTGGGGATACTCTTTTTTTAGGTGATGTTGGAATCCCAGATGTTGCTCAGAGATATATGGGTGTTTCAAAAGAAGAATTAGCAGGTATTTTGTATGATTCAGTTAATAAAAAAATTAAACCTTTATCAGATGATATTTTAGTTTATCCAGGTCATGGTGCTGGTTCCGCATGTGGTAAAAATATGATGAAGGAAACAGTAGACACATTGTCAAATCAAAAAAAAATTAATTACGCTTTAAATGGTTCGTACAATAAAATTGATTTTATCAAAGAATTAACAGATAATTTACCTGATCCACCAACTTATTTCCCTTCAAATGTTAAGTTAAATCAAGATGGCTACCTTGATTTTACTGAGGTTTTAAAAAATAGTTTAAAGCCATTAAATGTTGAAGATTTTAAATCACATTTAAATAATAATACTTTAATCCTTGATGTAAGAAATCAAGATGAATTTAAGTTAGGTTTTATCCCTGGATCTATTTTTATTGGATTAAATGGCGGTTTTGCACCTTGGGCAGGTTCAGTCATTAAAGATATTAATACTGAAATTCTATTAGTTTGTGAAAAAAATAAGGAAGCGGAAACTATAATGAGATTGTCAAGAGTTGGTTTCGATAATGTGATAGGTTATTTGAAAGGAGGTTTTAAATCTTGGACTGAATCAAATCAAGAAATAGATACAATAAATTCTATTTCTCCAAAAAATTTAAAAGATATAATAGATTCAGATATTAGTTTGTTGGATGTAAGAAAAAATACTGAAAGAGAAAATGGTTTTTTAAAAGATTCAATAAACATTCCATTAAACGTAATAGATAAAAATTTAAAAGAATTAAATAAAAAAAACACACACTATATTCACTGTGCTGGAGGCTATAGAAGTATGATTGCTTGCTCTATTCTTAAAAGATATGGTTATGACTTTCTTTATGATGTAAGTGGTGGTTTTTCTAAAATCAGAAACTCAGGTATTAATATTTTATAAACATGAACAGACTATTTATACTATTATTAATTATAAGCTCTTGCGTTTCTAATCAAGAAAAATTCCAATTATTGGAATACCAAGAATATAAAAAAAACATTCAAAATAAAAATACTCAGCTAATTGATGTTAGAACTCCCCAAGAATATGAATTAGGCCACATTTCAGGTTCAGTTAACATTGATTTTAGAAATCAAGATGTCTTTAATAACTCATTTAATGAATTTGATAAATCAAAACCAATATTTTTATATTGTAGGTCAGGAAATAGAAGTAAAAAATCTGCAGATATATTAATTGAAATGGGATTTTCGAAAGTTTTTGATTTAAAAGGAGGTTTTATAGAATGGAATTCAAACGAACTTAGAAAAGCTAATTTTTAGTCCCTGTAACTACCAAAGTTCCATTCCATCCGTCCTTTTTACCTGTTCTCCAATATTTTACGTTTTTAAATCCTGAATCCAGAAATATTTTTTCCCATTGAGATTCGGATAATAAAGTCATTGTACTGACATTTGTTTTTTCTGGCCAGTCGTGAGACGAAGTATTCTCATAATAAAAATCAACACCAATTATTAATCTTCCATTTTCATTAATCCAATTATTATAAAAATTTTGAATTACAAGTAAAGGGTTTTTAAAATAATATAACACTTCCATAGAATGAACAATGTCTTTTTTGTTTTGTGGTTTCCAAGTCAGTAAATCTGAACAATGATACTCGTTTAATAGATCTAATCTTTTCGATTTATTTATCATATTAATGGATCCATCTACTCCGACTGAACTTATACATGATTCCATTTTAGAAACCATTCTTACTACCCACCCAGTTCCACATCCTGCATCAATAAATGAAAAACTTTCTAAATCTTTAAGAGCAAATTTAAGCATGTTTTGTACAGGCTTTAAATGGTTTTTTTCCATTCCATCGTCTTTTCCGTTCTTGACCCATTCACTAAAAACCTCAATAGGATTCATTTTCATTTGTCAAACTTTTTTTCTTGTAAACAATACATAACTTAGATAAAATAGAATAAGAATAAAAAATTCCCAGTTTAAAATATAATATGGCCAATCTCCAAATACTAAAGGATTTTTAATGTTTGGAGCTTCAGCTAGGTACATGTAATTTGAACCAACTTCAAAATTAAATGGTATTATAATTAACATGAGAATATTTAAAATTAATAAAACTCTAAGCCAGGAAAACTTTGTTAATTCATATTCAAGGTGATAGAACATGTAAAGTGGAATCAGAATTATGGTACCATGACTGGAATAGTATTGTAAATATTTAAAAATACTACCATCATAATCATTAATTTGAGCTGTTAATATTGCCATTAAACCACCCCATAAACCACAATAAAAAAGAAATTCAAATAGTTTTTGACTTCTAGGTATAAAAAGAATAAAACATGTTATTAAGTTAGATATTGAACATAAATGTAGTGGAAGGTTTTCATAAATATCCCAATTTCCATTATTAATATCAATTACATGATTTAACACTGTTATAAACAAAGTCATTAAACAAATCATTTTAGCAACCTTTAATTTTTTATCAATATTTAGACTCTTTGCTATCCATAAAAAAAATAAAATATACAATGAGGTTATAGTTAGATTTCTCAATCCCTCATAAGAATCCAAATCAATTACATAAGGAGGATGTTGAGTCAAAAAACTATAAAAAAAAAATAAATTCATTTTTTTAAATTTAATTTATTGAAAATGATTTATCATATTTAATAATATTCTGTCTGCAACAGGGTCTTTCCCAATATTTTCATATAATTTAAGAGTAGATAAAAGCATTTTTCCTTTATTATGTTTTATAATTGAAAGGTCGGAACCTATCCAAACATCTCCTGAGCCTATGTAATTTCTTTTCTTGATATTCCCGTCAGGAATTCTATCAAAAGCTATTGTTTGGACTATGTTTTCTCCTTTTATTCCTCTAAAACTGACAGTAGGTCCGATGTTTTCATAAATATCTATAAGAGGAACATTAACAGGAAGTCCCTTAAAAAAAGGATGTTTTTTATTTATGTGAAGAATTCCATCCCAAAGCCCTTGAGAAATATTTTTTATAGGGTCCATTGGTAATAATTTTTTTCCTTCAATTTGAAATGTTAGATTTTCTCCAGTTCTTTTAATCATTTTAGAAGGAGTATTTAAGTATATAGCATTTCCACCCTTAGAAACAAATTGGTTTATTAATTCAACAGTTTTATTAAATGTATTATCGTTGTTAGAACTATTAGCAATAATATTTCCGTCTTTTGAAGATTTTTCTAAAATTTTATTATCATAAATCAAAACTGGAACATTTGAAGGAACATTCTTATTAAATTTTCTGTATTTTATCTTATTTGTATTTAAAAATTTTATAATTACTTTATTTTCATGTATGAGTGCAACCTCTAAATTTTTATTATTTTTTAATTTATCAAAAACATTAAATGTTCTATTTGAATTGGTAATTATATTTTTTTTAGAATCAATTATTTCTGCAAAGATTTTATATTCTCCAAAACCAAAATCTTTAAATGAAATGTCCAATAAATTATTAACTCCATTTTCAAGATTTTTAATTAAAGAATTTTCATAAACTATTGATTTACCTTTAATTATCTTAATGTTTAAATTAATATTTAATCTGTTGTTTTCGTTTATTCCTATGAACTCTAAATTTATTTTTTCATTTTCATAATAGTTTCTCTTATCCGATCTAATAATTATCAACTTTTCTTGATTAGCTTCTTTTGTTTTATAATATGCATCACCCTTAGGATTCCTCCACAGATCTAGCAAACCTGCTCCAATTACCCAGTCTCCAGCTGTTAATGCATGAACACAATAACCAATTATACTTGGGTTAGATCTTATAGCCTCTAACATTCTTTTATTAGCTAATCCGTGAACTTTTTGTTGAAGTTTATAAAAATCTTCTGTTTTTTTAAACAATTTATTAAGTCCAGTTTTAATTAATGCTTTTTTAACCTCTTTATTATAATTAAGATGATATATGTATGGGTAGGTAATCGAATTTCCTTTTTCTCTAAATTTTATTTCATTATCCTCAAGATTTGGTAAACTTCCATACCCTATTTCTGAGACATAAGAGGGTAAGTTCGGTAAAACATTTCTTCCAGGTGTTTTAGCAAATAGGTTTTGTTTGATATTTTCTTCTTTTGTATTCCCAATTGTTAAAAAACCATCAAATTTATTTTTGTTGATATTGGGTCCTGGGTAATTATGAATGTCATTAAATTTTGTAGGAATTTTTTCATAAGGAAGAAATAGGTTTGCGCCCTCTGCCCATCCTCCTGATTCATCTAAAATCATTCTTGTTGGATCTAATTCCCTAGCTTTTAGCGCCATAGGTTTTAACATATTAGCCAATACTGGCCTTCTTATTTCATTGAATAACTCCCACTGAACAATAGAAACATGATTTCTGTCTCTTAAAATACTTTCTGTAATTTCGTTTTCAACACGTCTAGGAAGATATGGTGTTTCAATTGGCATGTCCATACATTCAATAGCCATACTTCCAACTGTTAATATCCCCAGAGAATCAGCAATCTTTAGCCACATTGGTGGAGGAGGTTTTCTCCATGGTCTAATCATATTAAAACCAGCTTTTTTAGCCATTGTGATTTCTTTGATTACCATTTCTTTAGAATCCGGATAAGCTAATCTTACAGGATATAATCCCTCAAAAAATGCTGCTTTTAAATAAATGGGCTTATTATTTAGATAAAACTTTTCATTTTTTATTGTAAACTCTCTAAAACCAAATGATTCTGAAACTTCGTCTTCTATTTTGTTTTTTGATTTTAAATAAGATTTTAATTTATATAAATTTGGGTTGTTAGGGGACCACAATAGTATAGAGTCAAACTTTATTTCCTCATTAATATTGTTTATTCCTGGAGATAATAACAATTCTGTTTCCTGAGAGGCTATTTCATCACCTTTTTGGTTAAGAACCTTATTAATAAGTACTGTTTTTTGATTGTTATTATTTCTATTTATAATTTTAAAATCTATTTCAGATTTTTTTTGATACATATCTGATTTAATAAATAAATCATCAATCATTATTTTTCCTGTAGCTTCTAAATACACATTTTGCCATATTCCACCAGTGTAAGACCCTCTCCATTGCGGGGTTTCCATTTGACCCATTCCGTCAATTGACTTGTCTTGCATCGTTATAGGACCAACAACTCTTAATATCAGAGTATTGATTTCATTAAAATTTAAGACATGTTCTATATTAAATTTAAAAGGAGTAAAACCACCCTCGTGATATCCAAGAGCGTTATCATTTAAATAAACTTCGGATAAATAATTTACTGCATCAAAATTTAAGTGAATTACCTTGTCTTTAAACTCTTTGGGCGCTCTGAATGTTTTTTTATAATATACAACTCCCTCAAAATCTTTCTTATATTCCTCCCAACCACTTGGAACTAAAATTCTCTCTGAACTTAATCTGTCAAATCCTTGTATTGTATGAGCTTTTTTTTCTCTACCATTATTTTTTGTATCGTATATAATTTCCCATTCTCCATTTAATGAAATAGGATTATCTCTTTCTTGAGAAAAGGAAATTAATGAGATTAAAAATATTATTAAATTTAATTTTTTCATAATTAATTTTTATTTAAAATTTTAAGACCATTAGGAACCATTGGATAAGTTATTTCTTTTAAAACCTCCACCATTTCACTTCTCTTAGGATGTGTTTTATTATACAATAAGTTATTCCACTCTTTAGGGTCGGAACTGTTGTTGTACAGTTCCTCATTTCCAGAATCGTAAATTATATACCTCCAATCTTTTGTTCTAAGGGAATAATGATGATTTGCAGTGTTATTTTTATTTTTATC
>TARA_B110000238_G_scaffold151472_1_pt1 | contig 16771 bp, 10 predicted proteins | sample TARA_B110000238 | Tara Oceans TARA_B110000238 (sample SAMEA4397569) | marine metagenome | biome: Polar Biome; feature: [SRF] surface water layer (ENVO:00010504); material: water (ENVO:00002006), including particulate matter (ENVO:01000060) such as... | depth 5 m | reverse complement strand
CTATTTGTTCATCTATTGTTAACTCTTGTGCAAAGGACAACATTGGGGCCGCCAACAAAAGCATTGAAATAAGTTTCTTATACATACTATATTAAAATTGGTTTATATTTTGGAAAACGCAAGATGATACAAATATGCTCTTTTGGCAAGTTTTAAGCGTTAAATAACCAATTTTGAGTAATAAAAGTGGTTTTACGACAGCTTTTCTTTAAATTTCAATAAATCTTCTTTGAATGATTTTGGGTAAAATTCAAGTTCTTTATTTGTTTTTGTTAAATCGAAACCTGTTTTTACAGGTCTTGGTGCCGTTTGATTTAAGGTTGATGTAGAGATCGGCTTGATCAAGCTTTTATCTAAATGAAAAACTGTGGCAATTTGTTGTGCAATTTCAAAAACACTTAGCAATTCATTGGATGAAATATGGTAAATACCTTTCGCTCTTTTATCCATAGAAATTTCACAAGCCAAAGCTAAATCTTCAACATATGTAGGAGTTCTAAATTGATCATCTACAATTGTAATTTCTTTTCCTTTAGATAGCATCTCCTTTACCCAAAGAACAATATTAGACCTACTCATGTCGAACACTTTACCATAAACCAAAATAGTTCTTAAAATAGTGAAATTAATTCTTGACTGTATCAAAACCTCTTCTGACTTTAACTTAGACACCCCATAATAACTTAAAGGATTCAGTTTATCTGTTTCTTTGTAAAACCCTTTAATTCCATCAAAAATAAAATCTGTAGAAATATGAATTACATGAGCATTAATTTCTTTAGAAACTTCTGACAACCATTTAACTACAGTAACGTTTAACAAATCACAAGCTTCCTTTTTATTTTCACAATCATCAACTTGCGTCATTGCCGCTGTGTTAATTATAAAATCTGGCTGAATTTGTTTTATGTTTTTCTTAAGTATTATTTCATCAGTAATATCTATAGAAGTATAAGAAAAATCCTCTCTTCCACTTCTATTTCCACCTCTTGAGAAACCAAAAACTTGATATTTTTGTGTATCCTTTAGCAATAAATTTAAAAGAGATTGACCTAATAAACCATTGCTTCCTGTAACTATAACTTTTATCATTTTTAAAACAATTCTCTCAATTTCATTATTTGCTCTGGCCTTCCTAAAACAATTAAATGAGTATATGCAGCGCTTCTATGAAAGTATACTGCGAAAGCCACACAGAACTTAAAATAACAATTGCCAAAACGGATGCAACTAAACCAAGAATTAAATTTATTTTAGAATCTAAAACCTTTATAGATTACAAATCAAAAACTGAATTTCTCTTTGTATATAACAAATCTTTTAATTTTATTAAAAAGGCAAAGGTTAAGTAAAACCCGAAAGACAATCCTACTGTAAAAAAAGTTACATATATAAAATAAATACGTACATTTTTTGCATGTATACCTAATCTATCCGCTAATCTCGAAAAAACGCCAAAACCATGTCTTTCAAAAAAATGACGGATTGCATGTATAAATTTCATGAGTAAAACTTTAATGCCAAGATACTATAATCTGTTCATTTGATCTCTACTTTTTTATCTAAAATGATTTCTATTTATTAACTTTGCACTTTTGCAAAAACCACCTTTTTTTGAAAGACCAAGAATACATAGAAGTTTACGGAGCAAGAGTTCATAATTTAAAGAATATAGACGTTAGAATTCCTCGTGAAAAGCTAGTGGTAATAACTGGTTTGAGCGGAAGCGGAAAATCTTCTTTGGCCTTTGACACGATTTATGCGGAAGGACAAAGACGGTATATAGAAACATTTTCTGCCTATGCCCGTCAGTTTTTAGGAGGATTAGAAAGACCAGATGTTGATAAAATTGATGGCCTTTCTCCCGTAATTTCTATAGAGCAAAAAACAACGAATAAAAGCCCGCGCTCTACCGTTGGCACCATTACTGAAATATACGATTTTTTAAGATTATTATTTGCTAGAGCTGCAGATGCATACTCTTACAATACGGGTCAAAAAATGGTAAGTTATTCTGATGAACAAATCAGGCAACTTATTTTAAAAGATTTTTCAAATAAAAAAATAGCTGTTTTAGCGCCGTTGATAAAATCTAGAAAAGGACATTATCGTGAGCTTTTTGAGCAAATTTCTAAACAAGGTTTTTTACGAGTTCGAGTTGATGGAGTTATCAAAGAAATCGAAAAAGGCATGAAGCTAGATCGTTACAAAACCCATGACATTGAGGTGGTTATTGATCGATTATCGATCAACAAATCCGCAGAAAAAAGATTGGAAGAAACTATAAAAACAGCTTTATATTCGGGAAATAATATCATGATGGTTATTGATGTGGATGACAACAACCCTCGTTATTTTAGCCGTGAATTAATGTGCCCAACAACCGGAATTGCATATCCAAATCCTGAACCAAATAATTTCTCTTTTAACTCACCAAAAGGTGCTTGTGATAATTGCAATGGTTTAGGAATCACGAATGAAATTAACCTAAAAAAGGTAATTCCAGATACTTCTATTTCTATAAAAAATGGTGGCGTTGTTCCTTTAGGAGAACAAAAAAATAGTTGGATTTTTAAACAAGTCCAAAACATTGCAGAACGATATCAATTTAAATTAACAGATGCCATTAAAGATATCCCCAAAGAAGCGTTGGAAATCATCTTACATGGTGGCAACGAATCTTTTGAAATCGAATCTAAAACTGTAGGGATTACAAGAAATTATAAAATTGATTTTGAGGGTATTGTTGCTTTTATTACTGGGCAGTATGACAATGCTGAAAGCACTTCTATAAAACGCTGGGCAAAAAACTTTATGGATGAAGTTACTTGCTCTAGTTGCCAAGGGAAAAGATTAAAGAAAGAAGCCCTTCATTTTAAAATAACGGACAAAAATATAAGTGATTTAGCTCAATTAGACGTTACTGAACTAGCAAAATGGTTTGCGAATATAGAAAAAGATTTATCAGAAAAACAACTTACTATTGCATCAGAAATCTTAAAAGAAATAAGCACTAGAATTCAGTTTTTATTAGATGTCGGTTTAGACTATTTAACGTTGGACAGAACTTCAAAATCGCTTTCTGGTGGCGAGGCCCAAAGAATTCGTTTGGCAACCCAAATTGGTTCACAATTAGTCGGTGTTTTATATATTTTAGATGAACCAAGTATTGGTTTACACCAGCGTGATAATAAGAAATTAATCGATTCTTTAATTAAATTACGAGATGTTGGGAACTCTGTCATTGTGGTTGAGCACGATGAAGATATGATAAAAAAAGCTGATTTTGTTTTAGATATTGGTCCGGGTGCCGGAAGATATGGAGGCGAAATAGTAAGTCAAGGTACTTTTGAATCGATGAAAAAAGAGAATACCTTAACGGCCGATTATTTAACAGGAAGAAAAAAAATTGAAATCCCTAAAGTTCGACGAGAAGGAAATGGAAAAACAATCAAACTAAAAGGAGCCTCTGGCAATAATTTAAAAAATGTTTCTGTTGAGTTTCCTTTAGGAAAAATGATTTGTGTAACAGGTGTTTCTGGAAGTGGAAAATCGACCTTAATAAACGAGACTTTATACCCTATTTTAAACGCTCACATATATAGAGGTGTTAAAAAACCAATGCCTTACAAGAAAATTGAAGGTTTAGAACATGTCGATAAGGTGATTGATATCGACCAGTCTGCAATTGGTAGAACGCCGCGTTCTAATCCTGCAACTTACACGAAGACTTTTGACGAAGTTAGAAGTTTGTTTGCCAAAACTCCTGAAGCTGCTATTCGTGGCTATAAACCAGGACGATTTTCTTTTAATGTAAAAGGTGGCCGCTGTGAAACATGCCAAGGAGGTGGTGTTAGAGTCATAGAAATGAGCTTTTTACCAGATGTTCATGTAGAGTGTGAAACCTGCCAAGGAAAACGTTTTAATAGAGAAACATTAGAAATTCGTTATAAAGGAAAATCGATATCTGATGTCTTAAATATGACGATTGAAGATGCTACTGAGTTTTTTAAATTGATTCCTAAAATTCATCGAAAAGTAAAAACGATTAAAGATGTTGGCCTTGGTTATATAACGCTTGGCCAAAGATCTACCACACTTTCTGGTGGTGAAGCACAGCGTATAAAATTAGCGGCCGAATTATCAAAAAGGGATACTGGTAATACTTTTTATATTTTAGACGAGCCCACAACAGGCCTTCATTTTGAAGATATTCGAGTTTTAATGGATGTTTTGAATAAATTAGCAGATAAAGGAAATACTGTTTTAATTATTGAACATAATTTAGATGTGGTAAAATTAGCAGATTATGTGATTGACGTTGGTATGGAAGGCGGAAAAAACGGTGGAAAAATTTTAGTAACAGGAACTCCAGAACAAGTTGCTAAACATAAAACCAGTTATACCGCAAAGTTTTTGAAAAAAGAACTAATTTAGTAGACTGTTAAAAAAAATAAAACAACCATTATGACGAATGACGATAGAAAAATAAGAGAAAGACTACAACAAAAAACTTGGAACGAGATAAAGACAAATGATTCTTGGGCTATTTTTAAAATTATGGCCGAATTTGTAGATGGCTATGAGCGTTTGAGTAAAATTGGACCTTGTGTTTCTATTTTTGGCTCCGCCAGAACAAAATCAGACCATCCTTATTATATACTAGCCGAAGAAATTGGTTTTAAATTGACACAAAATGGTTTTGGTGTAATTACTGGTGGTGGACCAGGAATTATGGAAGCCGGAAATAAAGGTGCAAACCGAGGAAAAGGGCTTTCGGTAGGTTTAAACATTGAATTACCTTTTGAACAACATGATAATCCTTGGGTTGATCAAGGTAAAAGTTTAGACTTCGATTACTTTTTTGTTCGTAAAGTGATGTTTGTCAAATATTCACAAGGTTTTGTAGTAATGCCTGGTGGTTTTGGAACAATGGATGAACTTTTTGAGGCAATCACACTAATTCAAACTAAAAAAATAGGACGTTTTCCTATTGTTTTAGTCGGTAAAAAATTCTGGGGAGGAATTATTGATTGGATAAAAAACACACTTATGGAAGAAGGCAATATTAGTGCAGAAGATTTAAACCTTTTTAGATTGGTTGACACTGCCGATGAAACTGTGGAGCACTTTAATAAATTTTACGCGAAACACAAATTGAAACCTAATTTTTAATATTATTTTTAAAAAAAATTATTGCTTCCTATTGCTTCAATTTTAAATGAAATAAAAAGCATAAAATAATTTTAGCAAATATATAAAGAGATCTAGGTTTTGAACTTAAAAATAAAATGGTTTCTTTGAAATTCACAACACGTTAAAATTTGAAAAAAATTAATTTAAAAAAATTTTTAAGCATATTACTCCTACTTTTTATGGGGTGCATACTTTCTCACGGACAAGAGAATTCAATAGTTATGGAGGCAAAATTGAACGCTGATGATAGCAAACTATTCATAAAACAAAAAATTGTTTATATAAATACTTCAGACTCAATTTTATCAACTATTTATCTACATAATTGGGCCAACAGTTTTAAAGATAGAACAACACCTTTATCAAAAAGATTTATTAAAGACTTTAGAAAAGATTTATATTTTGCCAAAGAAGAGAATTTAGGAAAAACCACGATAAAAAATATTGCCCTAAATTTTGAAAATGCTCGATTTAATGAACTAGAAAACAAAGCTGATATTTTAGAAGTTCATCTAAAAAAACCACTAACAGCAAATGATAGTATAATAATATCTTTAACATATACAGTAAAAATACCAAGCGCAAAATTTACCGGTTACGGCAAAACAAAAGAAGGTTTTCATCTACGTTTTTGGTACATAGCGCCCGCAGTATACAATCAAGGTTGGCAGTTAATGAGCAACCTAAATATTGATGATTTATATGAAAAAGCAACAGATTTCGCCATAACGTTAGACCTCCCTAAAGAGTATATTTTAGAAAGTAATTTATACCAATATAAAACTGATGAAGAAAATGTTAATAGATACTACTTAGAGGGAAAAAAGAAAACTGATATTATTTTAGGAATAAATAAAAAAACGCTTCTTAAAACTTTTAAAACTAACGATATAACTATTTCTACAGATGTTTTTAATGAAGAAATTAATGATAAGGCAGCTACGGAAATTTTAAGCAGAGAATTACAATTTATTAAAACATTCTTGGGTAAATATCCACACAAAGAACTTTACATAGATAGAATTACGCAGAGTAAAGATCCCATTTATGGATTAAACCAATTGCCAGCTTTTTTACGCCCTTTTTCAGATACTTTTAAATGGGATGTAACCATGTTTAAAGCTTTAAGTAGAAAATATATAGAAAATACATTACTTTTAAACAAAAGAAAAGATCATTGGTTTTTAGAAGGTTTGCAAAATTATTTGATGATTGAATACATTGAAAAATTTTATCCCGACACCAAATTACTTGGTAAAGTATCAAATTATTGGTTTATTAGAAGTTTTAATTTTTCGAAATTAGGTTTTAATGATAAATATCCATTTGTGTACCAATATATTTCTCGTCAATTTTTAGATCAATCCTTAAACACTCCGGCAGATTCCCTATCCAATTTTAACAGAAAAATTGCCAATAAATACAAAGCTGGTTTAGGTTTTAGGTATTTAAAAGGTTTTTTAGGAGATAGTATTTTAAAGCGTGGTATCCGAGATTTTTACCAAAAAAACCAGAGTAAAACCACTTCTAGTTTAGATTTTCAACAAATATTATCAGCAAAAACAGCTAAAAATATTGATTGGTTTTTTAACGATTTTATCAAAACCAGTAAAAAAATAGACCATACAATAGACGAAGTTCTTATCAGAGAAGACAGTTTAGAAGTAACAATAAGAAATAAAAGAAATATTACAACACCTGTTTTATTATATGGCCTTAAAGACAAAGAAATAAAATTTAAAAAATGGATTACTGACGCTGAAGACTCTAAAACTGTTACGATACCAAAAAAAGGGATTAATAAAATAGCCCTAAATTATGAAAATTTATACCCAGAGATAAACACGCTCGATAACTGGAAAGATTTACAAGATAAAATATTTAATAAACCTTTAAAATTTAGTTTAATAAAAGATATTGAAGCCCCTTATTACAATCAAATTTTTTATCAGCCAAATATAAGTTATAACTTTTACAACGGCTTAATTTTAGGCGCAAGACTGCATAACAAACCTATAATTGCAAGAAATTTAGAACTTTCTTTTGCTCCTTCTTACGCGACGAAAAGTAACACTGTAATTGGTTCTTTTTCAGCTCTATATAACCAATATTTTGAAAAAACACCGATTTATAAAATTATGTATGGTTTAGCTGGACAAACGTTAGATTATGCACCTGACCTATCCTATAAATCATTTGTACCTTTTGTAAATGTAATCTTTAAAAGAAAAGACTTGAGAGATGCCACTCAAGAATCAATATCAGCAAAACTATTACATATTGATAAAGAAATACCTGTTGATCAAATTAAAACTGACGAAGACAATTACAGTGTATTTAGTTTAAGTTACAACTATATTAACCCAGATATTATAGAAGAATTTCGTTATAATTTCAGTTTTGAATATGCTGAAAACTTCTCTAAAATAGCTACAGATTTACGCTTTAGATCTTTATCAACTTCAAATACACAGTTAGATTTCAGAGTATTTGCAGGTGTATTTTTACAGAATGAATCTGTTGGAGATTATTTTAGCTTTGGTTTAGACAGGGCAAATGATTATTTATTTCAACTTAATTATTTTGGCCGTTCAGAGGACTCTGGTCTTTTTAGTCAACAATATATTATTGCTGAAGGAGGATTTAAATCTGTTTTACCAACTAGATTTGCAAATCAATACATGTTATCTTTTAATTCTAGTATCGGTCTGTGGAGATGGGTTGAGTTCTATAATGATGTTGCTTTTTTAAAAAACAGAAATAACCCTATTTACTTTGGGTACAATAACGGAATCAGGCTTAATTTCATCCATAATATACTCGAAGTTTATTTTCCCCTTTATTCAAATAATGGCTGGGAAATATCACAAGAAGCTTACCCCGAACAAATTAGATTTACATTAACAGGAAATATAAGCTCTATTGTCAACTTCTTTAGAAGAGGGTTTTTATAAAATTCAAACAACATAGAAATTTTTGTGTAATTCTCAACAAAAACAATATTTACCCTTATTAATTTGCCATATTCTTAAAAAAATCTAAATATTTATAAATATCGATTAAAAAAACTATCTTTGTAAAAGGAAAATCTATAAATCTATGTTGCAAAAAACCTTTACTTCAAACAAACAAGAAATCTCTTTTAATGACTTTAAAAAAGAGGTTTTAAGTGATTATAAGATTGCAAAAATTAGCAGAGAATGTAGTTTATTAGGAAGGCGCGAAGTACTTACTGGAAAAGCAAAATTTGGTATTTTTGGAGATGGTAAAGAGGTGCCTCAACTTGCTATGGCAAAAGCATTTAAAAAAGGTGATTTTCGATCTGGTTACTATAGAGATCAAACCTTTATGATGGCCATTGGCGAACTTACTGCACAACAATTTTTTGCTGGTTTGTATGCACATACAGATATCAAAGCAGATCCAATGTCGGCAGGAAGACAAATGGGAGGTCATTTTGCAACCCATAGTTTAAACGAAGATGGTAGTTGGAAAGATTTAACAAAACAATACAATTCTAGTGCTGATATTTCTCCAACAGCTGGCCAAATGCCGCGCTTGTTAGGGTTAGCGCAGGCGTCAAAAATTTACAGAAACGAAAAAAGTGTACAACACAAAACCAATTTTTCTAACAAAGGAAATGAGGTTGCATGGGGCACAATTGGAAATGCAAGTACCAGTGAGGGTTTATTTTTTGAAACAATAAATGCAGCAGGAGTTCTGCAAGTACCCATGGTTATGAGTGTTTGGGATGATGAATATGGTATTTCTGTACACGCAAAACATCAAACAACAAAAGAAAGCATTTCAGAAATTTTAAAGGGTTTTCAGCGAGATCATGAGAAAGATGGATATGAAATCTTTGTGATTAATGGTTGGGACTATGTGCAACTTGTAGATATCTATCAAAAATCGGCTAAAATTGCCAGAGAAGAGCACGTCCCTGTTTTAATTCATGTAAAAGAATTAACACAACCTCAAGGGCATTCTACTTCTGGCTCTCATGAAAGGTATAAAGGCAAAGAACGTTTGCAATGGGAAAAAGAGCATGATTGTAATACAAAGTTTCGTGAATGGATTCTTGACTTTGAGTTAGAAACAGAAACTGGCGATATTTTACGGTTTGTAGATTCTGAAGAAGATCTACTTCTTTTAGAAAAAGAAGCAAAAAAAGAAGTAACCAATGCAAAACGAAATGCTTGGAATGCATTTTTAAATGAAATAAAATCTGAAGTTCTAATTGCTGTTCAGTTATTAGAAAATGTTGCGGAGAAAAGTAACAACCGTACATTTATCAATAAATATAAAAATGATTTATCGGCAATAGGAGAACCAACGAGAAAAGATATTTTATCGGCCGCAAGAAAATGTTTGCGTTATGTAAAAGATGAACATTTTAGTGAAAAAGTAGAGCTTCAAAACTTCATAAAATTATCTATAGCAAGCGCACGTGACAAATATTCAACACATTTAACAAGCGAAACTGACATAGCGGCTCTAAAGGTTATAGAGAACAAACCAATGTACACTCAAACTAAAAATCTTGTAGATGCCAGAATAGTGATGCGAGATAACTTTGATGCCATTCTTTCAAAACATCAAGATGTTGTTATTTTTGGTGAAGACGCAGGTTTTATTGGTGATGTAAATCAAGGTTTAGAAGGCTTACAGGAAAAATATGGTGCTATCAGAGTTTCTGACACGGGTATTAGAGAAGCAACAATTATTGGTCAAGGAATTGGTCTAGCAATGCGAGGTTTAAGGCCTATTGCAGAAATACAATATTTAGATTACTTATTGTATGCGCTTCAAATTATGAGTGATGATTTAGCAACTTTGCGCTACAGAACTTTTGGCAAACAAAAAGCACCTTTAATTATTAGAACTAGAGGGCACAGATTAGAAGGAATTTGGCATGCAGGTTCACCAATGGGCGGTATTATAAATAACGTGAGAGGAATGCATGTTTTAGTACCAAGAAACATGACCAAAGCTGCTGGTTTTTATAACACTCTTTTAGAGGGCGATGACCCTGCTTTGGTGATAGAATGTCTAAACGGCTATCGTTTAAAAGAGGAATTACCAACAAATTTAGGAGACTTTAAAACACCTATTGGTTTTGTAGAAACCATTAAAGAAGGAAAAGATCTGACGATTGTTTCATATGGATCAACGCTGCGTATAATTGAAGAAGCTGCAAAAGATTTGCATCAAGTTGGTATTGAGATCGAAATTATTGATGCACAAAGTTTACTACCTTTTGATATACATCATGACTGTGTAAAAAGTGTTGCCAAGACAAACAAACTGTTAGTGGTTGATGAAGATGTTCCTGGAGGCGCTTCTGCGTATCTTTTACAAGAAATTTTAGAGAATCAAAATGCATATCAATATTTGGATAGCAAGCCAGCTACATTGGCCGCTAAAGAGCACAGAACGGCTTATGGCACCGATGGTGACTATTTTTCAAAACCGTCTGCTGAAGATGTTTTTGAAAAAGTATATGCAATTATGCATGAATTTAATCCGAATAAGTTTAAGAGTTTGTATTAAAAATTCAGTCATCAAATATAAAAGCTCAATCAAATCTGATTGAGCTTTGTTATTTTAACACAATCCATAAAGCAAATAATATTACTTTTTATTATTTTAGGACTTTATATTTCAAAAAAAAACATGAAAAAATTATTATTATTATTATGTTCATTGATTTTAGCATTTACATTTCCGACCGCAATAAATGCTCAAAAAAAGAAGTCTAAAGAAGAAAAAAAAGCGCAAACTCAAGCAAAACCTAAAAAAAATAAAATTCCCAAGTATGCAGATTTTGTGACTTCTAAAACAAAAACTGATGAAGGGCTTTTTAAAGTTCACCAGACAGACAATAACTATTTGTATGAAATTAGAAAGGCTCATTTCGGAAAAGAAATGTTATTAGTAACCAGAATTAAAGAACTTCCTGCCGGTTTGGGCGGCGGTTACGTAAATGCAGGGTCAAAAATTAATGAACAAGTTATTGTTTGGAAAGAGTTTCAAAACAAGATTTTATTAAAAGTAAAATCTTATAACGCCATTGCAAACGATTCTTTACCTATTTACAAATCTGTAAGAGCAAACAATCTAGAACCTATTATCTATGCTTTTGATATTAAAACGCAAAACACCGATTCTACAGCTGTTTTAATAGATGTCACAAAATTCTTTGCTACAGATATTAAAGCGATTACAGGTTTGCGTGACGCTTACAGAAAACGCTATAAAGTAAAAAGATTAGATCCTTCTAGAAGCTTTATCAATAGTGTAAAAAGTTACCCAGAAAATATAGAAGTCGTGCAAGATTTTACGTTTGATGCAGATGCGCCCCCAAGTAATTCAAGAACAAATACGATTACTTTGCGCGTAAATCAATCTATGATCGTGTTGCCAGAAAATAAAATGACACCTAGATTATACGATAAAAGGGTTGGTTATTTTTCTATTGGTAATGTAGACTATAGTTCGGAGGCCTTAAAAGCAGATGACAAAAGATATATTAAACGTTGGAGACTAGAACCAAAAAACATCAAAGCATACAATCGCGGGGAATTGGTAGAACCAATAAAACCTATTGTCTATTATTTAGATCCAGCAACCCCAGATAAACTCAAAAAATATATTAAACAAGGGGTTGATGATTGGCAAAAAGTATTTGAAACTGCAGGTTTTAAAAATGCAATTATGGCAAAATATCCACCAACAAAAGAAGAAGATCCAGCATTTAGCATGGAAGATATTCGGTATTCTTCGATAAGATACGTGGCCAGTACAACCAGAAATGCAACTGGCCCAAGTGTTTCTGACCCTAGAACTGGAGAAATTATTGAGAGTGATATTATTTGGTATCATAATCATCTGCGTTCTTATAGAAACCGATATTTATTAGAAACCGGTGCTGCAAATCCCTCTGCAAGAACATTAGATACACCTGAAGAAGAAATTGGAGAAATGATGCGGATGGTAATTTCTCATGAAGTTGGTCATGCTTTAGGTTTGCCTCATAATATGGCGGCGAGTTATGCCTATCCTGCAGATTCTTTGCGCTCTGGGAAATTTACTCAAAAAATGGGAATTGCAGCGTCCATTATGGATTATGCTCGTTACAATTACATTGCACAACCGGGAGATAAAAACATTCGTTTTATCCGTCAATTAGGACCTTATGATCACTATTCTATTAACTGGGGATATCGTAAAATTCCTTTAGTGAAAACTCCAGAACAAGAAGTAAAAACATTAGATACATGGATTTCAGAGAAAGCTGACAATCCTATTTATCGATTTGGTGCACAACGCTTTGATCCTTCTGCACAAACTGAAGGCATTGGAAATGATCAAGTAAAAGCATCTACTTACGGAATGAATAACTTAAAAATTGTTGCTAAAAATTTACCAAGTTGGACGTCCGATCAAACCAATAATTATGATGATTTATCAGAATTATATGGAGAACTTTTAGGTGTTTGGAACAGATATGCTGGTCATGTTTCCGGCAATATCGGTGGTGTTTATGAATACAATAAAAAGCCTACTCAAGACGGTGTTGTTTATAATTCTGTTTCAGAAAAAAAGCAAAAAGAAGCGATGGTTTGGTTGCAACAAAATGTATTTAGAACGCAAGACTGGTTGGTTAATAAAAGCATACTTTCTAACATTGATGAAAGCGGATATACAAACAGAATGCTAAATCTTCAAAACAAACAATTATACAGTCTTTTAAATGCATCAAAACTAGAAAGAATGATTGATGCATCAATTATAACACCTGACACTTATAATGTTTTAGAGATGCTTCGAGATTTAAGAATGGGTATATTTTCTGAAGTAAATTACATAAAAAATGTGGATGTTTTTAGACGTAATCTTCAAAAATCGATGATCGCTAAAATGGGCGTGTTATTCAATTCAAAAACCATTAAAAATTCTGACATCAACTCCATAATTAGAGGAGAATTACAAGCTCTAAATTTTCACTTAACCATTGCTAAAGACAGACGTGTTAATAAAATGACGAAATATCATTATAGAGATTGTATGGCAAACATTAAAGAAATATTATATCCGAAAAACTAATCAATTTTTCAACAAACTATTTCCTATTGCACACTGCAAACAGCGTTTCTTTTTGCAATAGTTGTTTTTAAGCTCAAGCAAAGCCTGACTTTCTAACGCATTTTTCGATTTAATTTTAAGTTGTAAGAAATCAGAAATAATCCTATTTTTTTCTGGTGAAACTTGTTTTATCAATTGTATTATTTGCTCTTCATCAACCACTCCTCTGCTTTGTAAGTAAACAAATTTTAAGGGAATAATAGTATTGATTAAAATCAAATCTATAAATGATTTTGATAATCTTTTAGCTGACTTATTCGATTCAGAATCAAACGTATAGTGGGTTTTCCAGAACTCTTGAATTTCAAAATTAAACAGTGTGTAAAAATCTTCTTTTTTATTACAATTCATCAATTTTGAAAATATATTTTGATGGGTAAACAGCAAAGAAGCTAATTGAGCAATTCTTATGGTTGGGAAGTTTTGAGGTCGCATTCTAAAAAATTGAAACTGCGCTTTAGAGAAGGAAGCCAAAGTGTATTTATGCTTTAAATAGTTATATTTTTGCCGCAATTGCTGCGAATAAGACCCTTGTAAGTCTTCTTCTAAAAATCCTGCTTGTCCAAAAAGTAACGCAGTTATTTGATCTTCGTCTAAGCGAACTTTTCTAACCACAGAAAAATCTATCGACTTTGCCAACTGTAAAAAAGAATCTCCATTTACTTTCAATCCGAAGTTTTTAGCCAATAATTGAAATAAAACCGCTTCAAAATCAGCGTTTGTATCTAATAATAAATCTTTTATAAAAGTTGATTTCTTCTCTAATCGCTCAAAATACAAACGCTCTAACCAATTATCCAGCAAAAATTTATCGACCTCTACAATTTGATTTTCACAAGGAATAAAACGCTGTTGATGATATACCAAGCTTTTATAATTTTCTAAAAGCTCTTTAGACACAAAGTTTTTTAGCTCTAAAGTTGGCAAAGGTTTGTTGTTTTTCATAAAAACAGGTACATCATGTTCCCAAACTACGTGTAAAATTACAGCATCATAATTTACATCTTCTTCATGCCTATGGGCATACCAATCAGAGGATTTCACATGCATTTCTGTATGACCAAACCAAAGTTGTTTATCTATTTTTACTTGAGAATTTAAAAAATCAGGACCTGTATTTTTATTATGTATTCCAGATTTTACAATGTAAATTTCTTCAGAGTTTAAAGTTCGCAGGTTTACATTAGAAAACATTTTGTGCTGCCACACATAATATAAAAATTCTTCTTTCATTTTTTTTGATTTCAAGATACAATAAAATTTATTTGCTTATCAATTTTACCAATAGAAGTAAGAAAATTAATATTCTTTTATGCCTTATTTTTGCACCATAAAATAAAAAAATGAATTCCATAGAAAGTTTAAAATGGCGTTACGCTGTTAAAAAATTTGATGAAAATAAATCGGTATCAACTTCACAAATAGAAACCTTAAAAGAAGCGTTTAATTTAACGGCAACTTCTTATGGCTTGCAACCTTTAAAATTGCTGGTTATCAATAATAAAACCATTCAAAAAGAATTGGTTGTTCATTCTTGGAATCAGCCACAAGTTTTTCAAGCTTCACATCTTTTAGTAATTTGTATACCAAAAGAATACACCACTGTAGAAGTAGAGCGTTATTTTCATTTAGTAAAAGAAATTAGAGAAACGCCGGATGCCGTTATCAATCCTTTTCAAAAGTTTTTAACGGCTGAAATTCAGAAAAAAACGCAAGAAGAATTATTAGTATGGAACAAAAATCAAGCGTATTTGGCTTTAGGTACTTTACTAACAATTTGCGCTTTAGAAAAAATTGATTCTTGCCCGATGGAAGGTTTTATTCCTGAAAAATATGATGAAGTCTTAAATCTAAAAGAACAAAACTTAACATCGATTTTAGTATTACCTGTTGGCTTTAGGGCCAATGATGATTATATGAAGGACTTAAAAAAAGTTCGTAAGAATCTTGATGATGTTGTGATAGAAATCAACTAAATATTTCAAAAAAAATTCAAGCCTTCTTTCCATAGAAGGCTTTTTTTTGGTCTTTAAAAACTGTACTTTTGAAGAACCAATTTTAAATAAAATACGATGAGTCAAAATATCAGAAATATAGAACCCAAAGTAGTTTGGAATCATTTTGCAGATTTAAATTCAGTTCCAAGACCTTCAAAAAAAGAGGAAAGAATTATCCAATTTATGGTTGATTTTGGAAACAATTTAAATCTTGAAACTTTTGTAGATCACATTGGAAATGTGATTATGAAAAAACCAGCAACTTCTGGTTTCGAAAACAGAAAAACCATTGTGATGCAAGGACACATAGATATGGTGCATCAAAAAAATGCAGAAACTGTTTTTGATTTTGATACAGAAGGCATTAAAATGTTTGTTGAGGGTGATTGGATAAAAGCAGAAGGCACGACGTTAGGCGCAGATAATGGATTAGGTGTTGCTGCAATTATGGCCATTTTATCCTCTACAGATATAGAGCATCCAGAAATTGAAGCTTTATTTACCATTGATGAAGAAACAGGAATGACTGGGGCTATGGGTTTAAAAGCTGGCGTCTTAAAAGGCGAAATTTTACTAAATTTAGATACAGAAGAAGATGACGAAATAGGAATTGGTTGCGCCGGTGGTGTAGATGTAACTGCAACAAAAACTTACAAAGAAGAGGAAACTCCTGCTAACAAAACAGGATTTACGATTGCGGTAAAAGGTCTAAATGGTGGGCATTCAGGAATGGATATTATCAAAGGTTTAGGAAATGCAAACAAAATAATGAATCGTATTTTGTTTGATAGTTTTACAAACTTTGGTTTGCGTATTTCAGAAATTAATGGCGGAAGTTTACGAAACGCAATTCCTAGAGAAAGTTTTGCAACTGTAGTTGTTGATACCGTTTCTAAAGAACCTTTTTTGTTTGAGACAAATGATGTAATCAACACGATAAAAAAGGAGTTTTCGACCCTAGAGGCAAATTTAGAAATTGAAATCACTGAAGTTATAGCAACAGGAAAAGTGATGGATTTAGGAGTACAAGAGGGTTTTATTAAGGCTATTTATAGCGCTTTAAATGGCGTTTATAGAATGAGCCCTGATGTTGACGGCTTGGTAGAGACTTCAAATAATATTGCAAGAATTATTGTAAAAGATGGCTCCATTAAAATTGCCTGTTTAACACGTTCATCCTCTGAAAGTAATAAATGGGATTTAGCAAACTCTTTACGTTCTTGTTTTGAATTGGCAGGTTTTGATGTTGATTTTGAAGGCACTTATCCTGGTTGGTTGCCCAATTTAAATTCAGAAATTTTAGTAATCGTTGAAAATATTTATAAAGAATTATTTAAGGAAAACCCAAGAGTTGAAGCTTGCCATGCAGGTTTAGAATGCGGAATTTTAGGTCAGAATTATCCTACTATCGATATGATTTCTTTTGGCCC
>TARA_B110000238_G_scaffold199298_1_pt1 | contig 16836 bp, 18 predicted proteins | sample TARA_B110000238 | Tara Oceans TARA_B110000238 (sample SAMEA4397569) | marine metagenome | biome: Polar Biome; feature: [SRF] surface water layer (ENVO:00010504); material: water (ENVO:00002006), including particulate matter (ENVO:01000060) such as... | depth 5 m | reverse complement strand
GGTATGTCTTTAGATTCTTATCGAGTCTTATTTTTACTGTTTACACCCTTAAATTTAGGGATAACTTTACTCGTATTTTATAAAGTAAACAAAGATTCTAGTAGAAAATTCTTTATCCTTTCTTTCCTTGTTTTTTTGATCGGATTTTCTGTTGAGGCTATTGGAGTTGCTACAGGTGTTTTATTTGGAAACTATATTTATGGAGATCCCTTCGGGTTCAAAATTTTTGAAACTCCACTGATGATTGGTGTAAATTGGTTATTTCTATCATTTTGTTCCCACGGTATTGTCCAGTCTTTTACAAAAAAAGCGTTTTGGCTCATTTTACTTCCTGCAGTCTTAATGACTTCGTTAGATTTCTTGGTGGAGCCTGTTGCCATGAAATTGAATTTTTGGAATTGGGAAAATGATATCATTCCGATACAAAATTATGTAATGTGGTTTTTGACAAGCATTTGTATTCATGGATTAATCTACCTTTTTCGTCCTAAAATAAATACGAAAGTTAGCTTTATTATTCTGGGTGTTCAACTTATCTTTTTTGGCGTCTTAAATTTAGTGCTCTAATTTATTTTTAAATTTAGCTGACACGTGTTCACGAATATTTTTTCACACAAAAATTTAGACCTAAAAATCAAGTTGATTTCGCACAAAAAAAAGATTCTTATAGATTTTATAGATTCCTTATTAAGCTAGAATTAGATGCTGTCTGCAAGGGAGTTATAAGATAGACAATATGGCTTTATTGATTTTTTTAATCAAACCAGGACCTTCATAAACAAAACCAGTATAAATCTGTACTAAATCTGCACCTGCTTTAATTTTTTCTAAAGCATCTTTTTCAGAATGAATACCTCCTACTCCAATAATTGGAAAGGATTTGTTAGAATTATCTGCTAAATATTGAATAACTTTTGTACTCTTATCTTTTATAGGTTGCCCACTTACACCGCCATTTCCAATTTCCTGCAAACGTTTTTTAGAAACTTTTAAATTATCTCTATCTGTTGATGTATTTGAAGCTATTACTCCATCAATTTTCGTTTCCGCTACTAATTCTATAATTTCATCTAGTTGTAAATTGTTTAAATCTGGAGCAATTTTAAGAAGAATAGGTTTCTGCTTTTCTTGTCGATTATTCAATTTCTGACAAGCTGAAATCAGCTCCACTAAATACGCTTTGTCATTTAACTTTGCATGACTACCAACATTTGGGCAACTAACGTTTAGCACAAAATAATCTACATAAGGATGCAATCCTTTTAAACATTCTAAATAATCTGCTGTGTAATTTTCTGGCAAAGTTTCTGTGTTTTTACCAATATTTCCTCCAATAATTACACTGCCTTTGTTCTTTTTTAATTGTTGAATAGCAACTTCTAATCCTTCATTATTAAAACCCATTCTGTTGATAATTCCTTGATCGTCTTTTAAACGAAATAATCTTTTCTTTGGATTACCCTCTTGACCTTTTGGTGTTATCGTACCAATTTCGATAAACCCAAATCCAAAGTTAGCGAGCTCATTATATAAAACTGCATTTTTATCAAAACCAGCAGCCAAACCCACAGGGTTTTTAAAAGTTATGCCAAATAAAGTACGCTCTAATTTCTTATCCTTTACTTGATATAAACTTCTAAAAAGATTAGAAATTAGAGGAATTTTACATAAAATTCTAATCAATGAAAATGTAAAATAATGAACCTTTTCTGGATCAAAAAGAAATAAAATTGAACGTATTATTAATTTGTACACTTGTTATTTTTAATTGTTTAAAAAACCTTTTATTTACTTCTTATTTTTAAATAGGATTTACCACTATCTATTCTAATTTAACTCCAAAAATACGATTATAATATTTTCTTTAGTCTTTTAAGTCTTGTCTTCTGTCTAATATCTCATGTCTCAAAAAATCAAAACTTTTTATCTTAAAACAGCATCTAAATTCTTTTCGAAACTTTGTTGTAATTTTTGCATTATTTTATCTATCTGCTTGTCTTCTAGTGTTTTATTTTCATCTTGTAAAACAAAACTTATTGCATACGATTTTTTACCTTTGGGTAATTTATCACCTTCGTACACATCAAATAAATCTACTTCTTTTAACATTTTTCTTTCTGATTGAAATGCTAAATTATACACATCTTTAAATTCAGTTTTAGAATTTATCAACAAAGCTAAATCTCTTTTTACTGCAGGATATTTAGTTAAACCAGCAACTTTCATATTCTTTTTTCCAGAAAGCTTTAAAACATTATCCCAATTAAAATCTGCAAATAATACTTCTTGTTTAATTCCGAATTCTTTTAAAATTGACCGTTTTACAACACCAAATTCAACTAATTTAATTTTGCCTAGACTCAATGAAATTCCTTCAGAGCAAATATCATTCTTTATGGGTGAACCTTTTAAGTTTTGAATTCCCAATCGTTCTAAAACAGCAGTTATTACTCCTTTTACATAAAAGAAATCAGAATAATTTGAGGCCGTTTTCCAAGAATCTTTAGTTCTATTGCCGGTAACAAAAAGGGTTAAATGCTTATCTTCTTGATATTTATCATTATAAGAATGATACGTTTTCCCAAATTCATAAAATTTCAGCGAACTGTTTTTTCTGTTTAAATTATAAGAAACAGACTCTAAGCCACTAAATAACATAGATTGACGCAAAACACATAAATCATTACTTAATGGGTTTAGCATTTTTACATTTGTATCGTCACTAATATTTTCTGATAGTTTTGCATATTCAGGTTTTGTCAAAGAATTTGCCATTGTTTCGTTAAAACCCAGCGCTGTTAAATGATTAGCCGTAATATTTTCTACTTTGGTCTCTGCATTGGAATCAAAAGAAATTGACGTGTTTAATTTGTAAGAAAATTCAATATTATTATAACCATAAACCCTTAAAATTTCTTCAATAATATCAGCTTCTCTTTGAACATCTGTTCTGTACGAAGGTATGGTTAAGCCCAAACCTCCTTCAGTTTCGCTGTTAATTTTAATTTCTAAAGATGCTAAAATAATTTTAATCTGCTCTTTTGGTATTTCTTGACCTATTAGTCGATATGCATTTTTATAAGATAGGAATACCTGAAAGTCTTCGATTTTAACAGGATAAAAATCAGACACATCAGAAGCTAACTTTCCTCCTGCATATTTTTCAATTAACAACGCCGCACGTTTTAAAGCATATTCTGTCATGTTAATGTCAATTCCTCTTTCAAAGCGAAAAGATGCATCCGTATTTAACGCATGTCTTTTAGCCGTTTTTCTTATGGAAACAGGATTAAAATAAGCACTTTCTAAAAATATTGATGTTGTATGTTCTGTAACACCAGATTTTAATCCGCCAAAAACACCACCAATACAAAGTGGATTTGAATCTGCGTCACAAATCATAATATCATCTGCAGAAAGTGTTCTTTCTACTTCATCTAAAGTTGTAAATTTAGTACCCTCTTTTAAATTCTTGACAATAATTTTATTTCCTTTTATCTTTTGAGCGTCAAAAGCATGCAGAGGTTGCCCTAATTCATGTAACACATAATTAGTAATGTCTACGATATTATTTTTTGGCATTACACCTATCGATTTCAATCTATTTTGAATCCATTCTGGAGACTCTTTTATAGTCACATCGGTTATGGTTATTCCACAATAGCGTGGCACTAAATCCTTCTTTTCTACTTCTACATCAAAACGCAAAGTTCTTTCATCTACATGAAAATCGCTCACCGAAGGTGAAATTAATTCTAACTTTAAATTCTTTTGAATTAAACCAGCACGTAAATCTCTTGCAACGCCATAATGACTCATGGCGTCAGATCTATTTGGAGTTAAACCAATTTCAAAAATATAATCAGTTTCTATTTTAAAAACGGCGGCGGCGGCACTACCTACTTTTATTTTTTTATCTAAAACTAGAATACCATCATGACCCTTACCCAAGCCTAATTCATCTTCAGCGCAAATCATTCCATAACTTTCTTCGCCTCTAATTTTTCCTTTTTTTATTTTAAAACCCTCCCCCTTTTCATCATATAAAATTGTGCCAATCGTGGCTACTGGTACTTTTTGGCCTGCATCAACATTAGGAGCACCACAAACAATTTGAACAATATTTTCATTTCCTAAATCTACAGTTGTAATTTTAAGTCTGTCTGCATTTGGATGCTGTATACAAGTTAAAACTTCACCAACAACAACCCCTTTTAAACTTCCTTTAACAGATTCTTTGGTTTCAATACCTTCTACCTCTAAGCCTAGATCAGTTAACAACTCTCCTGTTTCATTTGCTTCCCAATTAATTTGCAAAAATTGTTGTAACCAATTGTAAGATATTTTCATATTATTTTTTTACTAATTTTACAGTACAAATTTAACCTTTTTTAAAGAGTATTTTAAACTTATTTAACTGAATTTAAGTTTTAAAAATGATAATGATTTCTATCTTTTAATAACAAGATAAATTCTTTTCTTTTTAGAAGTTTGATACACATAAAAAAGTTAAAATTAAGGAGAGAATCGCTCAAATTAGACATTATTAATTTTCAGTAAAAGCTAAATAAGCATCTTTATTTTTAATTTTATAAACTGTTTAGACAGGTTTTATTTGTTCAATTTGAGGATTCCAAAAAAATATTCTTTTTTTAATGTAGTACAAATTGGGCAAATATTAGAAGTTCTTTTCAATCGAATATAAAAAATTAAAAATCTTTGAGGGAAAAGTGGTAATTAAGAAAACAGCACTGATGTTAAAGGAATTGAAGATTACGAATTGTTTAAAGAATCCGCAAAGAATTATAAAAGTTGCTTCAGCAAAACAAATCTTTTGTAGGATATATTCAAACGGTATTTAATCATATACCATTATTTGAAACTCCTGATTAAAAAAAAAGTTTTAAATGTCTTTCTAATGGTATTTATAAACCAATACTAACATCCGCTAATTTTAAACATTCAGTATGGACTTCAGACTAAAAAATTAGGCAAATAGCTTTTTATCTAATTTCTTGAAAAAAAAATAATAAATATTGGCGAGAAGAATTCCTGTTATAATTCCTACAGAAACATCGATCGGAAAATGGACACCTAAATACAATCTACTGTAGGCAAAAAGTAGAGGGAAAAATAAAATTAAATAAATATATTTATATTTTTCTCTCAATAAAAAGATAACAAATACAGAGAAAAAAGTAGATGTTGTTGCATGACCTGAAATAAAACTATAACTCTGCGGTTTTATTAAAGTTCGCAGTAAATGCATAATTTCAGGATCATTATTAGGGCGTAATCTATGTGAATTATCCTTAATAAAAACCGTAAATTTATCAGAAAAAGTTACGAGTAGGATTAAAAATAGAATCACAAAACCACCTCTTTTCCATCCGAAATTTTTTATGATTAAAAATATAATAAAAATAAACAATGGAGTCCAATAGAATTGATTGGTAATTGCCAACCAAAATGGATCCCACTGTTCACTTCCTAAAGTGTTTAAGAAAATTAAGAATTCCTTATCTTTCTGTATAATTGAGTCAAACAAATTATTCACTTATTTCTAAAATTTCTATTTCGAAAACTAAATCAGATTTTGCAGGAAAAGGTCCATATTCAGCTTCACCAAAACCTATATAATAAGGCACAAATAATCTAGCCTTTTCACCTTCTCTCATTTTAGCAGCACCTTCTTTAAAACCAGTAATCATTGGTCTTTCGGCATCATCTAACTGAAATACAAAAGGCTTGCTACCGTCTCTAGTAGATTGTACTTTATTGCCATCTGCAGTATATAAATCAAAATGAGATTTTATTGGCTTATTAGAAACTACTTTTTTTCCCGAAGGGTTACTTTTAAGCATTAAAATTCTCAAACCAGAACTTGTTTTTTCTGCTTTTGATTCCTCCATTCTAGACAAAAAAGTTTGCTTATCTTCTAAATATTTAGAATATCTGGCAACTTCTGCATCTTGTTTTTGTTGTTTACTGTTTTTTTTGTGTTCAGCATACTTTATCAATTCATCGTCAAAAACTTTACCACCATTAAAAGCTTTCGCCTTTGGACCTATTCTAATAATTTCAATAGTATGAATCGTATCAAATTTTTTGATACGATTCACAACAGACATTCTCAAGGAATCAATAGATTTTTCTAATGTTAAAGAATCTTTAAATTGACTTTTCAACGCTAATAATTGCGTCGAATTTACAATCGTTTTCCCGAAAACAGTGTGTTTATCATCTAAATGTGATAATGGTTTATGTGTAATAAAAAACTGACTTCCGTTAGAATCTGGCCCTCCGTTTGCCATCGATAAAACGCCTGCATCATCATGTTTATATAATAATGAACCATCCTCATCTTTGGTTAACTCGTCACCAAATGTGTAACCAGCATTTCCTCTGCCTGTTTCTGTCGGATCTCCTCCTTGAATAATAAAACTATTTACAACTCTATGAAAACGAATACCGTCAAAAAAATTATCCCCTCTAATAGAATCGGAAACCTTCGTATTAGTCCCTTCTGCTAAAGACACAAAATTAGCAACAGTCATCGGTACATCATTCGGATATAACTTCAACAAAACATCGCCTTTATTTGTTTTAATTTCTGCGTACAGACCTTCTTTTAAATCTTTATATTTAGCAGACTGACATGCACTAATAAGCGAAAAAACAACAAAAAAGTAGGCTAATTTTTTCATTTATTTTTTTATAATCTCTAATAATTCTACTTCAAAAACTATGGCAGCAAAAGGCTTAATTTTGCCAGGTCTTGGTGTTGCACCATATGCTAATTCTTGTGGAATAAAGAACTTATATTTAGCTCCTTCTTTCATCAATAATAAGCCTTCTGTAAATCCTTTTATAAATTGATTTGCATTTGATTCGTATGGTTTTTTCTTTTCAATAGTGCTGTCAAAAACAGTTCCATCAATTAAAGTTCCGTGGTAATTAATTTTGATTTTTGAGGTTGCAACTGGCATTTCTCCTTTACCTGCTTTCAAAACTTTATATTGTAAACCACTTTCTGTAGTCATAACATCTTCTTCAGTTTTGTTTACCGCTAAAAAGTCTTCGCTTTCCTTTTTAACATCTGCATATTTAAGTAAAGCATCTTTAGCTGCTTTTTCTTGAGAAGCTTTCATCTTTTCAGCTTGTTGTTTCTGAAAAAATAATTGTAAAAAGCTATTTAAATCTTTTTGTTCGATCAATAAATTTGTAGAATCTATACCGTTTCTGTACCCTTGAACAAATAAATCTGTACTTGCATTATCAAAATTGGCTTTTACTTTAACGGCCATATCCATTCCTAAAGCATAACTAGCTGAATCTATTTCAGTTTCTAAAGAATTAACATCTGCCTTTTGATTTCCACAAGAAACCATCGCCGTTAATACTGTTACCATTGCTAAACTTTTTAATACTCTCATTTTCTATTTATTTATTTAATATTAATTAATGTTACTGTACTCTTTATAGATTGGTTTATTCCTATTTTAAACTCATCACCCCCAATGCCATATGCGCTGTAAGATGGAATTACAAAGGTAATAGTTTCTCCTGTTTTCATCAACTTTATTCCCTTTTGTAGCCCAGAAATAAAATCTTCTTTATCAACCACATAATTTTTAACACCTAATTCCTCTTTACTGTAAATTATAGCGTCATTTAAATCAGTAATATTATAAACTAAAATTACTTCATCTCCTTTTACAGGAGTTTGCAATTCTTCTTCTATTTTATGGATGTATGTGTACCAGAATCCATTTGAAGATTGAATGTATACATGTGCTGAATCGTTATTTATTAGCTTAAGGATCTTATCGTTTTCTAGTTTATTTAGAACTTTATTTTGTTTAATCGCTTCAAAATAAAGCGTTGTCGGTGGTTTTGGATTTATAGGTCTTCTTGGTTCTACTTTAGAACAAGAAAAACAAAAAACTATTAAAAAAAACAAAAAATTATTCTTCATAAGAAGCCTCTAATTCCGATTTATATTGGGATACTAATGACTTAAATCTTATAACAGTTTCTGTCATTGATACATCAGATTTTCCACCGGCAGCATTGTCGTGGCCTCCACCTTCAAAATGATTTCTAGAAAATTGATTTACAGAAAAATTTCCTTTTGATCTAAAAGATATTTTAATAATTCCTTGTTCACTATCTTCAATAAACATAGCTGCAAAAACAATCCCTTTTAAAGAAAGTGCATAGTTTACAACTCCTTCAGTATCTCCTTTCTGGAAATCAAAACGTTTTTTTTCTGCATCCGTTAAGGTAATAAAGGCTGTTTTATATGATGGTAAAATATGTAAATTACTTAAAGCTTGTCCTAACAACAAAAGTCTATTGTAAGAATTTGAATCGTATACATTATTATGTATCCTGTCGTTTTCTGCTCCTTTATCAATTAAATCGGCAATAATTATATGTGTTTTACTAGTTGTAGATCTAAATCTAAAAGAACCAGTATCGGTCATAATACCTGTATATAAGCAGGTTGCAATTGCAGCATCAATTAATTCTAAATCAGTATTCATTTCAATAAATTGATACACCATTTGACATGTAGAGCAAATTTCTGTATCAGAATACATATATTTTACGTCATCAGGTTGTTGATGGTGATCTATCATTGCAAAATCATTTGGATATTTTTCCAAGGTGTTTTTCATATCAAGACCAACTCTATGCAAAGTATTAAAATCTAGAAGAAAAATAATATCAGAATTTTTTATCGCCTTTTGGGATTGGCTATTTTGCCAATTAAATTTAAAAGTAGTTTCAGAACCGGGCAACCACTGTAAAAAATCTGGATATTCATTTGGCATTACAACAGTAGCAAAATGTCCTTTTTTATCCAAATAATGTTTTAGTGCTAAAGTTGAACCAACGGCATCTCCATCTGGATTTCTATGTCCGATAATTACGATGTTTCTTGGTTTTTCAAGAAAGCTTTTTAATTCTTCAAATCCTTTTAAAATCATAAGGTGCGAATATACAATTTAATAACATTGTTCAAAATATTTTTTGTAATACCTTTGTTAAAAGACACATATAATACAGATGAAAAATACGACGATCGCACTATCTATTGTTTTACTAATCAGTTTCTATTCTTGTAAAAAACAAACAATTAACACGCCAAGAAATTCGATTAATTCAGTCGATTTTACAATTGCTTTTGGCTCTTGTAATAAACAATATAAACCGAATGTTTTATGGAAAGAAATCAAAAAAAATAATCCAGATTTATGGATTTGGGGAGGAGATAATATTTATGCCGATACAGATGATATGTCTAAAATGAAGGAAGATTATGAGGATTTAAAAAATCAAAATGGTTATTTACAACTCATAGAAAATTTACCAATTATGGCAACTTGGGATGATCATGATTACGGCTTTAACGACAGTGGAATTGAGTTTTATAAAAAAGAGGAAGCTCAAAAATTATTTTTAGATTTTTTTAATGTTGATAAAAACAGTTCTCGCAGAAAACAAGCAGGAATTTATACCGCCAAACAATTCAAAACAAAAGAAGGAATTATTAAAGTAATTGTTTTAGATACTCGCTATTTTAGAACCTAATCAATATAGAGTTCAAAGTGTAATGTCAGTAATAAGTTTTGGATTGCTGCAATTTAATTTTGATAAAAAATCTGTAAAAATGCAGATGAGAGGCGAAAATAATAAAATATTACAAGAAATAAATCAAGTTTATCCATAATTTGTTATTTATATTAAAAGCCCTACTTTTGCAAAAAATTTAAAAATAGAATGGCAACAAATAAAACATTTACAATGCTTAAACCAGATGCTGTAGAAAACGGACATACTGGCGCAATATTAGAAAAAATAAATGCAGCAGGATTTAGAATTGTAGCAGTAAAGAAAACTCAAATGACCAAAGCTGATGCTGAAAATTTTTATGCTGTGCATAATAAGCGTCCGTTTTTCGGTGAATTAGTAGAATTTATGACCCGTGGACCAATTGTCGCTGCAATTTTAGAAAAGGAAAATGCTGTAGAAGATTTTAGAACGTTAATTGGTGCTACAAATCCTGCAGATGCAGCAGAAGGAACAATCAGAAAATTATACGCAACTTCTATGGGAGAAAATGCTGTGCATGGTTCTGATTCTGACGAAAATGCTCAAATTGAAGGAAACTTTCACTTTTCTGGAAGAGAGCAATTTTAAGAAGTTTTAGATTTTTTTTTGTTAAAAAACATTTAGTAAAACTCACAACTTACGTTGTGAGTTTTTTGATTATCAAAAATTAATAAACAAATAATTTCAGAAAATATACATTGAAATAATGGCTTTCAAGAATTCCACTGAAATTATTAATAATCTTGAAAGTAAAATATTTTACGTACTAAAAACAACTTAAATATTTTTTTAAAATAAAACTTTTAGAAGTAATACCAGCATTTTATTTAAAACAGAAAAAATGTACAATGATCACGGAAACACTCATTAAGGCAAGGACTGCGAGAATTAAACAACCACATGTTCGGCCAATGTTAAGAAGCAAACACAACACAATAGTTAATTTTAGCTATAAACTTCCTGTAACTTTATATAACGGATTTTCAGACATTACTTTTTCGAGATGCAGCATTAAGAACTAAAGGAAATATTTAATACCTCAATACTAATCAAAAATGCTAACCTTTATATCTTCTAAAACAATTTCAGATATTTTTTGAAGTTCATTGTTTTCAAAAGCAGTATCTAAATTATGTAATTTTATTTTAGAATTTCTAGGGTTATAATTGTGATAATCAACAAACCGAATTCCGTTTTTACTGCACTGCTCTTTTAAAACTCTAAAGCGCATTCCACCGCCATTTGTATGGAAAGAATAAGCTAGATAGTCAATTAAAAAAGTCTCTTTACCAATCCAATAGATAAAGACATCTTCAAAATCTTCTCCTCCTCCATTTTCAGAAAAACTAATTTCTACTTTATAATATTCTTTTTCCTTAATGATTGCTGATGGAAGTAATTTTTTACGAACGGCTTTATCATTCAAACCAAAAGGTAATACAGAAAAATAATGCACCGAGTTTATGGAGTTGCTATATTTAAAAGCCATAGAATCTAAAACTTTCACCGGTCTCCCATTGATCAAACGTTCGTAGCCGTCATTCGATAAAACTTCATCAATTAATACAGAGTCTTTTATATGATCCCTAAATAACTGAAACTTTCCATTTTCTCGAATAGCTGTATATCTTTTATCTCTAAATTTAAAAGTAATTTCTGAATTTCCAATTTTATCAGCACCAGAAAAAACCATTGATTTATCTATAATTTGTTGCACTGTTAAATATGTTTCTTGTGATTGACAGGAAATAATTAGCAAAAGTAATACAAAAGTAAAGTACCGCATTTTATTTTTCAATTTTGGTCATTAAATTGGCTGCTAAATTACATTTCTTAATCGTAATCAATAATGTATCTTTGTTAAAATTATTTAAACAAAAAATCAGTCCATGACTGTTCAGAAAAAGATCAACATAAAGAACAAAAAAGCCTATTTCGAATTTGAAATTCTAGACAAATTTGTGGCTGGAATTCAATTAACAGGGACAGAGATTAAATCGATAAGATTAAGTCAGGCAAGAATTACAGAGAGTTTTTGCGAATTTAATGACGGAGGAGAATTGTTTATTGTAAATATGTACATTCAAGAATATATGTTTGGTCATCATTTTAATCACAAGCCAAAAAGTGAACGTAGATTATTATTAAACAAACGTGAATTGCGTAGTTTAAGAAAAGATGTGGAAGCCAAAGGAAATACGATTGTTCCTTTGCGCCTATTTATTAATGACAGAGGTTTTGCAAAACTAGAAATTGCCCTAGCCAAAGGGAAACAAACACACGATAAACGCGAGGTATTAAAAGATAGAGATAATAAGCGCGATTTGGCAAGAATTAAAAAGAGCTTTAACACCTAATTTATTGCTAAATGTTAAAAGAAAAATTAAAAGATTACAATATAATTTTAGCATCAAGATCTCCAAGAAGACAGCAATTCTTAAAAGATTTAGAAATCGATTTTGTAATTCAACTAAAAGAAGTTGAAGAAATTTATCCACAAGAATTAAAAAGAACAGAAATTACTGATTTTTTAGCTGATTTAAAATCGAAAGCATTTACAGATTTATCAGAACAAGATATATTAATTACTTCCGATACTATTGTTTGGTTAGAAAATAAGGCTTTTGGGAAGCCAAAAAATGCGGCTGAAGCATTTAAAATGTTACGAAGTTTATCCGCTAAAAAACATGAAGTAATTACATCAATCAGCATCAAAAACAAAAATTTTCATAAAATTATACATGATATTACGACAGTTTCTTTTAAAGAGATTTCTGATGAAGAAATAAATTATTACATCAAAAATCACAAACCTTTTGACAAAGCTGGTGGTTACGGAATTCAAGAATGGATTGGTTATATTGCAATAACTTGTATAGAAGGAAGTTATTTTAATGTAGTTGGCTTACCTGTTCATAAACTCTATAAAGAATTGATGAATTTATAAAGTAAGACTTTAAATAAAAGTTTATTTTTACCTAAAATTTTCACAACACAATATTTTATAATGAAAAAATACACATACACAGAAAAGAAAGATACTCGATCCGGTTTTGGTGATGGCTTAACAGAGTTAGGCAGAACAAACCCAAATGTAGTTGCTTTATGTGCAGATTTAATTGGATCTTTAAAAATGGATCAATTTATTAAAGAAAATCCTGAAAGATTTTTCCAAATTGGTATTGCAGAAGCAAACATGATTGGTATTGCTGCTGGTTTAACTATTGGAGGTAAAATACCTTTTACAGGAACGTTTGCAAACTTCTCTACAGGAAGAGTATACGATCAAATTCGTCAATCTGTAGCTTATTCTGGTAAAAATGTAAAAATCTGTGCTTCTCATGCAGGTGTTACTTTAGGTGAAGACGGCGCAACGCATCAAATTTTAGAAGATATCGGTTTGATGAAAATGTTACCAGGAATGACGGTGATCAATCCTTGTGATTACAATCAAACAAAAGCAGCAACAATTGCTATTGCAGATTTTGAGGGTCCTGTTTATTTGCGTTTTGGTCGCCCGAAAGTACCCGTATTCATGCCAAAAGATACAAAGTTTGAAATCGGAAAAGGAATTCAATTAACTGAAGGAACAGATGTAACGATTGTTGCAACAGGTCATTTAGTTTGGGAATCTTTGCAAGCTGCTGAACAATTAGAAGCAGAAGGTATTTCTGTGGAAGTGATTAATATTCATACTATAAAACCTTTAGATGAAGAAATCATCTTAAAATCAGTTGCTAAAACGGGTTGTATTGTAACTGCTGAAGAGCATAATAAATTTGGTGGTTTGGGAGAAAGTGTTTCTAGAACATTGGCTTTAAATACGCCGACACCACAAGATTTTGTAGCAACAAATGATACTTTCGGTGAATCTGGAACTCCAGAACAATTAATGGCAAAATATGGTTTAGATGCAGCTGCCGTTGTTAAAGCTGTTAAAAAAGTGATTTCTAGAAAATAGTGACTTTATCGTATTTTTATCACTTAATATTTATCTAAAAATTTAAAGTATGAAAAGAATAATTTTATTCATGTGTTTGGCTTTGGGACTTAACCACATATCAAATGCGCAGATGGCTTTTGGAGTAAAAGGAGGAATTAATTACAATTCTAATTCTATAAAAGAAACAGGTCAAGATGTATTTGGTGGAGCTAACAGTAAAGCAGGTTTTCATGCAGGTGTTTGGTTGCACGCTAAAATACCTCTTTTAGGACTGTACATAAGACCCGAGTTGGTCTATACAAATTTAGAGAATGACATATTTTACATCCAAACCGCTGAAGTAGCTGCACATACATTTCAAAAAATTGACATTCCTGTTTTATTAGGAAAAAATATTTTTGGAATTGGTAATGTATTTATTGGTCCTTCTTTTCAGTATATTTTAGCTTCTGATTTTAGTATTGATGATATTTCTAGTGTTGAATCTAATGGATTTACAGTGGGACTTCAATTTGGTGGTGGTGTTGAATTTGGTAAATTAGGAATAGACGTTCGTTGGGAAAGAGCTTTTTCTGGTATTGAATCTTCTTTTATCGGACGTAATTTAGGAGATGTAAAGTATGACACTAGAATAAATCAAATTATGATAGGCTTATCCTTAAGGCTTTAGAAAAGTTAATGTTTACAAACAAAAAAGAGAGGAAAACATATTGTTTTCCTCTCTTTTTTTGTAAGCTAATTATAAAGGATTTATTTATCCTAATATTTGAGCAGCATGTGCTTTTGTTTTTACCTTTAAAATAATATCTTCAATAATACCTTTTTCATTAATAACAAAGGTAGTTCTATGAATTCCGTCATATTCTTTACCCATAAATTTCTTTGGTCCCCAAACGTTAAAAGCTTCAATAACAGCTTTGTCTTCATCTGCTAAAAGAGGAAAAGGTAATTCGTATTTATTAATGAAATTTTGTTGTCTTTTTGCAGAATCGGCACTTACTCCTAAAACATCATATCCCTTTGCTAAAAAAGATTTATAATTATCTCTTAAATCACAAGCTTCGTTAGTACAACCTGGCGTACTTGCTTTTGGATAAAAGAATAAAACTAATTTTTTACCTGCATAATCTAATAATTTAATGATGTTGCCTTCTTGATCTTTTGCTTCAAATTGAGGAGCATTATCCCCTATTTTTAATGATATCATATTTTTGTTTTAACAACAAAGATACAAAGGGAAAATATGTTTTTTTGCTTTAGAAATTAATTTTATTTCTATTTTAAGGTTGTAACTTGGCTGCTTTGAAACTTGGATACTTAAAATGAACAAACAAGAAAATGTACAATTCGTAATTGATAAACTAGAAGAATTATATCCAGAAATACCAATTCCTTTAGAACACAAAGATCCATATACACTTTTAATTGCTGTCTTATTATCTGCGCAATGTACAGATGTTCGTGTCAATAAAATTACGCCTTTATTATTCGCTAAAGCAGATAATCCTTTTGATATGATAAAAATGTCAGTCGAAGAAATTAAGGCAATCATTCGTCCTTGTGGTTTGTCACCAATGAAAAGCAAAGGGATTTATGGTTTATCAAAAATTATAATTGAGAAATATAACGGCGAAGTTCCACAATCTTTTGAAGGTTTAGAAGAGTTACCAGCCGTTGGTCATAAAACAGCAAGTGTTGTAATGAGTCAGGCTTTTGGAGTTCCTGCTTTCCCAGTAGATACTCATATTCATAGGCTAATGTGGCGTTGGAATTTAACCAACGGAAAAAACGTTGTTCAAACAGAAAAAGATGCAAAACGTTTATTTCCAAAAGAACTATGGAACGATTTACATTTGCAAATTATCTGGTATGGTCGTGATTATTCGCCTGCTCGAGGTTGGAATTTAGACAACGATATTATTACAAAAACAATTGGAAGAAAGACAGTTTTAAATGAGTATTACAAGAAACTGAAATAATTCTATCACAGAGATTCAAACAGGTTTTAATTTTTGAAGCGGGTTTATCAGGTTTTCACTGATTACTGCAAATGCATTTATTCAATAGAGCCCCAGAGAAAACACCAAAAATATCCGCAAAAATTAGCCTTATGAGTTAAAAAAAGCCTCAACGTTAATTGAAGCTTTTTCCTTTCTTAATTCAAATTCAATTCAATGAAATCATTTGATTTGGTCTTTACAATAGTTAGCGCTTTGGAAAAATTAATCAAAAATTGAACTGTTTCTTGTTTAGGCTGCATCTGAATTTCAGATAACTTTTTTGAGTAAAGTTGCATCATATGTACTGTTTAATTATGTGGTTCTAAAGTAGTAACGACGCATTTTTTACTTTATTGTTAATCCACTAAAATAATTTTATGTTTTTCTATTAATTTACGCATATTTATAAGTGCATAACGCATTCTACCTAATGCCGTATTGATGCTAACACCTGTGTTTTCACTAATTTCTTTAAAACTCATGTCTTTATACATCCGCATAATTAAAACTTCTTTTTGTTCTTCTGGTAACTCATTTACAAGATCTCTAACATCAGAAAAAATTTGCTCTTGTATCAATTTTTTTTCAGCATTTAAGTTTCCGTCACCGATAACAGAAAAAATATCAAATTCATCTGTATTTTTAAAAGAAGGCATTCTGTTCGATTTTCTAAAATGATCGATGACCAAATTATGGGCAATTCTCATTACCCAAGGTAAAAATTTACCCTCTTCGTTATAATTTCCTTTTTTTAATGTTTTGATAACTTTAATAAAAGTGTCTTGAAAAATATCTTCTGTGATGTCTCTATCTTTCACTTTACTATAAATAAAACTAAACAATCTTTGTTGATGCCTTTTTATTAAAACACCCAAAGCCGCTTCTTTTCCTTTAATATAATCACTTACTAAAATACTATCTGTAATTAAATTTTTTCGCATAACAACTACTTTTTATAGAGCAAGTTGCTCCATTGGTTTATTATTTTATTAATAATGTAAAAAGTAATTTTTAACTATATACGTCTAATTTATGGGTTATTAAGTTTTCAAATATATAATTTATTTTTAAATAGACCAACTTTATCACAAATTCAATGTCAATCTTTTTTTCAGGTCACTAAAAATAGTGGTATTTTTATAGCTTATATTTAAGATGAATGAAGCCTGATATTTCCACGATAAGCCCAAAAGAAAACATCATTATTAAAGGAGCAAGACTCCATAATTTAAAAAATATAGATGTTGTTATTCCTAGAAATAAATTAGTTGT
>TARA_B110000238_G_scaffold197546_1_pt1 | contig 16837 bp, 16 predicted proteins | sample TARA_B110000238 | Tara Oceans TARA_B110000238 (sample SAMEA4397569) | marine metagenome | biome: Polar Biome; feature: [SRF] surface water layer (ENVO:00010504); material: water (ENVO:00002006), including particulate matter (ENVO:01000060) such as... | depth 5 m | reverse complement strand
GATTTGTAATCAGCAGGTCGTGGGTTCGAGTCCCTCCATCGGCTCCAATTTTTTAAAGTCTCAAAAAAATAATTTTTTGAGACTTTTTTTTTGGCTTTAAGAATAAGAAATTGGATCATTCCTTTTTGGGCTAAATCCGAATAAAAGAAAGAAAATCGTTTTCATATCTGTACCTAGCTTGTCTCCTAAAATTTTGAATGCTCTCGTCATGTGACCTTCAATTGTTTTTACAGAAATGTTTAGATATTCTGATATTTCTATATGCGTTAGCCCTTCTTTTTTATTCAATAAAAAAATCTATTTGCATTTTGAAGGCAATTTATGGATTTCTTTATCCAACAGTTTCAGAAGTTCATCCAAGTTTTCATCTGAGCTTTCAACAACTACATCTATAGATTCCAAATATTTTTTCTCTAAAAAAAACAGGTTTATTTTTTCTATACTGATTGATGAATTCGTTATATACAGATTTGTACAGATAACTTTTCATAGAAAATAAAGGATTAATATTCTTTTTATTTGACCAAATTACCACAAATACATTCTGAACAATATCTTCTGCTGCCGCATGATCATGAAATACTGAATATGCATAGCCACATAATTTTTGATAAAAAGAGTCCATCAAAAAATCATAGGCTTTAGAATTCCCTAATTTTAATTGTTCTACTAAAAAGAAATTATTATTGAAATCAAAAAGATAATTTTTTGAAGCTTTTTTTCCGTAAATCGTTCAAAACTCTGCAATTTCACATTAGAAAATCTAACGAAATTTATTTATCTTGCAAAGACAATAAAATTATAGACAAAACTTTACAATAGCTATAATTTTCAATTAAATAGAACACATAAATTTTAAAATTAATGTCTAAGAAAGTAATTAAAGATATTTTACAAGGAAGTCTAGAAGGTTCTATACAACAAGTATCTGGCCAAGACGCTGCCTTTTTATATGCAGAATCTCCTACGAGTCCTATGCACATTGCTACTTTAACCATCGTTGAAGGTTCTTTAAAATTTGAAGACTTTAGAGATATCGTTGCCTCTAAGCTTCATTTAATTCCCAAATTCAGAAAACGACTTTTAAATGTGCCCATGAATTTAGATTATCCTTACTGGGTAGATGACCCCAATTTTGATATTGATTTGCACATCAACAGACTCAAACTACCAGATCCCTCTGACTGGAATACCTTAAGAGAACTGACCTCCTCAATTTTTAGCAGTCCTTTAGATTTAAAAAGACCTTTATGGTCTATTAGTTTTATAGAAGGTTTAGACGCCGTTTCTCAAGTGCCAAAAGGCTCTGTAGCCATCGTAACAAAAGTACATCATGTGATGATCGATGGTAGCTCTGGAGTTGGAATTATGGGTATTTTATTTGATAAAAGTATTGATGATAAAGACAAAGAAATCGCAAAACCAAAACCGTTTGAGCCAGAATCTTTGCCAGATGAATTAAGCTTGTTGCTAAAAAGCTCGCAATCCTTCTTTAAAAATCCTTTAAAAGGACCTAAATTAATTGGTGAAACTGCCTATTCATTCATCAAAGGGAAAATAAAATGGGACTTAAACAACAAAAAATCGATTTCTAGAAGTACATACTCGGTACCCAATACAATTTTTAATAAATCTGTTTCGCCGAGAAGAACTTGGGGAACTGCTATTTTGTCTTTCGAGAGAATTAACACGCTGCGTAAAATAATGAACGTTAGTATTAACGATATAATTTTAGCAATTTGTACGGGAGGCATTAGAAAATATTTAGAAGAAAAAGAAAAATTACCGGTACAGCCTTTAGTGGCAAATGTACCAATTTCTATTCGAAGCAAAGGGGAGAAACAAGAAATGAATAATCAAATTTCTAATATGTTGGTTAAAATTGCAACCCATATAAAAGACCCGGTAGAGCGTCTAGAATATATACAGGAGCAAACCAATGTAGGTAAAACCAAACACAAGGCTGTTGGTGCAAAAGCACTTTCTAAAATGGCAAATGCTGTTCCTTTTGGATTGGCAAATCTAGCCGCTGGCTTGTATAGTAAATACAATATTAAAGAATTTCACAGACCGCCATTTAACGTAACAATTACCAACGTTCCTGGCCCCCAAATGCCTTTATATTTAAGAGGTCATAAAATCTTATCCATTTTTGGTTTAACCCCAGTTCTAGATGGTTTTGGGTTGATCATTGCTGCTTTTAGTTACAATGGTTTGGTTTCTATTACCACAACTTCTGATGCCAAAACAATGCCAGACGCCGATAAGTTTTCTAGGTATATTAGAGAATCTGCCAACGAATTAGAAGAGGTTATTTTAGAAAAAGGGAAAGAGAAAACAAAATCTAAAGTTCTACAGCTTAAAAGCACTGCGTTTTTTACTGCCTTAAAAAAGCATTTAAATGAGGATGAAAAAACGCGAAAACAATATATTGGTTTGTATGATTTTCATTTAGGAAAAAGTGACTTAAATTATCAGCTTGGTATTGCAGAAGAATCGGTCAGTTTTAGAAAGAAAGAAACGACAAAACCGCTTGTAAAAATAGAAATCGATGACGAAAACTTAAGTAACCTTTTCAAAAAGAAATTATTATTGGATGAGGTCACTATTCAAGGGAGAATTAAAATAACTGGAACTCAAAAGAATTCTGATAAATTTTTAAAATTACTATCAAATTTTTTAGAAAATAGTTAATGAGTTTTCAAACGGATACATATCAATCTTTTGATGGCGAAACTATTTTTTATTACAAATGGCCAGCAAATAAAAAGAAATCTTTAAAGGGAATTATTCAAATTTCTCATGGTGTTGGCGAACATGCAGGCAGGTATCAATCTGTTGCAAAACTCCTTCAAAAAAAAGGCTTTGAAGTGTATGCACATGACCATAGAGTTCATGGGGTATCTGCAAAAAGTCCTGATCATTTGGGCTTTTATGATGGTGATGATTATTTTTCTGATGCGATTTTTGATATGCGAAAATTGACAGAAATCATCAAAAAAGAGCACCCAAATAAAAAAATAATACTGTTTGGGCATAGCATGGGCTCTTTATTAAGTAGAGAATATGTAACCCTATATGGTGGCGATGTAGAAGCTTTAATTTTATCTGGAACGGCGAGCTTTATGAGAGGTTTAGGCACTGTTGGCTTAATCAGCGCCAAAATTTTCAGTAAACTGAATGGAAAGCATAGAAGTAACGAGATTTTAAAAAATCTCTTTTTCAATCAGTTTAACAAAAAGTTTGAACCAAACAGAACAAAAGTAGATTGGATTAGTAGCGATGAAGAACAAGTAGATATTTTTGAAGCAGATCCTTTAAGAATTGAAGATTTTTCGTTGAGTGTTTTTTTAGATATTTTAAAAGGAAGTAAAAAATTAAATAAACCACCAACGTTTGAAAATACACCTAAAAATTTACCCATCTATATGTTTTCTGGTGATAAAGATCCTGTTGGAGAAATGGGAAAAGGTGTGAAAAAAGTTGCAGCAAACTATAGAAAAGCGGGCATTAAAGATCTTACCTTAAAATTATACAAAGATGGTAGACATGAAATGCTGAATGAAGTTAATAAAATTGAGGTTGAGCAAGATCTCTTAAAGTGGCTTAACGAAAGATTCAAAGCCAAAAATTAATTTATGGAAAGTAACAAAATAGTATATACATCATTTACCAAATTTGCAGTAGCAATTGCAGTTTCTCAAGGCGCTACTTTAAGCCAAGCAAAAGAAATTATTATCAATAGTTTTGATAGACATCCGTATGCTAAACATATTTCTAAAATCATTAAAAAAGTGAAATTAGAAAAAGAAAATTTAAGTATTTTAAGTTCGCACTGCATTTCTATTTGCGAGGATTTTGGACCTGATAGAGACTATATCACCTTGGTTTTACGACTAGAAAGTATTTATAAAAATGAGGTTTTTAAAGATATCGAAAAAGATACAATCGCAAACCTCATCAATAAATTTAAATCAGAAATAAATCGAATTAATGCAAACATACCTCCTCCTCCATTATTTAATGTTCTGTTAGAAACTAGATCTGTGGTAGAATGGACCTCTATGTTTTGGTTATATCCCTTTATCCCGAAACATAAAAGTAAAAAAAGCAAACCCGTGTTGCTCATGCCACCTTATCTAGGCAACGATACTTCGACAACTTTTGTTAGAAAGTATTTAAAATCCTCAGGTTTTAAAACCTATAAATGGGAGTTGGGCGTAAATATGATTAACTCAAAATCATTGCCCAAATTAATTGAAAAACTGGATGAAATCTATGATAAACATCAAGAAAAAGTAAGTCTTGTTGGCTGGAGTGGTGGCGGAATTTTCGCTAAAATAATTGCCAATAGATATCCTGAAAAAGTAGAACAACTCATCACCATTGGCTCACCTGTTTGGGGTGTTAAAAATATGAAAACTCCAATTATAAAAACACTAGAGTTTTTAAGAGGCACCAAAATAAAAGAAAGGAACCTTAAATTTATCAAAGAATTAGAAGAAATCCCTGACCTTCCTATCACTTGTATTTATACAAAAACAGATGGTTTAATTCCTTGGAAAAACTGCATGGAAGCAGAAACCTATAGAAATGACATTAAAAATGTAGAAGTTTTTGGAAGTCATTGCGGAATGGGCGCAAACGCAACGGTTCTTTTAACCGTCGCAAATGCGTTGAATTCAAACATAGAAAAAATAGCGAAGAAAACAATTATTGAGAAATTTGAAACCTTATTCTTTCCAAAATTTTGGGAGCAAAAAGGAGTATCAAAATTTACAAATCTTTTTTTTAATTAAATATGGAACATAATTTAAAGAACATTATCGATAATTCTAAATTTCAAGAAACATTGGCATCAATTGCCAAAGAGCAGGAAATGGATCTTGCTGAAGTTCAGAAAAACGGAGAAGAATGTCTTTCAGAATTATACTCGCAACAGCACCCTATTGCGAATATGTTGTCTGTTAAAGGATTCCAATTTATGATATCTAAAGCGTATAATAGTAAAATAGACATTGATCCGCAAGAAATAAAAAAGCTCATGAAATTAATGCGACAAAATTCGGTTGCATTTATTTTAACTCACAAAACCTATTTAGATTCTGTGGTTTTAGTGACCACTTTAGCGCGTTATGGAATGCCAATTCCCTATACTTTTGGTGGCATCAACCTGGCGTTCCCGGGCTTTAAGCAATTAGGAAAAAACTCGGGTTTAATTTTTATCCGAAGAAGTTTTAAAGACGATCAGATTTATAAAGCTTCTTTAAGACATTATATTTCTTGTATGATAGAAAATGGTGATCATTTAACCTGGAATATCGAAGGAACTCGTTCGAGAACTGGTAAGATTGTCTACCCACAAATGGGTATTTTAAAATACATCATGGAAGGCGCCCAAGAAAGCACGAGAAACATAAAGTATGTGCCTGTCTCTATTGTTTATGATTTGATTCCTGATGTAAAACAAATGACAGAAGAAGGCAAAGGAAAAGAGAAGAAATCTGAAGATATTAAGGACTTTGTAAACTATTTTAAAAAATTAGGTAATGAATATGGCAAAGCTGCCATACGTTTTGGAGAACCTGTTGAAGTTGGCGAACATCAAAATGCTATTATTCCAGATATTGAAGAAGACAGTTATTCTGATAAATACATCTTACCACGTTTTGCTTTTGAGTTGATTCATAAGGCAAATATGATAACGCCTGTAACCACAGTTTCATTAGTCTGTAACGTGTTATTAAACAACTTTGCACTTACTAAAAAAGAGATTGAAATCGATGTCATTAAATTAATGAATTACATTGAGCAACGTAAGAAAGATGTTTTAATTGAACGCGGAAAAAGTATTAGTGCCTCCGTTCAGAAAGCATTGAACTTATTAAAAAGTTCAAGTATTGTTCAAAAAAACAAAGCGGGCTATAAGACCCAATATAATTTGGCTCCAACAGAGTTTTTATCAGCAACGTATTACGCAAATATGGCATCTGCACATTTGTATCATAGAGCTTTTATAGAAATGGCTTTGGTAAAAATTAAAGATGAAAAAACAAATAGAATTTTGTCTTTTTGGGAAGAAATAATGCGCTTAAGAAATCTATTTAAATTTGAATTTTTTTACACAAATAAGCCACAATTCAGCTCTGAAATTGAAGCAGAATTAAATTTATTTAATAAAAACTGGAGAGGTATTATTGGGGATCCTGAAGGGAATATTGAAAACTTATTAGCAAAGCAAGAATTATTTGTTTCTAAAGGACTTTTATTGGTTTATCTAGAATCAAACAAAGTAGTTTGCCACACGCTACATACTTGGGATTTAGAAGATGAATTTTCTGATGGTGAATTTATAGAGCTCTGTCTTTTTAAAGGAAAAGAATTGCATTGGCAAAACAGAATTAGCAGACTAGATAGTGTTTCAAAACCATTTTTAATAAGTGCTTTGCGTTTGGCAAAAAACAGTAAACTAACGCCTGTTGATAAAAAAATCGATTTCGCAGAATTAGATAATTGGATGGATTTATTAGACAATCTTACAGAACGTCTTCGCTTTTTACAAAAATTAGAATTGGTCAGAGCAAAAAAAATCTCATTTGAAAATACTGATGAAAACGGAGTTGTTCCAGGCTCGGAGTTAGAGAGTATTTCTCACGAAATAGAAAAAGATGAAAAAGGCCCCCATATTGCCGCTTTTTTCGATTTAGACAGAACTATTATTAACGATTTTTCTGCAAAACAATTTGTAAAATCCCGCTTATTAAGCGGAAAATCAACTCCAAAAGAATTGCTCTCTCAATTTATTGCCATTATTGCGTATGCTAGTGGTAATAGAGATTTTGAAAGCCTTACTAAAATTTCTGCTTTGGGTGTAAAAGGTATTAAAGAAAAACAATTTATAGATTTAGGAGAAGAAATTTATCACGAACATTTGGCTTCAACCATTTATCCTGAATCTAGAACCTTAATTGCTTCGCATTTAGAAAGAGGACATCAAGTCGTTATTATTTCGGCAGCAACACGTTATCAAGTCACGCCAATTGCAAACGAATTGGGCATTAAAGACATTTTCTGCACAGAAATGGAAGTCCAAAAAGGAAAATTTACAGGAATTATTTCAGAAATGTGCTGGTCTGAAGGAAAAGCAAGAGCAGGACGTACCTTTGCAAAAACCAACAATATCGATCTTTCTAAAAGTTTCTTTTACACAGATAGTATCGACGATTATCCGCTGTTAGAAATTGTTGGAAAACCAATTGCTACAAATCCAGATACTAAACTTTCTCAATTAGCTTTCGAAAACAATTGGCCAATTCTACGTTTTAAAGAAAACACAAAGAAACCCTTGGTAAACGGATTAAGAACAGGTTTGGCCGCTGCAAGTATTTATCCATCTGCGGTAAAAGGTTTGATAAAAGGCTCCTTATCGATGTCAAGACAAGAAGGCGCTAATGCTGCAATTTCGAGTATTGGTGATCTCGGAACTAAATTAGCGGGATTAGATATTGCCGTAAAAGGGAAACATAATTTAGTAGATCATAGACCCGCAATATTTTGTTTTAATCATCAAAGTTCGGCGGACTTTTTTATCCTTTTAAAAATATTAAGAAAAGACATTGCAGGTATTGCTAAAAAGGAATTAGAATATACACCATTGGGACCTATTTTTAAAGCGATGGGTGCTATTTTTATCGATCGTTCAAATAAAGCGAAAGCAATTGCAGCCATGAAACCTGCTATTGAGGCATTAAAAAACGGCACCTCGATTGTAATTGCTCCCGAAGGAACAAGAAGTGGTAGTAAAACACTTGGTACCTTTAAAAAAGGCGCATTCCATTTAGCGATGAAGGCTGGCGTACCCATTGTACCTATCGTCATAAAAAACGCCTACATGGCGATGCCAAAAGGTAGTAAAATATTTAAACCAACACATATAGAAGTGGTTGTTTTAGATCCTGTAGATACTTCTGAATGGAAACCAAAACATATAAATTCTTATGTAGAAGAAGTAAGAAATCTATTTTTGAAAGAGTTAGACAATTAATAAAACTAAATTTATGAAACTAAAAGTTGGATTATTAGGTGGAGGTTCTTGGGGAACAACAGTGGCATCTTTAACAGCAAAAAATAGTTCAACCATTATTTGGGCTAGAAATGCAGAAACTGTAGCAGAAATTAACGAAAAGAATACAAACGAAAAGTATTTGCCAAATGCAAAACTAACTCCTTCTTTAAGAGCATCTAAATCCATCAAAGAAACTGTTGAAGAAGCAGATGTCATTGTAATGGGAGTTCCAGCTCAAAGTTTTAGAAAAGTTTTAGAAGAAGCAAAACCTTATATACGGCCATGGGTCCCAATTATTAATTTGGCAAAAGGATTAGAAATCAGTACAAAAATGCGCATGACAGAAATTATTAATGAAATAATGCCTGGCCATCCCGCAGGAGTTTTAACAGGTCCTAATTTAGCGAAAGAAATTCATTTTGGAAACGCTGCTGCTGCTGTAATTGCGATGGTAGACAAAACAATTGCTGTTAAATTACAATCGGTTTTTAGTTCTGGCTTGTTTAGAGTGTACACGAATTCTGATGTTATTGGATGTGAATTAGGTGGCGCTTTAAAAAACATCATCGCCATTGCAACAGGCATGGGTGATGGCGCAAATGCAGGTGATAATACACGTGCTGCCATTATTACTAGGGGATTGGCAGAATTAACAAGATTAGGCATTGCCATGGGAGGTAAAAAAAGCACTTTTGCTGGTTTAGCCGGTATGGGAGATTTAGTTGCTACTTGCTCTAGCTCTAAAAGTAGAAATCATCATGTTGGTTTTCAATTAGGACGAGGTAAAAGTTTAGAGCAAATTATTGAAGAGATGAATGAAGTTGCAGAAGGTGTAAAAACATCAAAAGTAGTTATGGAATTGGCCAAAGATTATAAGGTTGATATGCCAATATCTCAAGAAATTTACAAAGTTTTATACGAAGGAAATACAGTAAACGAGGCTTTTAAAGGTTTAATAAGATATGAAATTGGTTCTGAAAAGGAACCTGGATAAAATTAAAATCATGACAAAAAAACAAACACAAACAGCCTCTTTTATGGTTCGTTTTCATCAACAGATATTTGAAGAACTTGGTGAATCTAAAATTCAATGGCGAGGAAAAATTTCTCATGTGCAAGATGGTGACGAAAAACGCTTTTCAGACTTTAACGATGCGCTCAATTTCATGCAACATAAATTATCCGAATTGACAGAAGAAGCCACAAAACACGAAACATCTGAAAAACAAGAAAGCATAATTGACAAAAGCCTTTCTATGTGGAAAACCATTAAAGATGTTGGACCAAAAGTATTGAGAGATACCTTAAAAGATCCTAAAAAACAGTTCACACATTTGCAGGATGGGATTCAAGACAAAATAAATATTTTTGGTGAAGAAATTTCAGAAAAAGTCCAAATTAACGAATGGAGAAACGCATCACGATCAGACTTTAATAAAATTCAAAATCAAATAGAAAATTTATCCAGCGAGATAAAAAAGCTCTCTACAAAAATGGATACTATAAAGAAAAAATAGGATCTATATGTCAGACTTCCTTCAACAATTGAACGCATTACAAACCTTTCAAGAAAATGCACAGATTCGCATTGAAACTTTGGGGAGTTTTTGCGTGTGGAGAAATCAACAAAAAATAGACAACAAAGAATGGGGACGAGATAAAACTGTTCAACTACTTCAATATTTCGTTTCAAACCGCCAGAGAAATGCACTTCATAAAGAAAAAATTATGGATGGTTTATGGGAAGATTGGAATGATCGCGATTTTAAAGTTGCCCTACACGGCATTAATAAGACGTTAGAACCAGAAAGACCCTCTAGAACCGAGCCTATATTTATATTAAGGCAAGGTGTTAGTTATCAGATTGATTTAGAAAAAATCTGGATTGATGTGGAGGCATTAGAGAAATATATCATTATTGGTAACGAAGCTTTTACAAGTGATATCTCTATCTCAAAAACAGCCTACAAAGCTGCTATTGATTTATACAAAGGCTCTTATTTACCCAATAGAATTTACGAAGATTGGACATCTGAAGAAAGAGAAAAAACACAACTTTCAATACTAGGTGCTTATGTTACATTAGCAGAAATTTTGGTAGATGAAAATCCTTTAGAAAGTATTCGTTTAGCTCAAAAAGCATTAGCAATTGATAATACTTGGGAAGATGCATACAGAATACAGATGAAAGCATATATAGTGAAAGGTAACAGACCACAAGCCATAAAAACATATATGAAGTGTGAAGTTATTTTAGAGGAAGAATATGGTATTTCTCCTTTGCCAGAAACAAAAAAGTTATTGAAACAAATAGAAGAAATCTCTTAAAAATTAAAAATGCAAATTTCACAAATTTGCACAGATTACGACTCTAGCTTCACGCTACTGCAGAAGAAAATTATATGGAAGCGTTTATAGTTCTTCATTCATGAAATCCTTGTTAAAAATTTTCATAAACATTAGTGCGGTTATTAAAATTCGTATTTAAAGTTGAAATTAGTATCTCAAAAAGAGCACTGTAACTCATTTGCAACTCCCCTTTTTTAAATTCGCGTTATAATTACTGAATAAGACTAAAAAAAGATGAAAACAATATCAACAAACAACATTAAAAAAAATTCTTCAAAATTAAATATGATGGCTTTAAAAACTACAGAAAAAGCAGTTATTAAAACGATCAATAAAGCAGAATATTTGCAAGAATTTACATCAAAGTCAATAAAGAAAACATTACATTTTTCTGAAAAGCAGCAAGAGAAAATTTTCAATAATCTTGAAAATGGGAAAGACATGATTTGGAAGAACTTAAATAAAACTTTAGACTTTTTCAGTAAGAACTAGTTTGTAACTCATTTGCAACTTGCGTATTGTAAGTTTGCAGTATAAAAATTAAATAAATTTAAAAACAATATATCATGGCAACTAACAAGTCGAAAACAAGAAAAGAAAATAATTTAGGAAAAGCAAAAGCAATCGTTAAAAGAATAAATAATGATTTAATTGATGCTTCTTTCAACGCGATTGAAACGACTGTGAAAACAGGAGAAAAATGGCAAAAATTGACCGCAAAATTGGCGAAAAAAGCAGAACCATTGACCAAGCAACAAATAAATATGGTTGTTGAAACTGCTGAATCGATTAAAGGTCAGTTAGAAAATAGCACTGAGCGTTTAAAAACATTGGTAGGTTATGATCCAAAGATGATGCAAAATGCAAAGAAAATGGTTCATGAAAATCCTTTAGTTGAAAAAGCGGAAGAATTGAAGGACAAACTTGAAAAGGAACTTTCTAATAATAAATTAGTAAAGAAGGCGGAAAAAATGTCTGAAAAACTAAAAAAGAATATTTCTTCGACCATTAATGAGGCAAAAGAAAAATTAGAGGATTATGCTGAAAATGCAATGGAATCCATAGTTGGAAAAACAGCGAAAGCAGCGCCAAAGAAAGCAAAAAAAGCTACTAAAAAGAAAGTTGTTAAAAAAGAAAAAATAGTTACACAAAAAGAGGAGGTAACAGCAGCCTTATCAGAAGATATTAAAGAAGAGGTAATTGTAGAAAAAATTATAGTTGCTAAAACTGAAGTTGTAGACAATTTAAAAGTGATTAAAGGAATTGGGCCCGTTTTAGAAAAATCATTGAATGATTTAAATATAACTGCTTACGATCAAATTTCAAAAATGACTTTAAAAGACATGACTAAATTACTCAATGATGGTGGTATTAATGCTAAAATTTATGATTTATCTGGATGGAAAGCGCAATCAAAACTAGCTTTAGAAGGTGATATGGAAGCTGTTAAAAATTGGGAAAAGAAATAAGGAGTTTGCACTAAAAAAACACAGTGATGAAAATAAAAAAAATAAATACTAAAAAAATTACAGCGAAAGTAAATGATGCTTTACAAACTGCAAAAGCTTCAATGACAGAAGCAAACGATTATGCTTTAAACAATACAGAAGAAATAGTTTCAGAAACGATAACCATTGCAAGTCAATGGCAAAAAGTGACTGAAAAAGCTTTAAAAGGTGGGGTTCAATTACTAGATAATCAGCAAAATTTAATTTTTGATACTTTAGAAATGTACAAAGGTCATTTTGTAGAAGGTCAAAAAAGATTCACCAAAATATTTGCTTAACAACTTCTCTTATTATATACTAAAACCAAGTTAAAATTTAACTTGGTTTTTTGTTTTTATACCGATTGTTTCCCGTTCAACTCCAAAACGTTTCGTATTTTTGTTGTTTAATATTTTTACATGAAAAAAAAGAAAAATAGTTCTAAATTAGACATCCTAACACTCTATATGGACCTTGTTTCTGAACACAAAATGAGACCGACAGATGTGGAAGATTTTTGCGAACAAGTAAATTTAGCCGAAGATAATTTTTACGAACATTTTAAATCACTAAAAAAAGTAGAGAAAACTATTTTTAATGAGCTTTTTAAGAACTCTTTAGAGGTTTTAAATGAAAGTGAAGAGTTTGTTTCTTTTGATGGAAAAAATAAATTATTAAGTCTTTATTTTACATTTTTTGAAAACTTAACGCTTAATAGAGCCTATGTAGAAGTGGTTTTAAAAGGATGCAAAACTCAGCTAAAATCTTACAAAACACTTTCTAGTTTGCAGAAAAGCTTTTTAACGTTTGTAGAGAACTTATCCTTGTCAGAAAGCATTTTACCTATTGATGGTTTAGAAAAACTACAGACTAATCTTATTAATTATGCTGCTTGGGTTCAGTTATTAGCTACTCTAAAATTTTGGTTAGAAGATACATCAGAGTCTTTTGAAAAAACCGATATTTTCATAGAAAAATCAATCAATACGAGCTTCGAACTTATTGAAAACAAATTCCTGAAAAATGCTTTTGACTTTGGGAAATTCGTGTACATAGAAAAATTTCAAAAAAAGCACTAGAAAAATCATGAAAAAAGCAAGTAGTATTCCAATTACGAAAATTCAACGAGCATCAAAATTGTTTAGTACAGGTGCAAAAGTTGGTGTCAATTATTTAAAATATTATGGTGATAAAATCACCAAAACTGAAGAAGATGCAAGAGAAAAGTTAAATAAAAATAACGCAGAAGATATTTACGACAGCTTAAAAGATTTAAAAGGAAGTCCTTTAAAAGTTGCGCAAATGTTAAGCATGGAAAAAAGTATTTTGCCAAGAGCGTATGTAGAAAAGTTTTCTTTGGCACAATTTTCTGTACCACCACTTTCCGAAGCATTGGTTTTAAAAACATTCAAAAAGAGTTTTGGTAAGTTTCCATCAGAAATCTATGAAAAATTTGATGTAAAAGCATACAATGCCGCTAGTATTGGTCAGGTTCATAAAGCGGAAAGAGAAGGAAAAAAATTGGCCGTTAAAATTCAATATCCAGGAGTTTCAGATAGTATAAAATCTGATTTAGCACTATTAAAACCTTTTGTGATTAGAATGTTTAAGATGAAAGGTAAAACTTCTGATGAATATTTCTTTGAAGTTCAAGATAAATTATTGGAAGAAACTGACTATATTTTAGAAGTAAAACAAAGCCAAGAAATTGTAGACGCTTGTTCGCATATTCCAAACATTGCTTTTCCTAATTATTATCCAGAATTATCATCCAAACAAATCATTACGATGGATTGGATGAAAGGCATCCATTTATCCGAATATACAAACTCCAATCCAGCGCAAGAAAAATCCAATAAAATAGGACAAGCTTTATGGGATTTTTTCATGTTTCAAATTCATAATTTAAAGAAAGTGCATGCAGATCCTCATCCTGGAAATTTTTTAATTTCGGAGGATCAAACTTTAATTGCACTAGATTTTGGATGTATGAAAACCATTCCGCTATCATTTTACACGCCGTATTTTGAACTGGCAAGAGTAGATACACTTGCTGACAAAAAACTTTTTGAAGAAAAAATGTTCGAGTTAGAAATTTTGAGCAACGAGGATAGCAAAGAAGAATATGAATTTTTCAGCGGAATGTTTCATGAAATGCTCTCTATTTTTACCCAACCGTTTCATGTAGAAACCTTTGATTTTTCTGATCCGAAATTTTTTGGCAGTATCGCTGAATTTAGTGAGCGCTATGCTAAAAACACGGAGTTAAGATCCTACAATGCAAGTAGAGGTTCGAAGCATTTTATTTACATGAATAGAACCTTTTTCGGTTTGTATAACTTGATGTTTGATTTGAAAGCAAAAGACATAAAGATTAATAATTTTATGAATCTGTAAAATCTTTAGTATTTTTGTGACATAATCACCAAAAAAATCAATCAACTAATATGTTAATTATTGGAATTGCAGGCGGAACTGGCAGTGGAAAAACGACCGTTGTAAATCAAATTATAAAAGAGTTACCCACTGATGAAGTGTGTGTAATGTCTCAAGATTCTTACTATAAAGAAACAATCAATCTCTCTTATGAAGAAAGAAAAAAAATAAATTTTGATCACCCAAGGGCTATTGATTTTGAGTTATTAATTGAGCATTTAAAAGAACTAAAAAGGGGGCAGACGATAAACCAACCTGTTTATTCGTTTGTAACACATAATAGGACCGAAGACTTTCTAAAAACACATCCTAGGAAAGTTGTAATCGTAGAAGGAATTTTAATTTTTAATAGTGAAGAATTGCGCAATTTATTCGAGATAAAAATCTTTGTGCATGCAGAGACTGATGAGCGCTTAATACGCAGAGTTCGCAGAGATATTGCAGAAAGAGGAAGAAATATTGATGAAGTATTAACCCGTTATCAAACAACATTAAAACCGATGCATCAGCAATTTATAGAACCAACAAAAAACTTTGCAGATATTATAATCCCAAATGACCGCTACAATACGGTTGCAATCGACGTGGTAAGAAGTGTAATAAATGAACGCCTATAAATGAGTTTTCTTCAAAGTTTAAAAAAAAGTTCTGTTTTTAAAGTTCTTACAAATACATTTGTGATGATTTTAATTCCGTTTATTATTTGGATGCTTTTTTTTGATGAAAACTCTTATGTAACTCACAACAAGTTTGACAAAGAAATAGAGGAGTTAGAAAGCACCATTTTATTCTATAAAGATAAGATTGGTCAAGATAAAGAAACCATCAAAAAATTACAAGATTCTCTAGAATTAGAAAGATTTGCTAGAGAAAAATATTTGATGAAAAAAGAAAACGAAGATATTTATATTATTGAATTTGACACCCTAAAAAAATAATGAGTACATATCTATTTGATGATTTTGAACCTGTATCCGCATCTGCTTGGAAACAAAAAATTCAAGTAGATTTAAAGGGTGCAGATTATAATGAAAGTTTACTTTGGCAAACAGAAGAAGGCATTGTTGTAAAACCATTTTACACAAAAGAAGATAGAACAAATACAACAATAAACTTACCAAAAAAAGGTTTTCATATTTGTCAGACTATTTTTATTGATGATGAAAAAATAGCAAATTATTTAGCTGTTGATGCTTTGAAAAGAGGTGCTACCGCCATTCAATTTAAAGTCGTTAAGAAATTTAATTATCAAAAGGCTTTAAAGAAAATTGATCTAAAAAAAACAATACTTTATTTTCAGTTTTCGTTTTTAGATGCAGATTTTCAAATAGAACTCTCTAATTATTGTGATTCAAATAACGTGTTTTTTCAGACAGATATTATTGGTAATTTGGCTGAAAACGGCAATTGGTATATCAGCTTAAAAGAAGATTTTAACCAATTAGAACCTATAGTTACCTCCACACAAAGTTGTATTTCAGTTTCTGGTGATTTATATCAAAATGCGGGCGCAACGATAACCCAGCAATTAGCCTATACTTTAGCCCACGCAAATGAATATTTGAATCATTTTGGAAAAGAGGTTGCCTCTAAAATTCACTTTACTTTTTCTGCCAGTAGCAATTACTTTTTTGAAATTGCCAAATTAAGAGCCTTCAGAATTTTATGGGAAACTCTTTTAAATGAATATGATGTAAAAAACCATGAAGTTCATCTCTTTACACAACCCAGTTTGCGTAATAAAACACTGTATGATTATAATGTAAATATGTTGCGAACAACCTCTGAATCTATGAGTGCTATTTTAGGAGGCTCAAATACGGTTTCAACCATTGCTTATGATGCGATGTATCATAAATCCAACGAGTTTGGTGAGCGAATTGCAAGAAATCAACTTTTAATTTTACAACAAGAAAGTTATTTACAAGAAGCTCAAAAAATGGCTGATGGCACCTATTATGTGGAATCAATTACCAATCAATTAGCAGAAAAAGCATTAATTATATTTAAAAAAATAGAAAAAACTGGCGGATTTTTAAAGCAACTGAAAGCTGGAAATATTCAAAAGAAAATAGCAGAAAGTGCTTTAAAAGAAGAAGAAAATTTCAAGGCAAACAAAATTATTTTATTGGGCACAAACTTGCAAATTAATAAAGAAAATAAAATGAAGCGTGATTTAGAGTTGTTTCCTTTTGTAAAACAAAGAAATATAAAAACAATCATCATACCGATTAACAGAAAACGTCTTTCTGAAACTATAGAGAAAGAACGAATAGCCCAAGAAGATGACTAGAAAATCATTCGAACATATAAAACTTAAAAGTGCTACAACAGCACCTAAACGAAGCTTTAAACACGAAGATTTTGTGGCAGGAATTGCGCCAAATTTAAGAGGGCCTTATGCTACAATGTACGTTAGAAGACCTTGGACCATTCGGCAATATGCAGGTTTTTCTACCGCTGAAGAAAGTAACTCTTTTTACAGAAGAAATTTAGAAGC
>TARA_B110000238_G_scaffold81916_1_pt1 | contig 16886 bp, 14 predicted proteins | sample TARA_B110000238 | Tara Oceans TARA_B110000238 (sample SAMEA4397569) | marine metagenome | biome: Polar Biome; feature: [SRF] surface water layer (ENVO:00010504); material: water (ENVO:00002006), including particulate matter (ENVO:01000060) such as... | depth 5 m | reverse complement strand
CTAGTGGGTGCAGAGCGTTCTGGCCTACCTGAATGCGAAGCCATCAAAATAATTCGCATTGATGGAGCACTGTTTTTTGGTGCAGTGGATTATGTACAGACGGCGTTGATGGCGATACCACAGAAGCACGTGCTTATCGTCGCTAGCGGCATTAATTTTATCGACCTGGCAGGTACCGAATTGTTAGCCAATGAGGCTAGGCGGCTAGCCGCTATAGGTGGTGGATTGTATCTCTGCAATCTTAACGGCCGGGTCATTAAACCCATTATTCGTAACGGCCAATTAAACACTATCGGTAAACGCCATATTTTCGCCACTAAGGCTCAAGCCCTAAGTGCTATAGATACCAAGTTAAGGGACCATAGTTGTTCCGGTTGCGAAAACCGCTAAGCTCTGGCTCTGACCGTTTCAATTTGTGCAGCGGTTAACGATCATCTTGTTGTTTGTTCAATTACTATTTTTTCTCGCCAGTCAGTTTCCAACGCGCACGACTACCCTCGTTGTTACTTAGTATCAGCTTACCCATGAGTTCCATAACGTTATTCAATTCATCATCGTCTAAGGCCCCTGCTAGGCGCTCCTGTGCTCGGATCATATGGGGTTGAACTGCATCTACAAGCTCCCGCCCTGCAGCGTTAATACACGCCAGTTTTGCTCGCTTATCCACCACACTTACGGGGCGTTCCAAAAGCCCACGACGCTCTAAACGCCGAATCACATCAGCCGCAGTGTTACGATCCACTCCCAATTGGTTGGCGATGGTCACCTGATCTAGAACCTCTTGATCATACAAAACCGTTAGCACACCAAACTGCACAGGGGTAAGGTTAAATTCCTCGCACTCTTCCAAAAATATAGCTACATGTATTTGATGTAAACGACGAATTAAATGGCCTGGCCGACTCCATAAGTTGCTAAAGTCTCTAGGCTTGGTGTTCTTAATCATATTATTTAACTTTTTCCTTTAACTTCTATCTTCACACTTTCGGTCAAATCATCTTATTTTAGACGTGGCGAGCTTAACCGAATTTGCTCACTATTGCACCCCGAGGGTAGCAAATCAGAGGCGTTGACAACTCAAAAGTGGGGCGTATACTACCTATTAGCTGTTCTGCAATTCTTAAGCTGGTTTGCGATACAGCAGGGCATTACTGACCATGCCCTATATTATGACAATAAATATTTGGCTTTATTTTTTGTAGGGAGCCATGGGAGAGGTGGGTTATGGGTTGGACTATCGGAGTAGATGTAGGTGGTACATTCACAGATTTCTACGCTGCCAACAGCACATCTGGTGCTATACATGTAGGTAAGACTTCGTCAACGCCTGCCAACCCCGCCGATGCAATCTTAAATGGCCTAGATGCACTGTGTAAAAAACACAACATACCCATGCAAGAAATCGAACGGATATCCCATGGTACAACTGTAGGCACCAACGCCCTTATTCAGCGCACGGGCAGTCGTGTAGCATTAGTGACAACAAAAGGGTTTCGGGATTTGTTAGAAATTGGGCGCCAAACAAGGCCTCATATGTACGATTTACAAATTGATCACCCTGCTCCACTAGTTGATAGAGAGCATCGAATTGAACTCAATGAGCGTATCGGTGCTTTAGGTGAAATTGTTAATGAGCCCACTTTAGCAGAGATAGATGCCGCAGTTGACGCAGTTATTGCGTCTAAAGCCAAAGCTTGTGCAGTAGGTTTTTTGTTTGGCTTTCGAAACCCTGTACATGAGCAACAATTTGCCGCTGCATTACATGCCAGAGCCCCTCAAATCTCAGTATCACTGTCTTCAGAGGTGCAGCCAGAATTTCGTGAATACGAACGATTCTCTACCACTGTTTTAAACGCATATTTACAACCTGTACTAAGCCAGTATATTCATACTTTAGAACAAGGTGTAGAGGCAGCTGCTCCTGGCGCTAGTTTGGGAATCAATCAGTCAAGTGGGGGCTTAATGTCGCCCAAACGTTCTAGAAAGTTCCCAATACGAACTGCCCTATCTGGCCCAGCTGCTGGCGCAGTAGGAGCTGGGCACGCCGCTAGCCAAACCAATAGACGAAACATTATTACCTTAGATATGGGTGGTACCAGTGCTGATGTAGCTTTGATACGTGACTTTAAAGTTGACCTCGCTTTCAACCGAGACGTAGCGGGCTTCCCCATCCGCATGCCTTGTGTAGATGTTGAAACCGTTGGTGCAGGCGGTGGTTCTATCGCCTGGTTTGATCGTGATGGTCTTATTAAAGTTGGCCCTATAAGTGCTGGAGCCGTACCTGGTCCTGCCTGCTATGGCGCAGGCGGCGATCAACCAACGGTTACTGATGCGAACTTGGTGTTAGGCCGCTTATCCACCCGTGGACTGTTAGATGGGGATATGGGGCTTGATGAGGCTTTATCTCGTGCTGCTTATCAACCACTAGCTGATCAGTTAAATTTTAGTGTTGAAAAAACAGCACACGGCGTATTGGGTATTGTGGTCGCCAATATGGTGCGTACCATTCGCATTATTTCTGTGGAGCGTGGACACGATCCAAGGGACTTTGTTTTGATGCCATTTGGTGGCGCAGGCCCGTTACAAGCGCGTGATGTTGCAGTGGCACTTGGCATGAAAGAAATGGTTATACCTGCAGCTCCAGGTATAGTCTGTGCTCAAGGATTACTGGTATCAGATTTAAAGGAAGACTTTGTCTCGAGTACACGTTTCAAGTTAGGTGCGAGTAACTCCAGCCTCTTAGCTAGTCTATTACAAGAACTTAATGCTAAAGCCCAGTCATGGTTTGAGTCTGAAAACGCTCCCACAGATGGCCGCCGAGTTGAGTTAGTTGCAGACGCACGATATGTGGGCCAGAACTTCGAATTAGCTGTTGCCGTCGCGGCTGGCTCTCGACTCATAGAATCAGACCTACCAAGCATGGAATTTTTGCATGCTAAATTCTGTGAAGTGCATGAGCTCGCCTATGGCTATGCCAGTACCGAAGCACCCATCGAAATAGTCAACGTACGCCTATCAGCTAGTGCCCGTCTGCATGTATTTGAAAATCGTAGTGCAGCATCAATCACCCCTCCTGCTCCTAAAGCCAGAGCACAGCAGCCCGTTTTTTTTGACGATGAACATTCAGTTACCACCAACTTATACGACCGCAGTACCTTGTTAAGTGGCCAACGGATATATGGGCCAGCAATTATCGAGCAACTAGATACCACGACCCCCATTTACCCAAATGACATTGCCGAAGTCACACCAGACGGACATTTAATCGTCACTATTAATACGGAGCTTTCAGCATGAGTAACTCAGCCGATCAATTAGACCCTATTCGACTCGAAATCATTGCTAATGGCCTTCGGTCCATTGCCGACGAATGTTTTATTGCGCTAATGCGTTCAGCCTACTCTACTAACATAAAAGAGCGCAAAGACCACTCTATAGCCATTCTAGACAAACAGGGTCGCTTAGTCGTTCAGGCTGCTCTGACCTTACCAATACATATCGCATCCATGGGCGGGTTAACAACTTGTGTGTTAGAGAAGTATGGCGCCAATATTAATGAAGGCGATATATTCATTGCCAACGACCCACATACAGCGGGGGGTTCTCATTTACCAGACATCAATTACGCCATGCCGTTATTTGCAAAAGATGAATTAGTAGGCTTCGTATGCAACATTGCCCATCACGCCGATGTAGGTGGCATGGTTCACGGCTCGATGGCTGGAGGTATGTCTGAGATATACCAGGAAGGCTTGAGAATACCAGCCATCAAGTTATTTGACCGTGGTGAACTCCAAACTGACATTATGGATTTATTACTACTTAACGTTCGTGTAGAGGAAGAGCGTCGAGGTGACCATAACGCACAAATAGCATCCTGCAAACTAGGCTCCAGGCGCTTTGCAGAAGTTGTAGAATCCCATGGACTTAGCACTGTACTAACTGCCTTTGATAATATTATAAGTCGCACTTCCATACGTATGCGTGCTGCCATTAAGGCTATTCCTGACGGCAGTTACGAATTCAGTGATTTTATGGACGGCGACGGCATCAACACTTTTGATATTCCGTTGTGCCTCAAGTTAACTGTAAATGATGACCATATTCACCTCGACTTTGAGGGTACCAGTAAACAAGTTCGAGGCAATATAAACACCACTATGAACGCGGTTCAAGCGAGTGTTTGTTATGCCTTGATCGCCGTGCTCGATTCCGACGTGCCCAGTAATCAGGGCGTATTAGATGTAGTCGACATCAGTGTTGAGCCTGGGACCATTTTAAACTCGGTCTACCCTGCACCAGTGGCAGCAAGAGCTCACACCTGCCAACGGGCAATTGACATAGTCCTAGGTGCGCTATCTAAAGCACTCCCAGATAAAGTGATTGCCGCCGCCAATGGCGCTAACACCACTGCTGTATTTTCAGGCATAGACCCACGTAGCAACAAACCTTATCTATACCTTGAGACTTTAGGCGGCGGCATGGGTGCAAGAGCCACAAAAGATGGTAAAGACGGTGTGCAAGTAGGCATCACAAATACCTCTAACTTGCCTGTGGAAGCCATTGAACAGGAATATCCATTACGCGTAGAGGAATACAGTTTAGTCGGTAATTCTGGTGGTGCAGGCCAGTACCGAGGGGGCATGGGTATTCGCAGAGTACTTACGCCAGTTGACCACGAGTGCGATTTTAACGGTGCTGGAGAACGGTTTCGTTATCAGCCATGGGGTTTATTTGGCGGCGAAGACGGCGCGTCTGGACGATTTCTTGTCCGCGACTGCGACGGGGAGCGTCGTTTGGACGATAAGCCAAACCGGGTTACGGTGCCCGTGGATACACGGATAGTTGTCGAAACTCCTGGGGCTGGGGGCTATGGCCCACCAGCAGAAAGAGCATCTTCAGCAGTAGAATTAGATTTTAAAAGTGGAAAATATTCGTCGGATTTTGTCGACAAGCACTATAAAAACACACCTAAAGAGGGCTAAATCGTGCGTGTATATTCAATGGTTCGACCAAAAAAACTTGAAGAAATGCCAACTGCTATTGAGCGAGCAGAAAAGCTGGGATATGACGGTACCACTTTATTGGAATTAACCGTGCCACCTACTTTATCAGCTGTGGCAGGCGCAATGACCACCGATAAAATCAACCTACTAACGGGCGTCTTTGTGGCCTTTCCCCGCAGTCCAATGGCCACAGCTTACGATGCTTGGGCTATACAATCTATGTCCAAAGGGCGCTTCCAACTCGGTATTGGCACCCAAATAAAAGCTCATTTAACCCGCCGCTTTGGCATGGAACACTTGCCTCCAGTTAAACGTATGCGTGACTACATTAAAGCTCTGCATGCCATTTGGGATTGTTGGCAAGACGGCACTCGCCTTAACTATCAAGGTGAATATTACAAACATGACCTAATGATCCCTTATTACAACCCAGGGCCATTAGACGTGAAGCGGCCACCAATCTATTTGGCAGCAATTAACAGGCTTATGTGTCAACTCTGTGGAGAACTGGCGGATGGGCATTTGCCAGGTGACCCCATTACCGATAAGTGGTTCGAACAAGTGATGCTCCCCAACCTAAAAATAGGTGCAGCAAGAGCAGGTCGCACATTAGCTGACCTAGATTTAGGTAGCTATGGCTTCATTGGTTGCGCCAACACAGAAGAAGGATTAGAGCGAGTTCGTGCAGGCCTTAAACAACGCGTCGCATTTTATGCATCTACACCTGAATACGAGAAAATGCTCGACCTACATGGTTGGGACGTTAACCTTTCTGATTTTATTGCCATGGCGCGAGAGCACAAGTGGGAGGAGATGGGAAATTTAGTTTCTGATGAAATGTTACAATCTTACGCTGTTATCGCCACACCTGAAGAGCTGCCAGCAGCGTTGAAAAAACGTTTTGGAGGCTATGTTGATCGCCTACAGATCGATGAAACTTGGTTCGATGGCCTATCTGATGATGACGTCGCTGCCTTGGTCGTTAAATTAAAGAAAATTTAGGAGTGGATCATGGCTAATAAAAACAACTCTCAGCCACACCATTCAGACTTAGACTATGGGGCTGAAGAGTGGTCTCGACTGCAACAAAGAGATCCCAAATCTTTAGCGGTAGTAGAACCTGATCGAACAATTACCTGTGCCGAACTGATTCATCAAACTCGGTTAAGGGCGGGGCAGTTTATTGCCCAGGGTGTTACGTCTGGGAGTCGCGTTATTGTTGCACGCCCTAACGTGATTGAGTTTGTGGTTGATTACCTTGCAGTGCGACTCTGCGGCGCAATTTTAGTAAACCTACCCTGGTCTTCAGGCACCAGTATTACTGGGCTAGCAGAGGTATTAGATGCTCAAGTAGTGGTACTTACAGAACATTTAGTAGGTGATAATTCTGTCTTTGACCAACTAGGAGACCGCCGCTTTCGCGAGCACGAAACGGCCCCCATAGGTCCGCAGGAACCAGTGCCTCGCAGTGCTGATCAAGTAGCCTGGCTAGCCTGTACTTCAGGCACTACAGGTACGCCTAAGGCAGCAATGCACACAGGAGCAAGCTGGGAACGCCAAACACGTGTATTTGCTGAACATTTTGAACTGACTCAAGAGGATCCAATCTTGGTTACCTCCCCGGTGGGACATGCAGTCTCATTATTATTCGGCGTACGCATGTGCTTGATGCTGAACTCCATCATGGTTTTGATTCCACGCTGGAACATTGAAGTCGCCGCAGAACTTGTTGATCGCTATCAGTGTGTGTTCACAGTCGCTCCAACGCCATATTTAGTAGACACCGTAACTTATGTTGAGAAGCATGGACCTGCGCAATTTAAAAGCCTCCGGTTTTTCCCTTCTGCGGGTGCCCCTGTGCCTAGATCGCTCGTCCGTCGCGGGTTGGATGCCCTGCCACACTGCCAAGTATGGTCTTATTTTGGCACTTCAGAAGCTGGTGCTGTCACTGCTGTGCCACTGGATGCTGATTTAGAGAAACGCCTCAATACGGATGGTATTTCTATGCCAGGTACGCAAACAAGGGTCATTGATGGCGAATTACAACTGCATAACCCGCAGCAAATGATGCGAGGGTATTGGAGCGGCGATCCAGACCAACGATTGCACGCCGATGGTTGGTACGAAACTGGTGATGCTTGTGATCAGCGTGATGATGGGTATATTAAAATGATTGGCCGCGCTCGGGACATTATTCTGCGTGGAGGCGAAAACATTTCCCCTTTAGAAATAGAAAATGTACTGCTTGGCCATGACCAAGTCACGGATGTTTGTATTATTGGTTATCCCGATGAACGATTAGGCTCACGTCTAGCTGCTGTAGTGGTAGCTACTGCAGATACTACACTAGAATCTTTGCGTTCCCATTGCCAGAGCATTGGACTAGACAAAGCTAAATGGCCAGAATTGATTATCCATATCGAGGCTATTCCTCTTTCGCCCATTGGCAAAGTCAAACGCGGCGACCTAGAGGATTTAGTTTGGGGAATTGTTAAACAACAAGGTACGCTAAGCGTACAATAATTGCTGGAGTCAAAACTATGGCCAATATACAAATTGGATTTCATATCGATGGTGATGTGTGGGAACCTGAACAAATTACCCAGGTAGAGGATCACGGCTTCGACATTCTGACTACAGGCGAGCATATCCTTTTTTTCCGACCCATTTTAGATACAGTGACCGTGTTAGCTTACGCCGCCGCTGTCACCAAAAAGATAAAACTACTGCCATCTACATTAATCCTGCCGTTACGTCATCCAACGATGATGGCTAAAGAATTGACTTCAATTGACATTTTATCTAAAGGCCGTCTGATTGCATCGGTGGGCATCGGCGGGGACTACCCCCGTGAATTTGAAGCCTGTGGCGTGCCCATGAATGAGCGTGGTGTAAGGGCCAATGAAGGCATTGAGATTATGCGTAAGTACTGGTCTGGTGAGCGTTTCGACTACGATGGAAGAATCTTTCAATTAAAAGATGTAGATATGCTACCGCCACCACATCAAACCGGTGGGCCACCCCTTTGGGTTTGTGGCCGTAGCGACCCAGCCATGAAGCGGGCCGCAAAATACGGCAATGGTTGGCAGCCATACATGTACACGGCAGATCAAGTAGCTGAGTCTATTACCAAAGTAAAAGATTTTGCTGCCGACATCGGCCGTGAACTAGATGATGATTTTGCCTTCACCACCTTCATGTACGTTAGCATGCATGACGATGCTCAAGAAGCCCGTAATCGAGCGATCGAACAATTGAGCTATCGTTTCAACATGCCTTTTGAAAAAATTGTTGACAAATATTGTGCTTACGGCCCAGCGGATAAAATTATTGAAAGCCTGAGCGAATATGTTGCCGCAGGCACCAACCACATCATTGTGGCCTTGGTAATGCCTGAGGAAGAACGCATGGATTACGTGGCTAAATTTGCTGAAGAAATCTTACCGGCTTTACAACGTATGCAGACGGTATAGCAAATGAAGGATCACAATCATTTGAGCGTAGCAGACATTCAATACCGTATTGATCAGTCTTTATTTCATCAGCTATTTAAGCCAGAAGTGTTACGGGTTGATAACGAAAAGCTTGAACTTAAGTTGCAGGTGTCCATGTGCCCACAATTTGAACGTCAGCCCAGTACTGGCCAATGGCATGGTGGTGTATTGGCTTCATTGGTGGATATTGCTGGTTGCTACGCACTAATGCTAGTGGCTAAGGGCCCCATACTAACACTCAATTTTAGTACCGATTTTTTGAGGTTAGCCGTCTCAGATACTCTAACTGCAACAGCAAAAGTCACACGGTCAGGTCGTACTGTAGGTTTTGTTGAGGTTATAGTACGCAACCAAGAGCAAGAGGAGGTGGTTACTGGCCGCGCTTGCTATGCAATCCGTCCAAGTCAAAGCTAACAGGAGCACTAAACCATGACAAAATCACAACACAAGCACATCGCCATATTAGGTGGTACTGGGGCTCTAGGTTCAGGTTTAGCCCTTCGCTGGGCTCAAGCTGGCCATCATGTCACGTTAGGTTCTAGAGACAGTGAGCGTGCCACAGAAGTAGCAGCTAAACTCAGTCAACAAGTTAGCCAAAAAATTACTGGCACAAGTAATGAAAAAGCTGCATCTGACGCTGAATTGGTAGTTATTACCGTACCTTATGCCAGTCATGCTGCCACCATTGACTCAGTTCGAGATCACCTAACAGGAAAGGTTTTAATTGACGTTACGGTGCCCCTGAAGCCCCCGAAAGTGCGTACGGTACAACTTCCTGAAGGTGGGTCTGTTGCCAAAGCTCTGCAGGCAAACTTGGGCGAGTCAGTAAAGGTTGTTTCTGCCTTTCAAAATGTAGCAGCGACCCATCTCGCCGATTTAGACCATAATATAGATTGTGACATACTGGTGTGTGGCAATGACAAAGAAGCCCGGGGTCAAGTGGTTGAGTTAGCCAATGACGCCGGCATGAAAGCATGGCATGGTGGCCGCATTGACAATTCAGCAGTCGCAGAAGCACTCACCTCCCTGCTTATTTTTATTAATGGAAATTATAAAATAGATGGGGCCGGCATTCGTATTACCGGCACCCCAGCCGACAGCTAAACAGGAATATACGAGTGGCTTCTCAATTAATCATTCAGGCCCTGGAGGGAGTTCCAATGGTCTCGCCTGGTGACAACCTGCAACAGATTTTAGAAACAGCTCTGATCGATAACCAAGTGTGCCTTCAAAACGGCGACATACTCGTGCTAGCCCAAAAAATCGTTTCCAAGGCAGAAGGATGTCTGATGGACTTGAATAAAGTCGAACCCAGTTCAGAAGCCCTTGCTGTGGCTAAAAAGGTTGATAAAGACCCTCGTTTAGTTGACATTATTTTATCCCAAAGCCAGTCCTTGATACGGCAGGTGAAAGGGGTGCTAATTACTCAGCACATACGTGGTTGGGTGATGGCTAACGCTGGGATCGATGCCTCCAACGTCTATTCTAAGGAAGGGCAAGAGAATGTGTTGCTGCTGCCCAAAGATCCAGACTTTTCGTGTAATGTATTGCGGGATGGTTTGTACCAGAGTTTAGGGGTAAACATTGCTGTGGTCATCAATGACAGCTTTGGTCGCCCATGGCGCCTGGGCACCACAGGGGTGGCCATTGGTGCAGCGGGCCTGCCAAGCTTGTGGGATCGACGAGGAGATCTCGACTTATTTGGCAGGGAACTACTAACCAGCCAACAAGCTGTGGCTGATGAAATCGCTGGTGCTGCATCCTTGTTGCAGGGTCAAGGTAATGAAGGTCGTCCTATTGTGCTAGTTAGAGGACTTACCTTCCCCGCAAAGACCGAACCAGAGAACTGTCCTGCTGCAGCTTTGGTGCGTGATATCAGCGAGGATTTATTCCGATGAATAGTGGCCAAACAATTATTCTCTCTGGTGGCGTAGGTGGTGCCAAACTTGTGTTAGGTATGAGTCATGTATTGGCACCTGAACAACTGATTGTAATTACTAACACTGGTGATGATTTTAACCATTACGGTTTACGCATCTGCCCCGATATAGATACTGCCCTCTACACGTTATCAGGATTGTCTGACCAAGAAAAAGGCTGGGGTCGTGCAGAAGAAACCTGGCGTTTTATGCAAGCACTAACAGCGCTTGGTGGCGAAGGTTGGTTTAACCTCGGCGACACTGACCTTGCTTTACATTTAATACGCACCCAGTCTTTAGCTGAAGGAAAAACCCTCACCGAAGTCACCCGAATGCTGGCCAACACTATGGGAATTGAACTCACCCTGTTACCCATGACAAACGACCGAGTAGCAACCCAAGTAATGACCAAGTCTGGGCAGCTCGATTTTCAACATTATTTTGTTCGCGATCAATGTCACCCAAAAGTTACAGGGTTCAGCTTCCAAGGTTTGTCTGAGGCCAGTACAAACCCTCAGTTAATCTGCTCACTCGAAAGTCAACCAGAAGCCATTATTTTTGCTCCTTCTAATCCATACGTGAGCATTGACCCCATTATTAAACTGCCTGGATTACTATCAAAGATGCGCCAGAGCCACACCCCTATAGTAGCAGTGTCCCCTATCGTCGGTGGCGCCGCCATTAAAGGACCTGCCGCTAAGATGATGCTAGAGTTGGGTTTAGAAGTTTCACCTTTAGCAGTTGCAGAACATTATAAAGGCGTGATTCATGGTCTGGTCATCGACGAACAAGACAAAAAATATGCTAGCGCCATTGAGTCTTTGGGTCTTGCGGTTCAAATTGCGCCAACTATCATGCATGATTTAAGTAGCCGCATAAATTTAGCTCAAACCTGTCTCGATTTTGCTCAGGAGTTGAAGGGACACATCACGCCATGACTCATATCATTGTTCCCATCAAAGACCTTTCTCAAGCCAAGCAACGGCTTGCTGGAGTTCTGTCCAAAGAACACCGTGAGGGTTTAGTTCTGGCCATGTTGGAGGATTTATTAATAACCCTGTCAACATTACCATCCTGCACCGTGTGGGTGATTGCGAGCAACCCTAAGGTTTTTCAAGTGGCCCAAAGGTGTGGCGCCCAAATTATCAACGAACACGAATCTCAAGGTTATAATCAAGCCGTAGCGTTCGGTTTAAAACAGTTTGCAGGTGAACCTATTGCAGTAATCCCAGGAGATGTTCCCCTTGCGAGTGCTGTGGAAATCCTTCAGCTAATCAAACCCACAGATGACCAAAATGAATTAGTCCGTCTTGCACCTGACACGGAGCAGCAAGGGACAAATGGACTTTTCTTATCTCGGGCTAATCTAATGGAGCCAGGTTTTGGCTCACACAGCTATATGCGCTACCTCAGTAAAGCGAGAGCCAAAGGAATTGGTGTTGAAAACATTTCCAGTGCCAATTTAGCCCTAGACATTGATACTCCCGCAGACTTAGAACAACTTGTCAGTCACGTCAGAAAAGGTGCGACATACGAATTTTTACAACAGCTAGGCCATCACTTTGGACCACAGTTTCTAGACCAGGGAGCAGCATGAACGCATCAATTAGGATTCCGCACAGTGGCTATCGAATTACCGCAGAAGACGCCTTACTTTTGTTACAGCAAGATGAAGAAACATTACTTACAAGAGCTGCAAACTTAAGAGATCATGGCCATGGTCGAAAGGTCAGTTATTCCCGCAAGGTCTTCATTCCTCTTACTCAGCTATGCCGTGACGTGTGCCATTATTGTACATTTGCTAAAGCTCCTAAACGACTCAATCAGCCTTACTTAACCCCCAAGCAGGTACTTGAAATCGCTAAGGCAGGCCAGGCCGCAGGGTGTAAAGAAGCGCTCTTCACTTTAGGAGACAAGCCCGAATTGCGCTACCGCGAAGCCAGCGAAGCGCTTGAAGAAATGGGTTATGCGAGCACCCTTGAATATTTAGCTGCTATGTCTCGTTTAGTGTTTGAAGAGACAGGATTATTACCTCACTTAAATCCAGGAGTGATGTCAGCAAGCGAAATTAGCATGCTTCGTGAAGTATCCGTATCTATGGGCATCATGCTCGAAACTTCCTCCCATCGTTTAAGCGAGAAAGGCGGTTGTCACTATGGCTCACCTGACAAACTACCTGAAGTCCGCCTAGCTACAATTGCCGAAGCAGGTCGTCAAAAAGTACCCTTCACTAGCGGCATATTGATAGGCATTGGTGAAACCCGAAAGGAGCGTATTGAAAGCTTGCTAGCGTTACGTAAGTTGCATGAAGAATTTGGTCATATTCAAGAAATTATCGTACAAAATTTTCGAGCCAAGGCCGATACGAAAATGGCCCATGCTCCAGAACCAGACATCTCTGAATTGCGCTGGAGCATTGCAGTAGCTCGTATTATTTTCGGTTCGGAAATGTCTATTCAAGCACCACCAAACTTATCCTCTGGTGCCTGTGCAGACCTTGTCGCAGCAGGAATAAACGATTGGGGAGGCATATCTCCAGTCACTCCCGACCACGTTAATCCTGAAGCACCGTGGCCACAGCTAGATCAATTAGCTATAGATAGTGCAAAATGCAGTAAAATTTTGGTTGAACGTTTGGGCGTTTATCCGATGTATGCACATCAACCGGCCGTGTGGTTACATAAACCATTTCACAAGCCAGTACGTTCGGCTATTGATGCAGACGGTTTAGTACGCGAAAGCCGTTGGGTTGCGGGGGTGAGCGCACAGCCAATCCCACGCATTATCACCACCCCCGGATTCATTAGAGACCTCTCCCTAGATCGAGTTCTAAGCCGCGCATCAGATGGTTTGGAGTTAACTCAGCAAGAGGTAGAACGATTGTTCGCCGCCCGAGATGGCGAAGTCGAACCTGTACTTCAGGCCGCAGACGCCGTGCGACAAAAACTGTGCGGTGACACCGTTAGCTACGTGGTTACACGCAATATTAATTACACTAATATTTGTAGTTACCGATGCAGTTTTTGCGCGTTTGCCAAGGGTAAGAAACATGAAGAACTACGTGGAAAACCTTACAACTTAGATCCCGAAGTAGTGGCTGATAGAGCAGTTGAGGCGTGGAACAGGGGTGCAGTAGAAGTCTGCCTGCAAGGAGGAATTCACCCGTCTTACACAGGACAGACGTATCTTGATATTCTTAGCGCCATAAAAACTCGTTTGCCCGATATGCACGTCCACGCTTTTTCTCCGCTAGAAATATTCCAAGGTGCAGAAACCCTTGGTGTATCTGTCGACCATTTTTTAGGACAGCTTGCTGATGCTGGGTTAGGAAGCTTGCCAGGCACCGCTGCTGAGATTCTTGATGACCGGATTAGAGTTAATTTGTGCCCAGATAAAGTTAATACTCAGCAGTGGTTTGATGTCATAGACAGCGCCCATCGTCGTGGCATCCCTACCACTGCAACCATAATGTATGGACACATTGAACAGCCAGTCCATTGGGCGAAGCATTTGCTTGGATTACGGCAACAACAACAGAAAACGGGGGGGTTTACTGAACTCGTGCCGCTGCCTTTCGTGCACATGGAAGCACCAATGTACCTTAAGGGCCATTCTCGTATCGGACCTACATGGCGCGAGGCTGTTTTAATGCATGCCGTCAGCCGCTTAGTACTCAGCCCTGAGATCGTTAATATTCAGGCATCTTGGGTTAAGTTAGGGCCAGAAGGAGTTGCTCAGTGCCTTAAGGCCGGGGTTAATGACATCGGTGGTACTTTAATGGATGAAACCATTACCCGTTCTGCTGGAGCAGAACACGGTCAAGAAATGACACCTCAAGCGATGGAGAGCTTACTGGCCAAAGCTAACCGGCCCGCTCGACAGCGCACCACTTTATATGCAGACGCTAAGAACGAGCGCAAGGTATGTTCTTTTAACAGTTTGCCACAGGCGAGCTAAAACTATTTCTCCTAAGTAAAACGTTAACAAGGGCAAGTTGCCCTGGTTTTTTAATCCAAATTCTAGCCTACTAAATTAGGTAACCATGTTGCGATACCAGGGAAAGCGGCAATAGAGACAATGCCAATAAGGAATAAGATGACAAAGGGCCAAGTCGCTTTGTAAACTTCACTGATAGTCATATCAGGAACCACCGCCTTAAATGCGAACAAGGTATAACCGAACGGTGGCGTAATTGCACCCAGTGTTATGTTGACTAAAAATAATAGCCAGAACCACACAGGGTCAAAACCCAAGCTATCAACTACAGGTTGGTAGATAGGTATGGTCAATAATATAACTGCAATAGTGTCAATAAACATACACAGTACGAAAGGCACAGCAAGCAAGATAAACAACATCATCATCGGGGAATACCCTAAATTCGCTACCAGGTCGACCAATTCACTAGTAGCGCCAGTAAATGCTAATAATTGAGTGAACATTTTTGACATGGCCATAATAACCAATATCATTGCCGATACAGTGATCGCTGCAACTATAGAATCCCAGATCATTTTGACGCTTAAATTACGATAGATAGCTGCTGTAATAAGTGCACCGACCACCCCCGTTGCAGCCGATTCTGATGGAGTTGCGATGCCCAACATAATGAAACCCATTACTGAAAAAATGACGATAATAAAGGGTAGTGTGCGTAATACGGCAACGACTTTGTCGCCTATGGTGACGCTATTTCGTTCACCGTCTGTGATCGCAGGAGCCAATTTATTATTCAATGAAATACGAATGAAAACGTAGACTAGAAAGATGCCACCTATAAATAGTCCTGGGATTACTCCAGCGATCAGCAACTTAGCAATGGACACGTCAGCTATAGAGCCAACAATAATGGCCAATAAACTGGGTGGGATAATGGGTGCCAAGCTTGCCCCACCGATGATAAGGCCTGCTGCTATTTTACGATCATAACCTCGCGCTTGCATGCCAGGCATAATTGCCCTGCCTAGCATCGCTGCCACAGCCATTGCTACACCAGATAGCGCCCCAAACACTGCAGACAAAGCGACCACTAAAACGTACTGACGCCCTCGCATGCGCCCCACTAACTTATCGATGGAGTCAAATAACACGTCCATAGTTCCAGAACGGAATAACAACTCCCCCATAAGGATAAATAGTGGTATTGAAGCCAACGAAGTAATAGACACAGTATCTAGAATACTGTTCGCAAACATTGGAAAACCATAGGGTCCAATGATGACGTAAACGCCTACTAATATAGCAGCCAAGAATGCTAAGAATACCGGCGCACCTGACAAAAAGAAAGTGAAGAGAATGGCAATGCCCGCCAATAAAATTGTATACCACTCCATAATCAATTTTCCATAAGAAGATTACTGTTGACGCGATGACTCGGATTCGCTTGGCGTAACAAGTAGAGCGAACTCAATAACAGCCCAAATGTTATAAAGATAGAAACCCACCATTGGGGTATTGGAATAATCGCTAAAGTCTCAATACCTTTAGAGTACTGGCGCCAGTTTTCGAGTGCACTAACGTAAGCCGCAAAGCTCAAACACAAAAAACCAATCAAACTAATGATGGTATAGATAATATCTGCCCATTTGGAAGGCATTATGTCCACTAGAATAGTTACAGCAACGTGCTGTTTATCTTGCGTCACTTTTGGCAGGGCTAAAAATACCGAAGCAGCTAAAGCATAAGATACATAGTCACTAACCCAGGCTGTAGGCGAGTTAAAAAAGTAGCGCGTGATTACTTCATAAACATATGCAATCACAATTGACCCAAGCCCTATAGCAGCCAGCGTTGCCGCCACCTTAGTGATGGCATCCTGCAGGCTGCAGAGTTTGGATATAAAAGACGACATAGGCGTTTACCTCAAAAACGTGAAAGCCGCCTTATGCGTTAACAATAAGACGGCTTTTGGTTAGTACCTCTTACATGCCCTTAGACGCTACAAAGTCGCGGAAGGCTTCCCCCGTCGCACCAGATTGCTCTACTGCTACTTCCATTGCACGTGCTGCATACAAAGCATTAGCTTCGTCCAAAGTGTAGCCAATTGATGTGGTTTTTGCACCTGCCGCTACCATAGCTGCATTTTCTACCTTCAACAAGTTTTTGAATATGCCAATTGTGTTCTTCTCTAACTGGTAACCTGCGTCTAGTAGAACCTTTTGAGAATCGCCATCAAGAGAGTTGAACTTGTCCAAGTTCATCATGATTAAGTAGGAAACGGTGCCAAATGCTGGCTCCCCAAGATAAGGTGCGACTTCGTGGAATTTGTAACCCACTGCTCCAACAGCAGGCCATACAAGACCGTCAATAACGCCTTTCTCCGTAGCAGAGTATAGTTCGCCAAACGGAATAATTACGGCCGTTCCACCCAATGATCCAACAATTTTGTTGTAAGAAGGCAGTGCCCTAATTTTCTTACCGCTTAGTTTAGAACCTGGGTCCATTGCCTCTTTAAGGAAAAACCTAAA
>TARA_B110000238_G_scaffold34138_1_pt1 | contig 16928 bp, 13 predicted proteins | sample TARA_B110000238 | Tara Oceans TARA_B110000238 (sample SAMEA4397569) | marine metagenome | biome: Polar Biome; feature: [SRF] surface water layer (ENVO:00010504); material: water (ENVO:00002006), including particulate matter (ENVO:01000060) such as... | depth 5 m | reverse complement strand
GATCCTGATCCAATTCCAGTTAAAATTACAGATCCTTTTAAAAAATTAATTTCTGAGGGTTATAATACAGATACTTTTAAATTTGGAGCAACTCTTAATTTTTTTCAGTTCAACACTAATGTTGAAACACTTTTTTTAAAAGAATTTGATTACTTAGTTGCAGAAAATTCCTTTAAACAAACAATAGTCCACCCAGAACCCAATGTTTGGAATTGGGAAAGAGCTGATGCTTTTCTTGATTTTGCTAATAAAAACAACCTTCAATTACGTGTTCATGGTCCAATTGGTCCTCAGTCATCTAATTGGGCAAAAACTGATTCCAGAACTAAAGATGAACTTATTAAAAATTACGAGGAATTTTTGACTGAACTTTGTAAGAAAGTTAATAGTGAGGAAAATGTTAAATGGATGGATGTAGTTAATGAGACTATTGATAAAGAAGGTAAATGGACTATTGAAAAAACGGGTACTGATTATCAAAATCCATGGGCTCAAATAGGAAATAATGAAGATGGTATTCCATTATATATAATTAGATCTTTTGAAATTGCAAAAGAATATGCTCCTAATGTTAGTTTAGTTTTTAATCAACATCAAGGGATGCAACCTGTAATGTGGGATAAAGTTAAAGAGACTATTTTGTATTTAAAAAATAAAGGATTAAAAATTGATGGTTTAGGTTGGCAATCACATTTAAGAGACAACGTAATTATGTCTTTAAATAAAGAAAATATAGATTATTTGATGTCCTTAATCGATTGGGCACACCAAAATGATTTAGATTTTCATGTAACAGAAATTGATTATAAAATGACAGGTGATCCGCCTACTAGTTCAGAGTATGAAAGACAAGCTAATGGATATTCTAATATTTTAAAAGCTTTAATTGCTAAAAGAGATAGTGGTGTTGTAACTTTCAATACATGGGGAGTGTACGACAAAAATGAGGTATCAGAACACCAGTATAAATACATTTATGACTCAAATCTAAATCCAAAAAAAGCTGTGGATTTATTAAAAAGTACATTAAAAAATAAAAATACTACACCAAAATATTTAGATAATTAAATTTTATTAGTTAATATAGATTAATGAAAAAAATCACTCTTCTATTATTATTTATTCCACTTATTTTTTTTGGTCAAAATGATTTTATAGGTTCTGTCGAGAGGTTTTCTAGTGAAATAGATGAATTTTTCTCTAAAGATTCAAAAATTGAAATTATTGCTAACGGTTTTTCTTGGTCAGAAGGACCAGTATGGTCTAAAAAACTAAACGCTGTTCTTTTTTCTGATGTACCCAACAATGTTATATATAAATGGGATGAAAAAAATGGTTTAGAAATTTTTTTAGACAATATCGGATACTCTGGAGTTGTTCCTAACCTAAAAAAAGCCGGCACAAATGGTTTGACAATAGATAATGAAGGAAACTTAATAATTTGTATGCATGGTGATAGAAGAATAGTAAAACTAAAAGACTGGAATAATAATGAATTCGTTCCTTTAGCTACATCATTTAATAACAAACTATTAAATAGCCCCAATGATTTAGTTTATAACAGTAATAAAGATTTGTTTTTTACTGACCCCCCATATGGATTAAAAGGTGGAGATAATGATAAGTTAAAAGAACTAGATTATAATGGAGTTTTTAAACTTACTTCCAATGGTAAATTAAGTGTTTTAATTAAAAATTTATCACGACCAAATGGTATTGCTATTTCTGGAGATGAAAAATTACTATATGTTGCTAACTCTGATTTGAATAACCCAGTGATTATGAAATATCAAATCTCTGATGAGGGAGTGAAAAATCCTGAAGTGTTTTTTGATGGTTCTTTTTTATCAAAAAAAGATAAAGGATTATTTGATGGTTTAAAAATTCATCCATCAGGAACTGTTTTTGCAACTGGCCCCGGTGGAGTTTTACTCATTAAAAGTAACGGTAACCATATCGGAACAGTTAGAACGGAAGTTAGAACTGCAAATTGTACTTTTGATGATAAATATGAATATTTGTATATGACCTCTCATCAATATTTGACACGAATAAAATTACAAGATTAATGGCATTGATAAGTAAAGGAACCATGTATGTTTAAAACCTGCTAAATAGTTTATTTAAAGCATGAATAAGTTTCTTCAAATTTTTCTTTTTCAATTCATGTTTTTTGGATATTCTCAGTCCGAATCAATTAAATTAAATGACCAAGTTGACCAGCTTTTTAAAGTTTGGGATACTAATAATGGTCCTGGATTAGCCCTGGCAATTATTAAAGATGGTGCAATTGTATATAAGAAGGCCTATGGAATTGCTAATTTAGAATATGATATTCCGATAACCCCTAGTTCAGTATTTCATATTGCATCAGTTTCAAAACAGTTTACTGTTTTCTCTATTTTATTATTAGAAAAACAAGGTAAACTAAGTTTAGATGATGACATTAGGAAATATATCCCTGAAGTGCCTGATTTTGGAAAAAAAATCACATTACAACATTTAGCTTCTCACACAAGTGGTTTAAGAGATCAATGGAATTTATTATCAATGGCTGGTTGGCGATTTGATGATGTTATAACAAAAGAACATATTCTAAAACTAGTGAGTAAACAAAAGGAGTTAAACTTTAGTCCTGGAGATGAATTCATGTATTGTAACACAGGATTTACCCTTTTGGCTGAAGTAGTTTCTAGAATTTCTGATATGTCTTTTGCTGAATATACCAAGGCTAATATTTTTGAACCACTTAAAATGGATAATACTCTATTTTATGATGATCATGAAAAAATTATAAAGAATCGTGTGTACTCATACTATTCTGAAAAAGACAATCAAAAAGTAATTAGAAGATTAGATAGTATAAGAAATGATATTATCATAAATGGTTCGTCTTTTGCAAATAAAGCTATTTTATATTCTCAGGATCCTCAATCTAGTGCCAATGGAGGAAAGTATACTTTATATAAAAATAGAGTACAGATGGTAAAAGAATTTAGAGATACTGCATTTAGATTAAAAGAAGGAGAAATTTCAGATCCTTTTAAGACAGAATACGGATGGCATATTGTTAAATCAGAAAAAATTAGAGGAAAAGAATTAGATGTCAGACATATATTGTTAATTCCTGAATCCAGTTTTTACAAAAAAAGTGTTTTGAATTATGCTAATGTTGGTGCTACTAGTCTGTTTACAACAGTTGAAGATTTGAGCTTTTGGGCAATGAATTTTTCTGAAATAAATATAGGAGATTCAACTATAATTAATAAAATGAATACACCTGCTTTACTAAACAATGGAAAAACTTTTGGAGGAGCCCTTGGTCAATTTGTTGGTGATTATAAAGGTTTAAACGAAATACAACACGGAGGAGGAGATGCAGGATATCGCACATATTTAACTCGTTTTCCTGACCAAAACTTTGCAGTTATTGTATTTAGTAATTCTGCAGAATTCGATGCAGGTGGTATGGCACATAAAGTAGTAGATATCTATTTAAATGAAAAAATTAAATCCCAAGAGATTCGAAATGATTTTAAAAAAGAAAGTTCCTTAAAAGTTATTTCTGTCAATCAAAATATATTTAAATCCTATGTTGGTGTTTTTGAACTACAACCAGGACTTGTTATTAAAATAAGCTCAAATGATAATCAGTTATTTGCTCAAATAACTGGACAACAAAAGTTTACATTGGCACCAATATCAAATACTGAATATGTTTTTGAAGGGGTTGAAGCTAAAATTGAATTTATTTCAAATGAAGGTGAAAATATAAAACTTTTAAAAATTCATCAAGGAGGTCAAATATATGAAGCTCCTCGATTTAAAGAATTTGATATATCTACTGTAATCCTTTCTGATTTTTCTGGAGAATTTTATAGCGAAGAATTATCTACAAAATATAGTTTCACTATTGTTGATGGAAATTTAGTTGCAAAACACAGTCGATTAAGTGACTTTAAATTGAATCCAATAAAGGAAGATATGTTTACTAGTGAAGCTTGGTTTTTTGGACAAGTTGAGTTTATTAGAAATGATAATAATATTATTACTGGCTGTAAAGTTTCAAATGGTAGAGTCCGAAATTTGTATTTTAATAAAGTAAATTAAAATTATCGATAAACATTTCTTTTAAGAATCTTGAAATTCTATGAATTTATTATGTTCTTAAATTAGATTACTTTTTTTGTTAAAATCACTGTAATTTTATTTTATGAAAAATATATTTTTCTTTTTACTTATTCTTTTTTCTAACGTATTAGTTGGTCAAAGCGATTTTGTTTCATCACAATATTACATTGATTCAAATAACGGAGATGATAATAATAATGGTATTGAAATTAATTATCCTTGGAAAACTTTTGAAAATTTAAAACTTTTAAAATTATATCCAGGTGATAATATTTTATTAAAATCAGGTTCTGTTTTTAATGATAACTTAGAATTTAATGATAGTGGGTCTTTGAACAATCCAATTGTAATGACTTCTTTTGGGAAGGGTGACAAGCCAATCATTAATGGTAATGGAAAAGAAAGTTTTACAGTGATGTTACGTAATGTAGAATATTGGGAGTTAGATGGTTTTGAAATAACCAATAATGGAAAAGCAAGAAAAGAAAAAAGAACTGGTCTAACTATTTTAGCTGAAGATTCAGGGGTATTACATAATATAATTATTAAAAATTTAGTTGTTCGTGATGTTAATGGAAGTTTGATTAAACAAGACGGAGGAGGTTCTGGGATTTTGATTAGAAAATCCGATATAAATATCCCATCAAAATTTGACGGATTACATATAATTAACTGTCATATTTATAATACTGAAAGAAACGCAATAAATTTTAGAGCTGCTCCCAATAGGGAAGGTTGGTTTCCTAATTTAAATGTTATAGTAAGAAATAATTTAATTGAAAAAGTACCTGGTGATGGTATTGTTATAGTTGGATGTGATGGAGCTTTGGTAGAATATAATACTTTAAGAGATTTCCCTGATATTTTACCTCACAGCGAACCTGCAGCCGGAATTTGGCCTTGGAGTTCAGACAATACCTTAGTTCAATTCAATGAAGTAAGTGGACACCGTGCAAAAAGGGATGGGCAAGGTTATGATTCTGATTGGAATAGTAATGGAACTATTATTCAGAACAATTATAGTCATGATAATTATGGAGGTTTTTTATTGATTTGTAATTCAGGAAAATCTTACAATACGAAAATTAATATAGGAACTAAAAACACAATTATTAGAAATAATATAAGTGTTAATGATGGTATTAGACCTTATCCAACTGAGTTAAAAGGTGTTTTTTCTCCAATTTTCCATATAACTGGTCCAGTAGAAGGTTCATATATATATAATAATATTATAATTCTTCCTAAGAGAGAAGCTAATATTGATAAAACCTTAATTAGAATTGATAATTGGGGTGGACCTTGGCCTATAAACACATTATTTGAAAATAATATTTTTTATTTTGAAGATGACTTTGGAATTGAGTTAAATGGGGTAAAGGATATCTATTTTAACAACAATGAGTTTTCCTACAAAATCAAAAATTTCAATATTGATTATAATGAAAATAAAACTGGAATAACAAAGGAATTTGTTCTAAAAAAAATAATTAATAAAATGAATTTTGGTTCAACACAAGTTAAATAAATTATAAAAAAACTATTCTATAAAATTTCAATTAAAATTAATTTTCATTTTATTTTTTATCTCATTTAAACATAAATTATTAATACTTCCTACTAGAGTATGTTTATTATTTTTTTTAGGAACATAATTCTTTTGTTTTATTGATTCAGAGACCTTAACATAGGCATCCCTAAAAGACATTCCACCATTAACTAATTCATTTAGATTTTCAACTGTATAAATATATTTGTAATTGGGGTTGTCAAGTATTTTTTCTCTTATATTGACTTTTTTAATTGTATAATTTGTTACTTCAATACAATATTTAATTTCATTTATTGCTTCTATTATTTTTTCTTTAAAAAGTTGCATATCTCTGTGGTAACCACTTGTTAAATTTGATGATATAATATTTAGTTCGTTTGTTAATGATTGAAGAGAATTACATTTAGCTCTAATAAGTTCAAATACATCTGGATTTTTTTTATGAGGCATAATACTGGAACCAGTGGTTACTTCGTCTGGAAATAAAATAAAATTTAACTCTTGTGTCATATAAAAACAAATGTCTGAAGAAAGTTTTGATAAGGTGCTTGCTATACAAGAAATCGCAATAGAAACTGATTTTTCAACCCTTCCCCTGTTCATCTGAGCGGCAACTACGTTATACTTTAAGGTTTCAAATTCCAATTCTTTTGTAGTATAAATTCTATCTATTTTAAATGAACTTCCGTATCCAGCTGCACTTCCTAACGGGTTTTGATCATTTATTTTATAAGCTGTATTTAAGTACAAAATATCGTCAATCAAACATTCTGCATAAGCAGAAAACCAAAGTCCAAAAGATGATGGCATTGCTACTTGTAAATGAGTATATCCAGGAAGTAAGTGGTTTTTATTTTTTTCTGCTAAGACCAATAAAGTGTCAAATAATTCTTTAATATTAGTTTTAATTTCACTTATTTCATCTTTTAGATAGAGTTGAGTTGCAACAAGAACCTGATCATTTCTTGATCTACCTGTATGTATTTTCTTGCCAATATCTCCTAATTTATCTATTAGTAAAAATTCAATTTTTGAATGAATGTCTTCAAACTGTTCCTCAATTATAAAATCATCCTTTAAGATTTCATTTTTTATTTTGTTTAATTCATTAGTTAATAAATTCATTTCATTTTCTGATATTATTTCTGATTTATATAACATTTTCGCATGAGCAATTGAAGCTATTATGTCATATTTTGCTATATACAAATCATAAATTCTATCTTTTCCAATAGTAAATTGTTCGATTTTTTTATTTAATATATCTTTCTTATTCCAAAGTTTCATATTTGTTGATTTATATTATATTTTTTAATAGATTAATGTATAGTGGAATTGCTTTTTTAATTTCATCAATATATATAAATTCATCTGCCGTGTGAGATCTTTTTGAATCTCCTGGTCCAATTTTAATTGATGGAAATGATATTTTTGATTGATCTGAAAGAGTAGGAGATCCGTATGTTTTAATTTTTAAGCTTTCTCCAGATTTAACAATTGGGCTGTTCAGGTCTATCGAGGATGAATTTAGATTTAATGATCTTGGTATTATTTCACAAGGTGCATATTTCTTTAATTTTTCATAGATCTCTTTGTTACTATACTTGTCATTAACTCTTACGTCCAAAACCATATTAAGTTCTGATGGTACTACGTTATGTTGATTTCCTGAATTAATTTGAGTAACAGTTGCTTTTGTATTTCCTAAAAGGTTTGATTTTCTTTTAAAACTTAAGTTTTCAATCCATTTTAAAACCTCAATAGATTTAATTATTGGATTGTTATTATTTTCATGTGCTGCATGACTTGCCGTTCCTTTTATGATTAAATCAAAAACAATAAGACCTTTTTCAGCAACTGCCATATTCATCAATGTTGGTTCCCCAATTATTGCAAAATTGATTTTTGGTAATAAAGGTATAATCGAACTAATTCCATTTTCCCCGGAGCATTCTTCTTCTGCAGATGCTAATATTATTATATTGTATTTTAAATTTTCCCTCATATAAAAATAAGTGAAAACTGCTATTAGAGAAACTAGTGCTCCTCCAGCATCATTACTTCCAAGTCCATAAAGTTTACCACTTTTAATTTTACTTAAAAAAGGATCTAATGTATATCCTTTATTGGGTCTAACAGTATCGTGATGTGAATTTAAAAGAATCGTAGGCTTGTTGTTGTCAAAAAATTTATTGTAGGCAAACACATTATTTTTAACCCTTTTAAAAAGTATGTTTTGAGTTTTAAACCAGTCTTCAATTCTATTTGCAGTGTTATGCTCATTAAAAGAAAAAGATTCTATTGAAATTAAATCTTTAAGTAATTCAATTGAACTATTAGTTAATTTTTCCATTACTCTATTGTTAATTTGGTACAATCATTTTCATTTTTAATAATATTATGATTTCCTATAAAAATATTTTTCACCCCTTTTTTCATCGCAATAAAGCAGTTTTCAATTTTTGGAATCATTCCGTCAGTGATGATATTTTGCTTTACTAAAACTTTGAATTCTTTAAAATTTATGGTTTTTTTTAAGGATTTAGGATTGTATTTATCAGTTAACACACCATCTGTTTCTAAACAATACTTTAAAGTCACATCATATTTTTTTGATAAATCTACTGCTATCTTTGATGCTATAGTATCTGCATTTGTGTTTAATATTTGACCATTCCCGTCATGAGATAAGGAACAAATAACAGGTGTGATGTTTAATTTGATTAATTCCTCAATGAAATCGGTATTAATTTCTTGTATGTCTCCTACAAATCCAAAATCAATTTCTTTAACTTCTCTCCTTTTTGCCCTTATTAGATTACAGTCCACTCCAGAAAGACCAAGCGATTTACATTTAAATTTTTGAAGAACGGATATTATTTTTTTATTTATTAAACCAGCATAGCTCATAATCACAACATCTAAAGTTTTTTCATCTGTAATTCTTCTTCCATTTATTAATTTTGGAGGAATACCGAGTCTTGTCATGTAATTAGATGCTATTATACCTCCCCCGTGAATCAATATTTTAGTTTCTTTTATTTTAGAAAAATTTTCTAAAAAATTTTTAAATAATCTATTGTCATTTAATATTCCACCACCAACTTTAATTATGATTAAATTATTTTTCATTTAAAATTATTTTTTTTAATACAGTTTGGGCAGCGTATGTCCTGTTGTTAGCCTGATTGATTACTAAAGAAGAGTTTGAGTCTAATACACTGTCGTCCACAATCACGTTTCTTCTAACAGGTAAACAATGCATGAATTTAGCATTATTTGTAAGTTCCATTTTTGTTTTATTAATTTTCCATGAATTATCATTAACTAAAATCTTTCCATAGCTATTATAGCTTGACCAGTTTTTTGTATATATAAAATCTGCATTTTCAAACGCTTCTTCTTGATTGTGAATTATTTTGATTCCCTTAGTTATTTTTGGATTTAAGTCATATCCAACAGGGTTTGTTATAATAATATTATAATCATTAATTTTTGCCATGTTGACAAATGAATTTGCTACTGCATGTGGAAGAGCTTTTGGATGAGGAGCCCAACTAAGAACTATCTTAGGATTAGATATTTTCTTATTTTCCTCAATTGTAATTGCATCAGCTAATGCTTGGAGTGGGTGAGCACAGCAGCTTTCCATATTTAAAATTGGCACTGAAGCATATTTTAAAAAAGAATTTATTACTTTTTCTTTTTCATCATCTTCTTTGCTTTTTAATTGAGCAAATGCCCTAATTCCAATGATATCACAATACTGTGAAATAACTTGAGCAGCTTCTTTAATATGTTCTGCTGAATTATTTAACATTATGGTATTTTCTTCAAATTCAAGTTGCCAACCTTCACTTTTGAAATTCATTGTTAAAGTCTCCATTCCTAACATTTTAGCTGCTTTTAATGTGCTCAATCTTGTTCTTAAACTAGAATTAAAAAAAATTAATCCTAAAGTTTTTTTCTGTCCAATATTTTTTAATGTATAAGGGTCTTTTTTGAGCTCTATAGCCTCTTTAACAATTGATTTATAGTCAACTATATCATTAATGTTTATAAAATTTTTCATTTTAATTCATTTTTTAATGCTTTATAAAGCATGTCTATATGTTTTGTTTTAATATTTAAAGGAGGAAGAATTCTTAGTAATTTTTTATTAGCACTTCCCCCAGTAAAAATATTATGTTTAAAAATTAAATTTTTTCTAAGTTCTCCTGCGTCAAAGTCAAACTCTAAACCTAGCATTAAACCTCTTCCTTTTATTTTTTTAATTGATTTAATTTTTGATAATTTGTTTTTAAAATAAACCTCTAAATTTTTACTGTTTTTTAATAAATTCTCTTCCTCTATTGTTTTTAGAACGGATAAAACTGCTGAACATGCTAAATGATTTCCCCCAAAGGTTGTTCCTAACATCCCAAATTTTGATTTAATTTTTTTATTTATTAAAACTCCTCCAACTGGGAATCCATTACCCATTCCTTTAGCCATTGGAATGATATCAGGTTTTATATTATGTTTTTGAAATGCAAAAAAATCTCCTGTTCTACCAAAACCTGATTGAACTTCATCGGCAATTAAACAAATATTATACTTATCACATGTTTCTCTTAGAAACTTTACAAATCCTGAATCCGGCTCATCCAGTCCTCCAACACCTTGAATGGATTCAAATATTATGGAGCTAACATCACTTTTTGATACTTCTTTTATTAATGACTCTCTATCATTAAACTTTAAAAAAGTAACATCAATTTTAGTATTTAATTTTGATTTTATGTTTTGATTATCTGTAGCGCTTAAAGCAGCATTACTTCTTCCGTGAAAAGAATTTTTAAATGCAATTATTCTTGACTTGTTGTTATGAAATGATGCTATTTGAAGAGCATTTTCATTTGCTTCAGCACCAGAGCTGCACATGAACAATTCATAATCTTTACAACTAGATTGTTTGATGATTTTTTCAGCAACTTCCTTTTGTAAATCATTGATTATATAGTTTGAATAAAACCCAATTTTATTTAATTGATTAGATAAGCTTTTTATATAATTAGGGTGGCCATGACCTATAGATATTACAGCGTGACCTCCATATAGATCTAAATATTTTTTTCCTTTGTTGTCATACACATAACATCCTTTTGCCTGTAAAGGGTTTATGTTGTATAGTGGGTAAACTTTGAATAGACTCATTGATTATTGTTTAAAACATTATTCATTTTTTAAAATATTGAGCTTTTTAATTTTAGCCCTGTCTCCTCTTTTAAGCCAAACATTAAATTCATATTTTGAACTGCTTGCCCTGAGGCACCTTTAATAAGATTGTCTATTATTGAGGTCACCATAATTATGTCTTTATTTTGATGTAAATGAATTAAACATTTATTTGTGTTAATTACTTGTTTTAAATGAATCTCATTTTTAGATACAAACGTAAAAGGATCTCTCTTGTAATATTCATTATAAATTATTTCTAAATCTGATAATTTTAAGGAGCTTTTAAAATAACTTGTACAAAAAATTCCTCTAGTAAAGTCTCCTCTTATTGGAAGAAAATTAATTTTATTTTTTTTGTTACTTAAGTTTTTAAAAGAATAATTTATTTCATTTAAGTGTTGATGAGTAAATGGTTTATACCAAGAGATATTGTTGTTCCTCCAACTAAAGTGTGATGTGGTACTAGGTTTTATCCCTGCTCCAGTGCTTCCTGTTATGGCACTAGTATGAATTTCCTCATCAATTAATCCCTTTTCTATTAATGGAATCAGTCCAAGCTGAATAGCAGTTGCAAAACATCCAGGATTAGCAATGTTTTTTGAATTTATAATTTTTTCTTTTTGAAGTTCTGGCAATCCATAAGTAAAATCTCTATTTTGGTTAAGGTTTGAAAATGAATTTTCAAGTCTAAAATCTTGACTTAAATCAATAATTTTAATTTCTTTTTTTAATTTGTTAGTCTCAAGAAAATCTATTGAGTTACCGTGTCCTAAGCATAGAAATAAAACATCAATATCGTTATTGATTTGTTCTGAGAATTTCATTTCAATCTCTCCTTCCAAATCCTTGTGTATGTCTGAAATCATCTTTCCATTATTAATCTTACTATTAGCAAAAATCAATTCACAATTAGGATGGTTGATGATTAATCTTATCAGTTCGCCCCCTGTGTATCCGGAAGAACCAACAATTCCGACTTTAATTTTACTTTGATTTATTGACATGATGATATATTTTATTTTGATTAGAAATGATTTTAATAAATCCTTTTGCATCTTCTGCTGTCCATTTCTTATTTGATTCCCCATAAGATCCAAATCCATTATCCATTAAATCATTATTTGATTTAATTCCATTTAATTCAAACCTGTAGGGATGAAGAGTTACATAAACTTCTCCATTAACATTTTTCTGGCTACTTTCTAAAAAAGCTTCAATGTCTCTCATTACTGGATCTAAAAAGTGTCCCTCGTGAAGATGCATACCAAAAAAATTAGACAATTGTTCTTTTTGATACTGCTGCCATTTAGTTAAAGTATGTTTTTCTAGTAGGTGATGAGCTTTTAAAATTACAATTGGTCCACCAGCTTCAAATCCCACTCTTCCTTTTATTCCAATAATTGTGTCTCCTACGTGAATATCTCTTCCAATACAGTAGTTATTACATTTTTCTGAAATCAGCTCTATTGCTGTCACAGAATCGTATTTTTTACCATTAATTCCACAGATTTCTCCATTTTTAAATGTTAAAGACAATTCTTCATTTTCATTAGTATTTAGTTGACTAGGGAAAGCACTATTTGGTAATTTTTTATCTGAAGTTAAGGTTTCATCACCACCAACGCTAGTTCCCCACAAACCTTTATTAATTGAGTATTTTGCTTTCTCCCATTCAATATTAACTCCATTATTTTGTAAAAATGTTGTTTCATCTTCTCTTGTCAAATTATTATCTCGTATTGGAGTAATAATTTCTATTTCAGGAGCTATAATTTGGAAAAGCATATCAAACCTTACTTGATCATTACCAGCTCCTGTACTTCCATGAGCAATATGAGTAGCATCATTATTCTTAGCATAATTTATTATTTCTAATGCTTGAATCGTTCTTTCTGCACTTACTGAAAGAGGGTAGGTGTTGTTTCTTAAGACATTTCCGTAAATTAAATATTTTATTATTTTATTATAATAAATTTCTACAGCATCAATGGTCTTATATTTAAATGCCCCTAATTTCAATGCTTTATTTTCGTTTGTTTTAAGTTCAGACTTTTTAAATCCGCCTGTATTAATACAAACTGCATGAACTTCATTTCCTTCACTTGAAAGTTTTTTGAGGCAATATGAAGTGTCTAAACCTCCACTATAAGCTAATATAATTTTTTTCATTTTTTCATTTTTTTTGTGGTTCATAAAGCATGCCTGTGCAAAGGCACATTTCCCTATTAGTTCTGTTCAGTACATCATAATTTTTACATGTGGAACATCCTTTCCAAAATTCATTATCATCAGTTAATTCTGAAAAAGTAACAGGCTTATACCCTAATTCATAATTAATTTTCATAACTGGAAGCCCAGTGGTTATTCCGAATATTTTAGCATCTGGATATTTATTTTTTGAATGATTGAAGGTTAGTGTTTTTATTTTTTTTGCTAATCCTTTGCCTCTGTACTCTGGTGAGACTATTAACCCAGAATGAGCTACATATTTTCCATGCCCCCAAACTTCTATATAACAAAATCCTGCAAACTCATTGTTGTTGACAGCTATGATGGCATTATTATTTTCAATTTTAGTTTTGATGTATTCTGATGATCTAAGAGCAATACCAGTTCCTCTAACTTTAGCAGAAGAACTAATAGCTTTTGAGATGACATTACAATATTTAATATGCTTTGATGAAGCAATAAGTATATCCACGATGTTTAAATAATAAATTAACTAAGATTGAATTGAAATGAAACTGGACACACCTAGTTTCTTAAATAGAGAATGACCCAACAGGGCGGAAGCGAAGAGAAACGCGATTAGAAATATTAGATTTTAAGTATTTAAACATATTCACATGTCAAATATGATTTTTTTTTTTTTGTAATCAAAACTTTTTTATAAATTAATTTAAAAACTAGGTTATAAGACTGTTAATTTCTTTACAGTTAGAGAAAATTATATCCCATTTTTTTGAATTAATTAGATGTTTTGGAGCCAGCCAACTTCCTCCAATAGCTAATACTAAATCTGAGTCTAAATAGTTTTTTACGTTTAAAATATTTATTCCACCTAAAGGAATATAATTTAAATCTAAATGTTTGTATGGGTTATTAATTGAATTTAAATATTTTACACCTCCACTATACTCGGCTGGAAAAAACTTTAAAACATTACATCCGTAATCTAATGAAATTTCAATATCTGTAGGGCTACAAATTCCAGGTGAAAACAATAAATTATTTTTTTTTGCTAGATCAATAATTTTAGGATTACAGCCAGGTGCAACAGCAAAACTAACACCTGAATCTATAGCAAATTTGACTTGACTCTCATTTAAAACAGTTCCTAAACCTACAATCATTTGAGGAAATTTTTTTAGAATTAATTCAGTAGCTTTTTGCGCAACCTCAGTCCTCAAAGCAAGCTCAATAACATTAATCCCAGAACTTAATAAAGTTTCACATAGAGGAATAACATTCTCTAAACAATCAATTTCTAAAACTGCAATAATCTTATGTTTTTTTATTTTTTTAAAAACTTCATGCATTCCTTTATCTTTTTATATAACCTGAATAATTTTTTGAGGAAAAGTCAATGATATCATCTTCTTCAAAATAATTCACATCTCCCTTAATGGTTTGTGTTAATGCAAAACAAGCATTAGCAAAGTTTATTATTTGATCATTTTTATAATTATTAATTAGGCCATGTAAAAGTCCCGAAACAAAGGCATCTCCACCACCAAGTCTATCAATAATTTCCAAATCATAAGATCTTCCATAATAGTATTTTTCATTAACCCAAATAACTCCTCCTAATTGATTATGAGTTGCATGTATTTGGTTTCTTATAGTCATCCCTATCATGTCAAAAGAATATTTATTTGAAATAAACTCACACGCACTCTTAGTAATTAATTCTAATTCTTTAAAATCATTAGAACTCTTGTATTCAAAACCAAAAACATCCGAAACAGATCCAATATTTGCAATCAAAATATCAACATCATTAATGATTTTAGAAAAAAACTTTAAAGCTTCTTTTCCTGACCATAAATTACGCCTGTAATTCAAATCAAAAATAATCTTTACGTTATTTGATTTAGCAATTTTGATAGATTTAAGAATGTTTTTTTGACATTCCTTTGAAAGTGCAGGGGTTATTCCAGTTAAAACATAAAAGTCAGAATCTTTAAAAGCTTTTACCCAAATTGATTCTGCTATATTTTCAGATGAAAAACAACTGTCTAATCTGTCATAAATAACTTTTCCTCCTCTTATAGAAGCTCCGTGCTCTATATAATAAGAACCAATTCTACCATCTTTAAATTTTATATAATCTGTGTTTACTCCAAAACTCTTTAGAAATCTACATGCTGATTTTCCTAAAGAATTATTTGGAAGTGAAGTAATCATGGTTGTATGGTGACCTAAATTAGAAAGACTTGAAATTATGTTACTTTCTGCTCCTGCAAATGACATATTAAGCGAAGAAGATTGATCAATTAAACCTCCATGACTTAATGGTGTTAATCTTAAGAGCATTTCTCCGTACGCTACTATATTGTTTTTAATCAAAATTATATTTTAAACTCTATTTATTAATCCTTAAAGTATTGCAGTTAAATAAGTAATACCAACACAATCAGTAATAAATTTATATATTTTTTTATTACAAAGATATATAAGTTTAATATTATTTCATTTTAATCTTCCAACCTGATTCATAAGTTCTTGACCAAAATTTATTTGCTTTTTTATTTTTTGTTTTTCCGCTTTTTTCATCAATAGAAAATGATGTATCTGCTCGATAAGAAATATTTGCGTAGTGAACCATACTTTGGCTAATCACAGCATCTTCAATTGGAGAATTTAACAGAACATTATTTTTTATTGCATCTATAAAGTTTTGCATATGTCTTGTGGTCATATCACCACCTCCACCTAAAGAAACTCCAGATTCATTATCATTTGACTTAACGTTTTCGATAATATTTCCTTTCAAATCATAAAGTATGTATTCCTTTCTATTAACAAAAACAGAGCCTTCAGTTCCATATATAACAGTTCCTCTACCTCCATCTGTTGTTTTTCCAAAAGCATTTCTACTTCGTCCGTTCCAGTTAATTGATTTGTTTTTTGAAAATGTAAATTTTGCTTCCATATTATCGTACATTTCCCAACCATCATCCAAAAAATGATTTTTTTGAGCATAGACTTTCACACCATTAGGATAATCAACATCTAGTGCCCATCTAGCAATATCTAGTTCATGAGTAGCATTATTTCCAGCTTCTCCAGTACCATAATCCCATCCATACCATCTCCAATTATAGTCCCAAGTATCATGAGTATAATTTCTTCTTGGTGCTGGACCTTGAAACAGATCCCAGTTTAATCCTTTTGGAGCATCCATGACAAGTTGGTTTGGTACTTTCCCTCTGCTATTATTATAAAATGCAACGGCATTGTAAGCTTCTCCGATTACACCTTGGTGAATTTTTTTAATAATATTTTGTGTGTGCCCCGATGACCTCTGTTGATTCCCCATTTGGACAACTTTATTAAAATATTTCTGATGATTTACTATTAAATCACTCTCTTCCATATTGTGACTACAGGGTTTTTCTAAATAAACGTGTTTTCCAGATTCCATAGCTTTACATGATCCATATGCGTGCCAGTGATCAGGTGTAGCCATAATAATTGCATCAACATTTTTATCTTCTAGAATTTTATGAATATCTACTTCACTTTTTGCTGTTAAGCCTGTGAGCTTATTAAATTGTTTATTAGCCTTAACCATTTGATTTTGCATAACATCACAGAAATATAAAATATCAACATTTTTTAATTTCACAGATGATCTTAACAAACCTGGTAAACGTCTCCCTAATCCTTGAAAAGCAAAACTAATTCTCTCATTAGCTCCAATAATTCTTGAATAACTTTTTGCAGAAAGTTTATTGGGTGATGCATACAAACTTTCATTAGCAGTTAAAACTCCTAAGGAAACTAGCGATGTTTTTTTTAG
>TARA_B110000238_G_scaffold23455_2_pt1 | contig 16942 bp, 19 predicted proteins | sample TARA_B110000238 | Tara Oceans TARA_B110000238 (sample SAMEA4397569) | marine metagenome | biome: Polar Biome; feature: [SRF] surface water layer (ENVO:00010504); material: water (ENVO:00002006), including particulate matter (ENVO:01000060) such as... | depth 5 m | reverse complement strand
TAACAAATTCTCAAATTTGGATTAACATTTTAATGTTGGCAGGTTTTTTTAAAATGTATTTTAGATCTATACCAAGAGTAAAAGAACTCATGATTTATGCCGTTATTCTAGGTTTTGGAGGAGAATATCTTTTTTCTAGAGGATTAAGTATGTATACGTATAGACTAGAAAATGTGCCTTTGTATGTGCCCATAGGGCATGCGGCTTTGTATGGCCGAATTTTTATGTTTAGCAAAGCAGCAGTGGTCAGAAAATACCATAAAGAAGTTGAGCAGTTTTTTGCAATTATTATTGCGGTTTTTGCAACTATTTACCTTCTTTTTTTTACAGATGTTTTTGGATTTTTCATGACAATTTGTGTTTTTTTATTGCTTTGGAAAAGACCAAAAGATAGGTTGTTTTTTTATGCCATGTATATTTTAGTGGCTATTTTAGAAATTGGAGGCACCGCCTTTGGATGCTGGCAATGGCCAAATACTGCTTTTGAAGTTTTCGGTTTTCTACGAAGTAATAATCCGCCAAGTGGTATTAGTTTATTTTACTTTTTACTAGATATTGGGTGTTTCGTTATGTATACACAACGACATAAATTAACTTGGGCTAGACTTAAAAGTATCCGAAGAAATCACACATAAAATTTGTACATTTATATATCAATTATAAACCAAAATAAAATGAAAATAAAACAGCTAATTTATCTTTTTTTAGTAGCGATGTTATTGACCTCTTGCGCACCAGAAGGTAATAAAGATGCTACAAAAGAAGCAATTGAATTTGATTATTTTGTAGAGCAATTTGCAGATATTAAAGTGTTACGCTACAAGATACCGGGTTTCGAAGAACTCAGTTTAAAGGAGAAAAAACTTGTTTATTATCTAACACAAGCAGGTTTATCGGGAAGAGATATTATGTGGGATCAAAATTACCGTCATAATTTAAGTGTAAGAAAAGGATTAGAAAGTATCAATAAAAATTATACTGGAGATAGAGATACTGAAAATTTTAAATTGTTTAAAACCTATTTAAAAAGAGTTTGGTTTTCTAACGGAATTCATCATCATTATTCAAATGATAAAATAAAACCAAAATTTACAAAAGAGTATTTCACAAACTATTTATTGAAAAATTCGGATACGCAATTGTCTTTAGAAATTGTTGATGTACTTTTTAATGATGCAGACAATAAAAAAGTAAATAAAAAATCTGGAGTTGATAATATTTTGTCATCAGCAATTAACTTTTATGCACCAGATATTACAGATAAAGAGGTGGTAGATTTCTATAAAACCGCGTATAAAGGTCCAGAGGGTATGCCAGTGGAAGCAGGTTTAAACTCTAAATTAGTGAGAGAAAATGGAAAGCTTGTCGAAAAAGTTTGGAAATCAGGCGGAATGTATGGTACTGCAATCGATCATGTTATTGGTTGGTTAAAAAAGGCACAGGGAGTCGCAGAAAATGCGAAACAGGCAAATGCTTTGGGCTTGTTAATCGACTATTATAAAACAGGAAGCTTAGATACTTGGGATGCTTATTGTATTGCATGGGCAACTTCTATTGAAGGGAATATTGATTGGATTAACGGTTTTATAGAAGTGTATAATGATCCGAAAGGATACAGAGGATCTTATGAAACGATTGTTCAAGTTAAAGATTTTGACATGTCCCGTAAAATGAAAGTTTTATCAGAAAATGCGCAATGGTTTGAGGACAATGCACCTTTAGATCCAACGCATAAAAAAGACAGTGTTGTCGGTGTTTCTTACAAAACCGTAAATGTTGCAGGTGAAGCTGGAGATGCATCTCCAAGCACACCAATCGGTGTAAATTTACCAAACAATAATTGGATTCGTCAACAACATGGTTCTAAATCTGTTTCTCTTGGTAATATTATTGGCGCTTATAATAATGCAGGTGGTACAGGTCGTTTAAAAGAGTTTGCACATGATGAAGAGGAAATCAGATTAGAAGAAAAATATGGTCAAATTTCCGATAAATTACACACCGCTTTGCATGAAGTTGTTGGGCATGCTTCAGGGCAAATAAATAAGGGGATTGGCCAACCTAAAGAAACCCTTCAAAATTATGCTTCTACCATGGAGGAGGGACGTGCAGATTTAGTAGGATTGTATTACTTAATGGATTCAAAACTACAAGAGTTAGGCTTAACTGATAACTTTATAGAGTTAGGAATGGCTGCTTATGATGGTTACATCAGAAACGGATTAATGACCCAATTAATACGAATTAATTTAGGCGATGATATTGAAGAAGATCATATGGTTAATCGTCAATGGGTCTCTGCTTGGGCGTTTGAGCAAGGTGCGAAAGAAAATGTGATAGAAAAGGTTTTGAAAGAGAATGGAAAGACTTATTACAATATTACGAATTATGAAAAATTAAGAGAAATTTTTGGCAGCTTGTTGCGTGAAACACAGCGTATAAAATCTGAAGGAGATTTTGAGGCTGCTAAAAGTTTGGTAGAAGGCTATGGTGTAAAAGTAGATCAAGCAATTCATAAAGAAGTTATGAAGAGAAACGCGCAATTTACAGGGGCAGCTTATAGTGGTTTTGTAAACCCTGTTCTAACACCAATTTTAGATGAAAATGAAACCATTTCAGATATTTTAGTAAAACAGCCTGAGAGTTTTGAAGAGCAGATGCTCTTTTACTCTAAAAATTATAATTTTTTAGGAACTAAAAATTAAAATTTTTAAAACATACAATTTCAAAAAACCGATTCTTAAAAGAGTCGGTTTTTGTGTTTTTATCAAATGGTAAGAAAAACATAAGACCCAGGCCTTGGATACCATTCCAAAGAAAATGCGAAAAGCGTAATTAATGTCGATGGCTCAAGTAATGTGCTGCACATCAACAGGAAAAGATGAAGAAGGCGAGTTTAAAAGAGATTTTTATGAACTAAAATTAGAGCGAAGCAACATCATGTATTTGCCTACAGTTTGGACAATTGTGCGCACTGTTGATGCTGAAAGTCCTTTGTCTGAGTATTTAAAAGAGGAAGTGAAAAAGCTAAATGCATAATTATATATCCTTATCAATTATCACGCAGAATCCTTTTCACAAGTATTCTATCAAATTCATTCCTATAATTTCGAAGATTTAATTACCGATGTAAAACACAAAGAAACCTCAAGTTTTAATAAGTAAGGCTATACCATTTTAGATCATGATACGCTAAGCGCATTAGAAAAAGTGTAAAATTAATTACCAAATATAAAACGGATTGCAACAAAAGTAGCGATGATTATTCCGCCATAGATAATCACTTTTGTGCCTGCACCTTTATAATAACGTTGATGGTTTTTAATATCTTTTCTATAACTCCAAACAATTAATGAACCGAAAGCAAGTACAAAAAAGATCATAAAAATAATTCTTCCTGTAGTAAAATATGCACCTAAAAACATCTTTTTTATTCTTTATAAGTTTTAAACTATTTGATTCTTATGAAGTTTTAATTTTCATAAAGTTTCTCTATATTGTCGTTTGCAAAATTACGAATAAAAGTAAGAATAGCATTTGTAATTGAAAACATATGTAATTCTAAATTAATTAAAAACATAAAAATGAATCGGTATCAATACTAATAATTTCTATTTTTAAGAGAAATTGCGTCACAATTGAAAACTGGTATTGAAAATAATTATAATCTAAACAAACAAATGAAAAATAAAATAGCAGCAGTAAGCAAATTTCACACAGCTTTTAAAATAAATATGAATCACAAACCAATAGCCGATATTGGTGAAGATAGAAAACAATTACGTTTTGAGTTGATGAAAGAGGAAAATGAAGAATATTTAGAAGCTGCTAATAAAAACGATTTGGTAGAAGTTGCAGATGCTTTAGGAGATATGCTCTACATTTTGTGTGGTACTATTATAGAACACGGTATGCAAGATAAAATTGAAGCCGTTTTTAATGAAATTCAGAGAAGTAATATGAGTAAATTGGGTGAAGATAGCAAACCAATTTACCGAGAAGATGGTAAAGTTTTAAAGGGACCAAATTACTTTAAGCCTAATATTAGAGAGATTTTAGAAAAGTAAACATGCTTTACATTTGGAAAATATATATTTTAATCGAATAAAAAATTTATTTTTAATGAAATAATAGCTTCTCAAAATAAATTTATAATTCAAAATTAGCTCCTTCATTTGCAAAACGAAAACCTAATTTTTCAATTTCTTTTCGTTCTTTACTATCTTTTTGAAGAGCAGGATTTGTATGATTAAAATGAATGAATATTACTTTATTTTTAGTGGCTAAAGATTCGTTTTTAAACAAGTTCATCGTTTCTTTAATAAACGGATGTGGTACTTCTGTCATCGCTCTTTTTACTTCATTTTGATCTAAAAAAGTAGCATCAACAAAAGCATATTCTACCTTTTTTACTTCTTCAATAATATTCTTTTTCCATTTGTGCCATTTATCAATATCAGGAATAAACAATGCAGTGTTTTTAGTTCCTTCAAGTTTATAGCCAACAGTTTCAGAAAACTCATCTCTATGCGGTACTAAAAAAGGCGTTACTTTTAGTTTGCTATTCAAAATTATGGTGGAGTCGTGCTGCAAACTTTTAAGCACAATATTTTGCAAAGAAACCAACTGACTCCAAGGACCATTATTGGTTAAAAATTCTTTCATTTTTGGCATTGTAAAAACAGGAATATTTTTTTTACCATAGGCTTCTCTCCCAAAATACATGAGTCCTGTATAATGCCCAATATGTGCATGTGTTAAAAATATACCATCAATAAGTGTTTCTTTTTTTATGTGTTTTTGTTGTAATTCTGCTAATTGTGTATGCATATCTGGAGTGGCATCAAACAACCACTTTTGTTGATGTTCTATATCAACCAAACCTAAAGAGACCACACTTTTTTTAGGTAGATTTCCATTATAAAAATCAGCACAGCATTGTTTTTGACAGCCAATATGCGGATAACCTCCATCTTGGGCAATTCCCAAAATTGTAATATATTGTTGGTAGTCAATTTTTTTATCTTGAATTTTAGTATTACACGAAACAAAGAATAAAGAGAGAATAAGTAGTATGAAGTTTATTTTCATGTTTTATGAATAGAATACTTAAACAAGTTGAGAAGCAAAAGGTACATTTTTTAAATCAAAAAAAGCATCAATTTTAAAATTGATGCTTTTACTATTTTTATGAATTAGAGATTATTTAACGAAAACCCTCCATCCGTATGGATCTTCGGTTTTGTTCGTTTGTATGTCTGTGATAAATTTCTTTAATTGAGATGCATACGGATTGTCTAAAGTTGGTAAGTCAAAATCATTTTCTTGATATCCAAAACCAGCAATTGGCGAGATGACTGCTGCTGTTCCTGCACCAAACATTTCTTTTAAATTACCGTTTTTTGCAGCTTCTACAACCTCGCCAACAGAAATTTTTCTAACCTCTGTTTTTATCCCATTATCTGCAGCAATTTGTAAGATACTTTTACGTGTAATCCCGTCTAAAATTCTGTCACTTGTTGGGCTTGTTATTAGAGTGTCATTAATTCGGATAAAAATATTCATTGCACCCGCTTCTTCAATAAATTGGTGTGTATTATCATCTGTCCAAATTACTTGATTGTATCCTTTTTCAATTGCCAACTGTGTTGGATAAAATTGTGCGGCATAATTTCCACCAGCTTTTGCAAAACCAACACCGCCATTTGCAGCGCGCGCGTATTTTTCTTCAATAAGAACTTTTACTTCTCCTGCAAAATAAGCACCAGAAGGAGCCGTGCAAATAATAAATTTATAAGCGTCTGCTGGCGATGCATGAAAGCCTTTACCTGAAGCGAACATAAACGGTCTTATGTATAAAGAACTTCCTTCTTTTCTAGGAATCCAATCGCTATCAACCTCTAATAACTTCTTTAATCCTGCCATAAAAACTTCTTCAGGAATTTGCGGAATTACCAAGCGTTCAGCCGATTTATTTAAACGCTTACAATTTTCTGTAGGTCTAAAGAGTAGGATGTTTTCTTCTGCATCTTTATAAGCTTTCATTCCTTCAAAAATAGATTGTCCATAATGAAAAATCTTTGCTGAAGGATCTAAAGTTATTGGTGAATACGGTTTAATTACAGGTGTTTGCCATTCTCCATTTATAAAATCACATTCTAACATATGATCAGAATAGACACTTCCAAAAGGTAAATTGTCAAAATCTACAGAAGCAATCTTCGATTCTTTAATACGCTGAATTTCTATATTTGAGGTCATTTTTGTATCATTGTTTGTAGTACAAATGTACTAAATTTATGTATTCAAATCTCAAAGAAATAAGCAGATTTCTTCTTAAATTTATTACTTTTGTGATAAATGGATTTTAAAAATATAAAATGAAAAAGGTAATCAAATTTTGTGCAATTGCATTGTTCGTGTTTTCAGCTTGTAAAAAAGACAAATTAGAAAATTCAGAAAACAAAGAATTAAATAAAATAGCAATGAATTTTGATGTTTTTGGCGATAAAATTACAGCAGAAAAAGCAATGTCTTCTGGTGAAATGTTAGAAAAATTTAACAACATGAAAGTAGGTGATACGATTAATGCGAAATTTGCATCAAAAATAAATGAAGTGTGCTCTAAAAAAGGATGTTGGATGAAATTACCCGTTGGAGACCAAGAAACTATGGTTCGTTTTAAAAACTATGGTTTTTTTATGCCTTTAGATGCTGAAGACAGAGAAGTTATTATAGAAGGAAAAGCTTTCGTGCAAGAAACTTCTATAGAAGAGTTGCAGCATTATGCAGAAGATGCAGGGAAAACAAAACAAGAAATTGCCATGATTAAAGCACCAAAGAAAGAGTTTACCTTTGAAGCGAGTGGTGTTTTGTTGAAGAAATAGTTTTTCTGATTATTTCTAGGTGTTTTTTGTTTTCAATGTCATTTCCATGAAAGAGGGTGATTTCCATGAATAATTTTATTATTTAAATTGATGAAAAGAGAAATTTTAATAACTTCAGATGGTTCTACAACCATTCATTTACCAGATTGGGACGAGCAATATCATTCTAAACACGGAGCGATACAAGAAGCGTATCACGTTTTTATAAAAAGTGGGTTAGACAAGATATTAGAAAATAATACGAATAAAGTTTCGATTTTAGAAATTGGATTTGGTACAGGTTTAAATGCATTTATCACTTTTTTAGAAGGCGATAAAAAAAACATAAAAATTGATTATGTTGGGATGGAAGCTTATCCTGTTCTAGCTGATGAAATTGAAAAGCTAAATTATGTTTCTGAATTGAAATCAGCAGCATATCAGGCTGTTTTTGATGCAATGCATGAAACTTCTTGGGAAGAAAAACAAACAATTTCAGAAGCTTTTCAGCTTACAAAAAAGAAACAATTTTTTGCAGATATTACAGATGAAAATGCGTTCAATTTAATTTATTTTGATGCATTTGGTGCTAAAAATCAACCAGAATTGTGGACGGAAGAAATTTTTCAGAAGATGTATAATGCTTTAAAGACTGATGGTGTTTTAGTTACCTATTCGGCAAAAGGAAGTGTAAGAAGAGCCATGCAAACTGTTGGATTTTTAGTCGAAAGATTAGATGGGCCTCCAGGGAAAAGAGAAATGTTAAGAGCTACTAAAAGGTAAGTAGTTAGCAGTTTTAGTATCCAGTATAACTGACTTTTGAAGCCCTAAAAATTCGTTAGATAATTTTCGTTAAATTTACAATTGACCTAAGAAAATCATCAACCAATAAATCATTAACTCAAATATCAATGGAATTCAAAAGAAGATTTGGAAAACAAAAAGAGTCAAAACCTAAAAAAGGAATCGTGTTAGTGATATTATTGGCATTGGCTTTGTTTCTTTGGTTTAAAGCAGAACCACTTTTAAACGCAATATTTTAATCTAAATTTAATTTTTGAAAGTAGAAAAAATTATTTTAGGCATAGATCCAGGAACAACCATTATGGGTTTTGGCATCATAAAAGTTGTTGGTAAAAAGATGGAATTTATTCAAATGAATGAATTAATGCTGACTAAATATACAGATCATTATTTAAAGCTAAAATTGATTTTTGAGCGCACAATTGAGTTGATTGATACGTACAATCCTGATGAAATAGCGATTGAAGCTCCATTTTTTGGTAAAAATGTACAGTCGATGTTAAAGTTAGGCAGGGCACAAGGAGTTGCTATGGCCGCCGGTTTGTCTAGAGAAATTCCGATTACAGAATATTTACCTAAAAAAATTAAAATGTCAATTACTGGAAACGGAAATGCCAGCAAAGAACAAGTAGCTTTAATGTTAAAATCGCTTTTAAATTTAAAAACTTTACCTAAAAATTTAGATGCTACAGATGGTTTGGCAGCTGCAGTTTGTCATTTTTACAATTCAGGAAAAGTGGTTGGAGGAAAAAATTATACGGGTTGGGCGAGTTTTGTAAAGCAAAATGAAAAGCGGGTTAAGAAATAAATTTAGTTTTTACCAGCTGCATTATCAGTATTCAGAAAATTAGAATGCATGAGTTTTACAGATTTATTAAGGCTTAAAAAAATTATCTGTGTTCGTTATGAATATTTTAGAAGCAGCTAAATTTTTTACGAAAGAAGAAAATTTTCTCTTACTGATCATGTAAGAAAACCTTCAAGAAGTGTTTTGCTAACATTTTTGAAGTGTATAGAAAAGAATAATATCCGAAACATTTTGCAAGCAATTTAAATGATTCGGATGCTGAAAATTCAGAAACCTGTGCAGGGTTATTACTTGGTTTCAAGTGCAGTTATATCGAGAAAGAAACATTTAAAGGGCTATCCACAGAAAATCTGGATGAGTGAAGCTTGTAAATTATATTATTAATAACACGACTAAATTTGGCATCAAGTAGCTGCCAACTGATACTGAAAACTATTTTGGCAGGAATCTACATTCACATACCATTTTGTAAGCAAGCATGTTTTTATTGTGACTTTCATTTTTCTACTTCTTTAAAAAAGAAAGACGAACTTATTAACTGCTTGATAAAAGAAATTGAAATCCGGAAAGAGGAACTCAATAATTCGATTATAGAAACCATCTATTTTGGCGGTGGAACCCCCAGTTTGTTATCAACCACTGAAATAAAAATTTTGGTCGATGCTGTTTATAAAAGCCATTCAGTTGTTGCCTTTCCGGAAATTACTTTAGAAGCAAATCCAGATGATTTATCAAAAGAAAAAATAATTGAGCTTTCAGAATCACCTGTAAATAGATTAAGCATTGGCATACAGTCTTTTTTTGAGCAAGATTTAAAGTTGATGAATAGGGCACACAATTCTAAGGAAGCAAAAGAATCACTATCGTTAGCGATTCGTCATTTTGATAATATTTCTGTAGATTTAATTTACGGAATTCCAGATTGTACAAATGAACAATGGAGAGAAAATATACAAACAGCATTGAGTTTCGGAGTACCACATATTTCTAGTTACGCTTTAACAGTAGAGCCAAAAACGGCTTTGGCAAGTTTTATCAAAAAGGGAATTATTAAAAATGTAGATGATGAAAAATCACAAGAGCAATTCTTAATACTAATTGATGAATTAGAGAAGGCCGGTTTTTTGCATTATGAAACCTCTAGTTTTGGGAAAGAAGGCTTTTTTAGTAAAAATAATTCTTCTTATTGGTTGGGCAAAAGCTATTTAGGGATTGGTCCTTCTGCACATTCTTTTGATGGAAAACAACGAAGCTGGAATGTTAGGAATAACACTGCTTATATCAAAGTAATTCAACAAAATCAATTACCCATAGAAAGAGAAACTTTGTCTAATACAGACCGATATAATGAATATATTATGACAGGTTTAAGAACTATTTGGGGAGTTTCTTTAGAGAAAATCAATAGGGATTTTGGTCATAAATATGTGACGTATTTAGAAAACCAATCAAAAAAATATATTGAGCAAGAATTATTGTATATTGAAAACGGAATTTTAATAACAACCAAGAAAGGGAAATTTTTATCTGATGGAATTGCATCAGATTTATTCATGATAAACTTGGCTTAAAATAAAAGAATTCAGCATACATGAAAGCAGTTATAGAATATAATTCACGTAAAATAGAAATTGATGTCTCTAAACCTATCGATATTTCTATTGCCATCGATGTTACAAAACAAAATGTAAATGCTTGGTATATTGATGATCCAAAAATTTTTCCTGAAGAATTAAACGGAGAATTTATTAAGGTTTCAGAAGGAGCTGTTGTAAATTTTAACAATATTCATTTTAATCCACATTCTCATATTACGCATACAGAATGTGTAGGTCATATTACAGAAAAAATACATTCTATAAATCAGAATTTAAAGCATTATTTCTTTTTGGCAGAAGTTATTACGGTTGCGCCAGAAAATGATGGTGAAGATTTTTATATTTCAAGAAAACAATTGCAAGCCGCTATTAGAAATAAAAAAAGAGACGCCATTATTATCAGAACATTGCCAAATTTAAGAGAAAAAACTTCGATGCGGTATTCAAATACAAATCCAACGTATTTGTTAGAAGAGGCCGCTATTTATTTAAGAGAAAAAGGCATCAAACATTTGTTAGTTGATTTACCTTCTGTTGATAAAGAAAAAGATGGCGGAAAATTATTGGCACATAATGCTTTTTGGAATACTGCTGGAGAAATACGTATGGATGCTACAATTACAGAGTTTATATACGTGTCTAATAAAGTAGAAGATGGTGAGTATTTATTGAATTTAATGATTGCCCCTTTTGAGAATGATGCCACACCAAGTAAGCCTATTTTGTATAAAATTATTAAGTAATTATGAAAAAAATCGCTAAAAGAAAGTACTTTTTTTATGTAATTTTAATCGTAATAATTCTGTTGATTAAAGGAGCTGTTTTTGCTGATATTTCTGCAGATGATTTAAAAAAGGAATATGCAAACGAACATTCTAAATTTATAGAAATTGATGAAATGCAAGTTCACTATAGAGACGAAGGTAAAGGTGTTCCTATTGTTTTAGTGCATGGAACAGCTTCCTCATTGCATACTTGGGATGCTTGGACAAAAGAACTTACAAAAAACTACAGAGTTATAAGAATGGATCTACCTGCATTCGGAATTACAGGCCCAAACAAAAATGCAGATTATTCTATAAAAGCATATACAGCATTTTTAGATCAATTTTTGACGAAAATAAATGTTGATTCTTTTTATTTAGTAGGAAACTCTTTAGGAGGCAATATCGCTTGGAACTACACCGCTGAAAATCCACAGAAAATAGAAAAACTAATTTTAGTCGATGCAAGTGGTTTGCCAACGAACAAACCACAACCTGCTATTTTTAAAATGGCAAAAACACCTGTTTTAAGTTCACTTTTTTTATACGTTACTCCAAAGTTTTTTATTAGAAAAAACATGAAAGAAGTGTATGGAGATAAAAGTAAGTTAACAGATTCTCTGGTAACTCGGTATCATAAAATGGCATTACGAGTTGGGAATAGACAGGCATTTATAGACCGAGCAAAAATAGATTTTAAGCTGGGAGCAAAAGTAAATGTAGATAAATTAAAAAGTATTCAAACTCTCACTTTATTAATTTGGGGAGCAAAAGATACTTGGATTCCTTTAGATAACGGAAAACGCATGGATCGTATATTACCTAACTCAAAATTAGTAGTTTTAGAAAATTCAGGTCATGTACCTATGGAAGAAAATCCCATAGAAAGTTTGAAGATTTTGAAGGCTTTTTTGAATGATTAGATTTGACTAAAGCCATTCTCACTTATAAATCATACCCAAGCTGAAGCCCTCGCTCATTGAAAAAATAGAGAAATCTATAAATTTAATGTCATTAAAAATCTAAAACCACTTTTTACGCTTAAAATACCAAATAGCACATATGGTTATAAAAACCATAATTCTGAGTAAAACAAAATACCCATATTTAAACTTTAATTCAGGAATATTTTCAAAATTCATTCCGTAAATCCCTGCTAAAAAAGTTAACGGAATAAAGATTACAGATAAAATTGTAAGTGTTTTCATCACTTCATTTATGCGATGGCCTTGTATGCTGAAAATTAAATTTATTTTACTTTCTAATTCTTGCAATTCTAATTCTTGCAATACAAAATCGATATTCGAGATTAAATTATTTGTTTGTTCTTTTAGTTCGCTGAAATGCTTAGTTTCAAAACCAGCAATTTCTACTTTTTCTAGCTTTAGGGTTGTATCCTGTAAACTTAACGTAGCTTTTTTAAAATTGAATAATTCTTGTTTTCTTTTTTCTACTAATGAAGTGAATTCTGGAGTTAGTTTTATGTGCGTTGAGTTTAATTTATCAGCATTTAATTCAGCATTTTCTTCATAGATATTTTGGTAATTTTCAAGAATAGACTTTAATAATAAAAACAATAAATAGTCCGCTTTTTTCTTTCTAACAATTCCTTCATTCTTTTGTAAACGTTCGGTTTAGAAATTCATTTTCTATAGCAAAGTACTTGTAGATTTTAAATAAAGATACTTTTTAAATTTATATCTTAATAGATTGTTTATGGATGAATCAGTATTAGAATTTTTTAAAATTTACGAAGAAATTGTTATCAATTTCTATCGTTGAAGAATTGATTGTTTTGGTCTGCCAATCTTCAGTAGGTTTAAGCATTTGTATTTTGTTATCAGCAGAAATTTTAAGGGGCATATTAAAACTTTTTACAACATTAATCCAACGATACCTTAAAACTCCACTTTCAATTTCATACTCGAAAATAGGTATTTTTACTGTTCTTAAATATTGATTAAAAACAGGTGTTAAATCGATGCCAGATTGGGCTGTTATATAATTTTCAATTTCTTGTGTTGTAGCTGTTGTATGATAAAACTCTTTATTTAATCCACGCAAAATTTCACGCCATTTTTCATCGTTATTTACTAATTGTCTAATTGTATGCAACATATTAGCACCTTTATAATACATATCTCCAGAGCCAGATTTATTTACATTATAGGTTCCAATAATTGGTATATCGTTTTGAATATTTTTACGAGTGCCAATAACATACTCCGAAGATGCTTTTTTACCGTAATAATAATCTAAAAATAGATTTTCTGAATATGCGGTAAAACTCTCATGAATCCACATATCTGCGGCATCTTTGTTTGTAATATTATTAGCAAACCATTCATGACCAGATTCGTGAATTATTATAAAATCAAATTTTAAGCCCCAACCAGTTCCGGACAAATCTCTGCCTAAATAACCATTTTGATATTTGTTTCCGTAGGTAACAGAGCTTTGGTGTTCCATGCCTAAATAAGGCACTTCAACCAACTTAAAACCATCTTCATAAAAAGGGTATTTACCAAACCAATGCTCAAAAGCTTTCATCATTTTAGGAGCATCTTTAAATTGTTTTTTCGCTTTTTCTAAATTATCTCGCAATACATAATAATCCATAGCTAGCAGACCGTCTTCGCCTTCATATTTTTCTGAAAAATGAACATAATCTCCAATATTTACATTAACGCCGTAATTATTGATTGGGTTATTTACAAACCAATGATAGGTGGTTGTATCATCTTTATGCTGCTCAATTTTACATAGTGTTCCATTAGAAACATTCATTAAGTTGTTAGGAACTCGCACGCTAATTGCCATACTATCAACTTCATCATACATATGATCTTTATTTGGCCACCAAACACTTGCTCCCAAACCTTGGCAAGAAGTTGCTATAAAATGATTTCCATTATTATCTTTTTTCCATGAGAAACCGCCATCCCAGGGAGCACGAATTGCTGCTTTTGGGTTTCCTTCATAATAAATATCTAAGGAGTTTGTAGCACCAACTTTTTGACGTTCTTTTAAATGAATAAAATGCGCATTTCCTTTAGAAGTTATTGTTAGTTTTTTTTCGTTTTGAATAATTTGAGTGATTTTTAACGGACTTTGTAAGTCAATTTGTAAAATGTTGTGAGGTTTTAAAACTTTATAGGTTACGGTGTTTTTTCCGCTGATAAACCTCTTGTCTGGATTTACAACAATATCTAAATGATAATACGTTAAATCCCACCAAATTCTTTCTGGAGTAACGGAACCACGAAGTGTATCTTGTTCTGTGAAATTATTTTCTTGGGCAACGCACACAATATGACATGTAAAAATTAAGAATAAAAGAAACGATTTTTTTGATGACATAATTTTTAAATTTTAATATGATACCAAGATATTATTTATTTAATAATAATTTAAACTTGATTTGGATCTAGTACTCCTTTGTAATTATCAATTCATCAATAGTACTTTTCTTATTGATGAATTGAAATTTAATTAAAATGAATTTTTAATCTGAATAATTTGTGCAGCAATGCTTACTGCAATTTCTTCAGGAGTTTCACTTTGTATTGACAAACCAATAGGAGCCTTTACTTTATCTAATTCTTGTTTTATGAAATCTTTTTTTTGTAAAACATCCCACATTGTTTTAAGTTTTGCTTTGCTACCTAAAACTCCAATGAATTTTTAATTATTTCTAATGATTTTACTTAAAACTAATTGATCATACGTATATTTATTCGTCATAATAGCGACAAAACTTGAGCTTCCATCGGTCATATAGGTATCAATTTCTTCATAGTTAATCACTATTTTTTATGCGCAAACTTGTTGTTTTCTAACGTATTTAAGTTTTCTCTATTATCAAAAAGAACCACATAAAAACCAAGTTTTCTAAATAGTTAAAATACCGAAACACTTACATGTCCGCCGCCAATAACGTATAAAGTTTCTTGAAAACCAATATGTTCCTTAAAAAAACTATTCTTTATTACAATTAATCTGATAATTAAACTTATTTTATAAAGTTTTACGTGAAAAATTAAAAGAATTTGGAGTTAAGTGCAGCTTCCCTTTTTCTCCATTTTTGGTAATATGAATAATATCTTCAACAACCGAAATATGTTTTTGAGTTAAACAATGAAAAGCCGCCGTTTGCTCACCTGAACAAATCATTCCTGAGTCTTCTTTTATGTTTCCTTTGTGAATTTGTTTCTTTATAAACGTTGGTGGATTTTCTTCCAATAATAATTCTTGCGCTTTTTTAACTAACTTAAATTCCATAACGCCACCGCCAATAGAACCGAATATAAATCCATCTTGCGTAACTAACATTTTAAAACCTTTTCTGCCAGGAGAACTTCCAATATTTTCAATAACAGTTAAGACATATATGTTTTGATTGTCTTAAAGCTTTTCTAATATATGTTGCCAAAAAATCATAGAAATATAGTTTCACTTAGTGCGTAATAAATAGCCATGATTGCAGAAAAAATAGCGCTTGCTAAAAATCGCCAATCAAGTTTTACGTTGTTTTGAATTAAATAATTGACCATAAAAGAAATCGGAATGTTAGCTAAAAACGAATAAAATAAAGTAAGGTGATAACCAACTTTTGGATGTTTTGATAAGCTGATTATTCAGTAGAAAATATATCATGTGTAAAGATTAGAATACGAAAATGTGCTGAATGTTTAAAAACTGCTATGTTATGTATAGAATGGTGATTGACTTTCTATTAATTCTAAACAATTTTTATATTTACTTTAATTAATTTTAATGAACCCAAATAAAAAATTTAAAAGATGCATATAAAACAAGTAAGAGATTTTTGCATTGCTAAAAAAGGAGTCACAGAACATTTTCCTTTTGATGATGTTACGCTCGTTTTTAAAGTGATGGGTAAAATGTTTGCGCTTACAGGATTAAGTTCTTGGGAAAAAGGTGAACAGAAAATTAATCTAAAATGTGATCCTGAGAGAGCGGAGGAATTAAGAGGGGTTTATGGGGGAATCAATGCTGGATGGCACATGAACAAAAAACATTGGAACACCGTAATCCTAAATTCTGCAGATGTTTCAGATGATTTGGTTAGAGAACTGATCAACCATTCTTATGATTTGGTCGTAAAAGGATTGACAAAAAAAGTGAAAAAGGAATTAGAAGAATTATAAATTTCTGTAAGAAATGGGTGTCATTTTCTTCACCTCTTTAAACTTTCTATTAAAATTAGAGATATTATTAAATCCAACTTTATACGCAATTTCATTTATAGATACATCCTTATCAGACTTTAAGAGTTTACACGCGTTTTCAATGCGTACTTCGGTTAAAAAGTTGATATATGTCTTGTTCGTTCGTTTTTTAAAATATTTACAAAAAGCATTTTTTGTCATATTTGCGATATTAGCAATGTCTTCTAAAGAAATTTTTTGATGCGCATTTTCTATCGTAAAATCGAATACATTTCGCATTCTTTTTCCTTCAGTATCAGAATATTTTTTAGTGTCAACGAAAGTAGAAAGAGGAATAGATATAGCCTCTGAAACCATTTTTAAAATTTCTAAAAACAAAATAAAACGTGCTAGTTTAGAAGCGTTTTTTAGTTTCAAAAAGTTTTTGATAATTTCAGTTTTATTCGATGTAAGACTTAAACCTTGTAAAGATTTTGAAAATAAATAATTGATTTCTGCAAGTTCATTCAGTTTAAAAAAAGACTCCCCAAAAGAAGTTTCAGTAAAAAATAAAGTCAACATTTTAGACTTTTCTGATCCATTTTTATCACTTTTAAAAGCATGGGGTAAATTGCTTCCTAAAATAAAAATATCATTTTCAGCAAAACTAGAAATGGTATCACCAACCAATAAAGTGCCAGTTCCTTTTTCAATAAAACTTATCTGAATCTCGTCATGTTGGTGCAATTTGTCATAAAAAACGAATTCAATATCTTCTTGATACATCAAGGCATTGTTTTCGGGTTTCGGAATTTTAAAAGGATAAACTTTCATTTTCACTAAATTTATTTGTGCTGAACTTGTTTCGTTCTTTACTAATTTAATACAAAAGTATTCAAAAATATATACTTATTACTTATTTAGGATAGTA
>TARA_B110000238_G_scaffold201049_1_pt1 | contig 16945 bp, 15 predicted proteins | sample TARA_B110000238 | Tara Oceans TARA_B110000238 (sample SAMEA4397569) | marine metagenome | biome: Polar Biome; feature: [SRF] surface water layer (ENVO:00010504); material: water (ENVO:00002006), including particulate matter (ENVO:01000060) such as... | depth 5 m | reverse complement strand
TAGAGCTTATAATACGGTACAGCCTGCATCTGGAAAAATACTAAGTGGAGGTGTAGATGCAAATGCTCTTCACAAACCAAAAAGATTCTTTGGAGCTGCGAGAAAAATTGAAAATGGAGGATCATTAACAATTCTAGCAACTGCTCTAACAGAAACAGGAAGTAAAATGGATGAAGTTATCTTTGAAGAATTTAAAGGGACTGGTAACATGGAACTTCAATTAGATAGAAAAATTGCTAATAGAAGAATTTATCCAGCGATAGATCTAGTATCATCAAGTACAAGAAGAGAAGATCTTCTTTTAGATAAAGAATATATTCAAAGAATATGGGTACTTAGAAATTATTTAGCAGATATGAATCCTGTCGAAGCTATTGAGTTTATGAAAGATCGCCTTCAGAAGACAAAAGATAATAATGAGTTTCTAATAACAATGAATGGATAAATTTATTTAGATCTAAACATTCCATAAATAACTGATCCACTTCCAGTCATACTTGCATAAACCGCACCATTAGAGTAAAGATTTTTTTTAGTTTCTGCTAATACTGGATATTTTAGAAATAATTTTTGTTCAAAATCATTTTTAATAGTTTTTTTCCAACTATTAATAGGGTGAAAAATCAGATCTTCAATTGAAATTTCTGAAGAACAAACTGAAACATTATTATAAGCTTCTTTTGTACTAATATGAATATCTGAGTCCATTAATATAATCTTATAGTTAGATAGATCTAAATCTATATTTTTCATAACATCTCCAATTCCATTAATAATTTTTGGTCTATTTTCAATAAAAAAAGGACAATCAGCACCAAGTGATATTGCTAATTTTTCTAATTCATCATTAGAGATATTAAGATGAAATATTTCATTAAGAGATTTTAAAGTAAAAGCTGCATCAGAGGAACCTCCACCAAGACCTGCTCCTATTGGAATATTTTTATGCAAATGAATGTGTACTGGATTAATTGCATATTTAAGTTGAATAATATTGAAGGCTTTTTCACATAAATTTATTCCCTTAGGAATAGTAATTCCTGATGATGTGAATTTAAATTTATTAGATTCTATAATTTCAAGAATATCATAACAATTATGAATAGGATAAAATACAGAAGAGATATTATGATAACCATCTGATCTTCTAGATTCAATATTTAAGCCAATATTAATCTTAGCGTTAGGGTAATTTATCATAATAAAAATAGTTTTCAACAACAAAAATAATCATCTCATTTTTTATATGCGTTGACAAATCATTTTATTTAACTTTGTTAGACTTTAACATAATAAGTATGCAATATTTAGAATTTGAAAAACCAATTGAAGAATTAGAAAACAAGCTAATTCAAGCTAAAGAATTAGCTGAAGTTGACGATTTAGATACAACAAAAATTGTTGCGGATATTGAAGAAAAAATTCAGATAACAAGAAAGAAAATTTATAACAATTTATCTCCCTGGCAAAAAGTTCAACTATCTAGACACCCTAAAAGACCTTACACCTTAGACTATATACATGCAATTACAGATGGAGACTTTTTGGAAATGCATGGAGACAGAAGAGTAAAGGATGATAAGGCAATGATTGGAGGCTGGGGAACTATAGGTAAACAAACAGTCATGTTTATTGGTCAACAAAAGGGAAGAGATACAAAAGAAAGACAATATAGAAATTTTGGCATGGCTAATCCTGAAGGATACAGGAAAGCCCTTAGACTAATGAAACTTGCTGAAAAATTTAATAAACCAGTTATCACCTTAATAGATACACCAGGAGCTTTTCCGGGCCTTGAAGCGGAAGAGAGAGGTCAAGGAGAAGCAATAGCTCGAAATATATTAGAGATGTCAAGACTAAAGACACCAATAATTTGTGTAATTATTGGTGAGGGAGCATCTGGAGGTGCTTTAGGGATTGGTGTTGGTGATCATATAATTATGTTAAACAATTCTTGGTATTCTGTTATTTCTCCTGAAAACTGCTCTACAATACTCTGGAGAAGTTGGGACTATAAAGAAACCGCAGCAGATTCTCTAAAACTTACTGCTAAAGAAATGAAAGAATTAGGGCTAGTAGATAAGATTATTGAAGAACCATTAGGTGGTGCACACCATAATACCGTAGAAATATTTAAAAAAGTAAAAAAAGAAATTAATCTTAGCTTAAAGAACCTAAGTAACTTATCTAAAGATAAACTTATTGATCAAAGAATGGAAAAATTTGCTAATATGGGTGTAGTTAAAGAAAAATAATATGGCAAATAAAATAGGAAAAAGAACAATCAAGGCTACATCAATACAAAAAATTGATGGTAAACTTCAACCTCAAGCAATAGAACTTGAGGAAGTTGTGCTTGGGGCTTTAATGATAGATAACGAATCATTATCAGATACTATTGATAGTTTACAGGCAGAATATTTTTATAAACCTGATCATCAAAAAATATTTGAAGCAATTGTCAATCTTTTTAATAATAGTAAGCCTGTAGACATTTTAACAGTTTCTGAAGAACTTAAAAGATTAGACTCTTTAGAGTCTGTTGGTGGGATGTTATATATCAGCCAACTTACTAATAATATTTCATCTGCTTCTAATACAGAATTTCATGCTAGAATTATTGCAGAAAAGTTTATAAAAAGATCTCTTATTAGTATTTCTAATAATATTATTGGAGATGCTTTTAACGATACAATTGATATTTTTGACCTTCTTAATACAGCTGAAGAAAAACTATTTACTGTTACTGAAGGAACTTTACGAAAAAGCTACGATAAAATGAGTAGTTTAATTAAGGGAGCACTTGACAATATTGAAATTCTTAGACAAAAAGAAGATGGTCTTAGTGGTGTCCCTTCAGGTTTTACAAAATTAGATAGAGTTACATCAGGCTGGCAAAAATCAGATCTTATTATAGTTGCTGCAAGACCTGGAATGGGGAAAACAGCTTTTGCATTAACAATGGCTAGAAATATTGCTATTAACCATAAATGTCCAATTGGATTTTTCTCTCTTGAAATGTCTTCAGAACAATTAGTTGGAAGATTAATAGCCAGTGAAGCTCAATTACCTGCTTCTAAACTTAGAAAAGGAGATCTTGAAGACTTTGAGATGATACAACTTCATGAAAAGATTAAAGAGCTAACAGATGCTCAAATATATATTGATGATACTCCAGCCTTAACGATATTTGAACTTAGAGCAAAAGCTAGAAGACTAGTTAAAAATCATAATGTCCAGATTATAATGGTTGACTACCTACAGCTAATGACTGCAGGAGGGAAATCTGGAAATAGAGAACAAGAAATATCTACAATTTCTAGATCATTAAAAGGAATTGCTAAAGAACTAAAGATTCCTGTAGTAGCCTTATCCCAAGTAAATAGAGGAGTGGAAAGCAGAACTGGAGTGGGCAGTAAGCGCCCAATGTTATCAGACCTTAGAGAATCTGGTGCTATTGAGCAAGATGCTGATATAGTTACATTTATTTATAGACCTGAATACTATAAAATTTATGAATGGGATAATGGAGATGATTCAAGAGGCCAAGGTGAAATAATAATTGCTAAACACAGAAATGGAGCTTTAGAAAATGTTAGACTAAAGTTTACTGCTGAATTTGCTAAATTTTCTGACTTAGATTATTATGATAATTCTGAAAGTGATATTACTAATGAATCTATGATTTCAACAGCATCATCAAGTATGAATACAGATAATGGCAATAATGATCCATTTTAATTTAAAAAAAATATTTTCATTATTAATTATTTTAATTTCATTTAAAACAATTTTTGCTGCATATATTCTGATCCCTATGGATCAAAGTCAAACAAATCATCTTAAGGCATATGGAATTGCTTTTCTTGCAATTGAAAATGAAATAAATGTTAACTGGCTACTAAATTATAAAGGAGGAAGCTTTATGATAAAAAGTAACGATTTGATTAAAAATGAATGTGTCATTAGAGATGTCTCATATAAAATTATTGCTGACTTGCAATCAACATCAATATTACAATCAATAAGTAGTAATGAAGTTAATCAAGAAGTCATTAAATTAGAAAAAACACCAAGGATTGCAATTTATTCTCCAAAGAATAAACAACCCTGGGACGATGCAGTTACTCTGGCTCTAACATATTCAGAAATCCCATATGATATTATTTACGATGAAGAAGTATTAAGTAATATACTTCCTCTATATGACTGGCTGCACCTACATCATGAAGATTTCACTGGTCAGTACGGAAAATTTTATGCTGCATTTAAAAATGTAAAATGGTATAAAGATCAAAAGGTTTTATATGAAAACAATGCAAAAAATTTAGGTTTTAAGAAAGTATCTCAACTTAAATTAGCTGTAGCAAAGAAAATTAAAGAATTTGTTAATGGAGGTGGATTTCTGTTTGCAATGTGTTCTGCTACTGACTCCTATGATATATCACTTGCGTCTGAAGGAATAGATATTTGTCAACATATGTTTGATGGAGATGCTATAGATAAAGATATTAATAATAAAATAGATTTTACAAAAACATTAGCTTTTAAAAACTTTAGCCTTATTAAAGACCCTAATAAGTATGAATTCTCATCAATAGATGCTACTCAAACAAGAAGAGTTAAACCAAATATAGATTTTTTTACACTTTTTGACTTCTCTGCTAAATGGGACCCTGTCCCAACAATGCTTTGCCAAAATCACACACAAGTTATAAAAGGATTCATGGGGCAAACAACCTCATTTAAAAATCAGTTCTTAAAATCTAGTGTTATTGTAATGGGAGAAACTAAAGCTAAAAATGAAGCTAGATATATTCATGGGAAGTTAGGAAACGGAACATGGACATTTTATGGAGGACATGATCCAGAAGATTACCAACATAAAGTGGGAGATCCTAAAACAGATTTATCTCTTCATCCCAACTCTCCTGGATATAGACTAATATTAAATAATGTTTTATTTCCAGCAGCTAAGAAAAAGAAATTAAAAACTTAATTAATTAGTATTCTATTTGCCTCATACCATTTTTGGTAATTATCACTATATTTCTTTTCAATAGAATTTCTTTTAATTTTCATCGAAGGAGTTAAAAGTTGATTTTCTATAGTCCAAATATCTTTTACAACAATTAAGTTATGCAGTAATTCATGCTTTTCAAGAGTATTATTTACACTATCAAGTGTTAACTTCAAACTATTATATAAATCTTTTGAATTAAGTTTTCTTCCAATTTCTGATGTAACAATAATTGCAATAGGTTGAGTAAGGGTTGAACCAACAACACAAACTTGTTCAATATTTTTATTTTCAGATAGTTTCATCTCTATAGGAGAAGGAGCTATATATTTTCCTTTTGAGGTTTTAAAAAGATCTTTAACTCTTCCTGTAATCTTTATAAATCCATTATCAATTACCCCTTCATCACCAGTATATAACCAACCATCTTTAATCATTTCATTAGTTTGCTTGGCATCTTTGTAGTACCCAAGCATTAAAGCATCATGTTTAATCAAAATTTCATTTCTATCACTAAGCCTTACTTCACAAAAAGGAAGAGCAGGGCCAATATATCCAATTTTAATATTCTCTTTTAACGTAGCATGTGAATAACATGTATTTTCAGTCATAGCATAGGCTTCCTGAATATTAATACCCAATCTTGCAAACCAATCTAGAGTTGATGTTGGAGTTGGCGCTGCTCCAGTAAAAGTATTTTTACTTCGACTTAATCCTAAATTATTTTTAATTTTTCTCTTAATCAATGTAGATATAAAAGGAATATTTAATAAAAAATCTAATTTTTTTTGTGGTATTTTAAGTAAAATTGCTTGTTGAAATTTAGTCCATATTCTTGGTACTCCTAAAAATACCGTTGGACTAACAGAAGATAAATTGTCAGCAAAAGTTTCTAGACTTTCAGCAAAACAGATTTTACCTCCATTATACAAGCAACAAAACTCAATTAAAAGCCTCTCTGCTACATGACTTAATGGAAGGTAAGAAAAGAAGACTTCATTACTTGTAATACCTAAACTTTTACTTGCATTAACAGTAGCAAAACTAAAGTTAAAAAAACTATGCATTACTCCTTTAGCATCTCCAGTGGTACCGGATGTATATATTATTGAAGCTAAATCTTTAACAGGTAATATAATATCATCTTTAATTGGATCAACATCTTTAATAACCTCATCCCATATCGGGTAATCTTCGCTATAAAAAGGAAATGTAACACATTCAATCGTATTAGGAACAGCATCTTTAATAAGCTCAAATTTATCTAATTTTCCAATGAATAAAAACTTTGTCTCACTGTGTAAAAGAATTTGATTTAATGATTCTTTATTAAGGTTTGGGTATAAAGGAACAGATACATTACCAGAGAGCATAATAGCTAAATCACTCATAACCCAATGAGCACAATTTTTAGAAATAATTCCAATTTTTGATTTATCATCAAATCCTAGAGATTGTATATATGCTGCCATTTTCCTAACCTCAAGCCCAACTTCTTTCCAAGTCCAATTATGCCAAACACCATTTATCGGTTGACTTAAAAAAACTTCATTAGGTTTTTCTTTTTCCCATTTATAAAATATTTCGAGAGGAGATGGATAGTTCATTGTACTTTTTTTTTAAAGATAGTATAAAAAAAAGAGATTCAAAATTTAACAAATACTACGCACATATGTTTTAGTATATTTGTTATTCTAAATTTTAAAAATATGGAGCCTGAAGAAACAGTTGATTATAATATAAGAAAGACTTGGTATAATATTACTAAGATGTATAATAGAAAAGCATCAGATTATATGGTAAGTATGTCATTAGGTAAAATTATTTTAAATATTGATATGTTTGAAGGAACCCCATCTACACAGCTAGGACCTAATATGGGTATGGAATCTACATCTCTTGCTAGATCATTAAATAAGTTAGAGGATATTGGAATAATTATAAGAAAAACAGATCCTAATGATAAAAGAAAGTCTATTATTCATTTAACCAAAATAGGCTTAGAGTGGAGAGAGATAGCAAAAACAGAAGTTTTAAAATTTAATAATAAGGTATATGAAAAATGTGAAAAAGAAGAAATAACAATCTTTTTTAATGTACTTAAAAAAATTAATAAGATTGTTAACGATGAAAAATAAATATGAAATTTACTAAAATAGGCTTAAGTAGTCAATTAGAAGAAGGGTTAGAAATGATGGGATTTGAAAATGCGACTCCTGTCCAAGAGCAAGCAATACCATTAATACTAGAAGGAAAAGATCTTATAGCCTGTGCACAAACTGGAACAGGTAAAACAGCGGCATTTGTATTACCGATATTAAGTATTTTATCAACAAAAAAACAAGAAAACAAGGTTAAAGCATTAATAATTGCTCCAACAAGAGAACTTGCTAAGCAAATTGATATGCAAATTGAAGGTTTTTCATATTATACTAATTCATCATCCTATCCAATTTACGGAGGTGGAACTGGGCCTGAGTTTGAAAATCAAAAACAAGCTCTAGTAAAAGGTGCAGATATAATAATTTGTACTCCAGGAAGATTAATGGCCCATCTAAAATTCGATTACTTTGACACAAGTTCCGTTGAATACTTAATCTTAGATGAAGCAGATAGAATGTTAGATATGGGGTTTTATGATGACATTGTAAGCATTTCCAAAAAACTTCCAAAAAAGAGACAAACTCTACTTTTTTCAGCTACAATGCCTCCAAAAATCAGAAAATTAGCTGAAAATATTTTAATAAACCCTTCTAGTATTAGTTTAGCAATTTCTAAGCCAGCCGCTGGAATCACACAAAGTGCTTATTTAGTGCATGATGAACAAAAAGTAAGGTTAATAAGAGATATACTTAAAGAAAAGTCTAAGGAAAAAGAAATTAGCCATGTTCTTATATTTGCTTCAAGCATTAAAAGTGTAAAAGCAATTAAAAAAACTCTTAATAATTCAGGTCTTAGGTCGAGTGATATGCATTCCGAATTAAATCAAGACCAAAGAGAGGATACAATAAGAGATTTTAAAAATAAAAAAATAAAAATATTAGTTGCGACAGATATATTATCGCGAGGAATTGATATCAAAGGAATTGAATTAGTAATTAACTACGAAGTTCCACACGATGCAGAAGATTACGTTCATCGAATAGGAAGAACAGCTAGAGCAGATAGAACTGGAGAAGCAATAACACTAATTAATCAAAAACAAGTTTCAAATTTCTTAGATATTGAGAAACTAATTGAAAAAAGTGTAACTAAAAATAATCTTCCAAATGGGTATAGTCAAGGACCTAAATTTGAAATATTAAAAAAAAACAAAAAAAAAGTTTGGAAAAAAAATAGATAAATTATCTTTTTAAAACCGGTGCATGATGAGCTTTAATTCGAGCATCAATAATTGGTATTGAGCAGGAAAAATGTTTATTAATCATTTTAGAGTGTAAGCCAAAAATATCATGTGAAGGATTTGAGCGTGTGAAACATACCCATAACCAATTACTAAAATCTTCTGAAACAAAATTAGCATCATCAACAACAGTAATTAAACTAATACCTTTCAAATTAATTTTTTCTAAATACTCAATCAAAATATTAATATCACCATTTCCATCAATTGACAAAACTCCATCACACACCATAAATGAATGATTAAAATGATTAGGCAAATCTAATGTAGGTTTAATACTTAATAAACTTCTTTTTTTAATACCAGCAGCAGCAATTATCACCTTTGACCCTTCATTTAAACCTTCCCCACTATAGTCTAAAGTATCCATTGTAGTTTTAGTTTGAAAATGAAGATCCCTTGACCAATTAACTCTTTCAAATAAATGCTTAAAAAAAGCTTCTTTATCATTTATATCTGGAGCATTTTCTTCTTCGATAATAAATAGATATTTTGCTAATGATAACTGACCCGTGCCTAAAATATGATTTGCAATAGTTAAAATTTCTTGAGGAACTCTAGTTGGGTTATAAGGAGTATATCTTTCACTTCCTATTGCTAGTAATAATGGATGAACTCCAGATTCATCAACTGCATTAACAGATTTAAGTCCTGGAATTTCATTTTCAATAGCCTTGCCTGTCATTGAATGAATTAATTTACCAAACTGTGAATCCTCCTGAGGAGGTCTTCCTACAACTGTAAAAGGCCAAATAGCATTCTTTTTAGCAAATACTTTTTTAACATTTATGAAAGGAAAGTCATGAGTTAAACTATAATACCCTAAATGATCTCCAAAAGGGCCCTCAGGCTTTAATTTAGCATCTATTTCTCCACAGATTACAAAGTCAGCATCTGAAGAGATAGTATAACCATCTAAAAGTGAATACCGAAATCTACGGCCCTCTAATATTCCTGCAAATGTAAGCTCAGACATATTATCTGGCAAAGGCATTACAGAAGAGAATGTATGTGAAGGAGGCCCTCCTACAAATATTGAAACTTTTAGTGGAATACCTTTTTTTATTGCATTTTTCTGATGAACTCCAATACCTCTATGAATTTGATAGTGAATTCCAATTTCTTTATTTTGAATATAATTATTTCCACTTAGCTGAATTCTATACATCCCTAAATTTGAATTCATAATTCCAGGGTTATTAATATCTTCTGAAAAAACTTGTGGCAGTGTGATAAAAGAACCTCCATCATCAGGCCAACATTTAATTTGTGGAATATCAGAAATTTTTATTTCTTCAAAAGATTTAGGAAAAGCAACCTTCAAAGGTAATGCCTTAATCGCATAAAAAGCACTTTGCAATGAAGATAATGGGTTTTTAAAACCATTAATTGGATTTAATTGTAAATCAATAATTTTTTTTACCTTATTAATAGATTTCCTAAAAATAAAATTACTTCTTTCTAGCGTTCCAAAAAGATTAGAAACTGCTGGATACTTACTTCCTTTAATGTTTTCAAAAAGTAAAGCTTTGCCAGATTTTTGGAACTCCGCTAAGTGAATGGAAGCCATTTCTAAATTAGGATCAACTTCTTTTTTAATTCTTTTTAAAAAACCATGATCTTCTAGATCTTTAATACACGCTTGTAATGATGAATAACTCATACAGTAAAATTAAAAAAAGACAACTTAAAAATTGCCTTTTTAAATATATATTTAAAATGAGTTATCTAGTAATAATATCTGAATAACTTCTTTGATTTGCACCAGTATATACCTGTCTTGGTCTACCAATAGGCTCAGTATTCTCACGCATTTCTTTCCATTGCGCAATCCAGCCAGGAAGTCTTCCTAAAGCAAACATTACTGTAAACATATCTGTAGGAATCCCTAATGCTCTGTAAATTATACCAGAATAAAAATCAACATTGGGGTATAAACCTCTTGACTTAAAATAATCATCATTAAGAGCTACTTCCTCTAATTTCATAGCAATATCTAATACCGGATCTTGAATTCCTAATTGAGATAATACATCATCTGCAGCTTTTTTAATAATTTTGGCTCTTGGATCAAAATTCTTATAAACTCTGTGACCAAATCCCATTAATCTAAATGAATCATTTTTATCTTTTGCTTTAGAGATGTATTTATCAACATCTCCACCATTAGATTTAATTTCTTCAAGCATTTCTATAACTGCTTGATTTGCACCACCATGTAAAGGACCCCATAGTGCAGCAATACCTGCAGAAATAGATGCATATAAACTTGCATGAGATGAACCAACTATTCTAACTGTTGATGCAGAACAATTTTGTTCATGATCGGCATGAAGAATTAACAGTTTATCAAGAGCTTTTGCAATTATAGGGTTTATTTCAGTTTCATTAGTTGGTAACCCGAACATCATATGTAGAAAATTACTAGTATAATTAAGTTTATTCTTAGGATACATAATAGGCTGCCTCATTCTATTTTTATAACTCCAAGCAGCTAGTGTAGGCAGTTTAGCAATTAATCTAATAATAGTTCCATTTACTGCATCTGAAGATCTATTTGGATCTAACGATTTCGGATAAAAAGCAGTGAGAGAAGAAACAAGCGATGAAAGAACTCCCATTGGATGTGCTCTTGAAGGGAAACCGTCTAAAATAGCTTTAACATCTTCATGTACTAAAGTATGAGAAGTTATTTCACTAATAAAATCATCTAATTGAAGCTTAGTTGGTAACTCTCCATAAATTAATAGATATGAGACCTCTAGAAAATTTGATTTCTCAGCTAATTCTTCAATAGAATACCCTCTATATCTTAAAATACCTTCTTCTCCATCTAAAAAAGTTATAGCACTTTTAGTTGAACCTGTATTCTTAAAACCTCTATCAAGAGTTATTAGTCCTGATTCTGATCTTAATTTACTAATATCAATTGCATATTCATTTTCTGAACCAATAATGACAGGAAGATCATATTTTTTTCCTTCGAAATGTAATTCTGCTTTTCTACTCATACTATTAAATTATTTTATGTAAATATACTATCTTAAAAAAAAATTACCTAACAAACTTGAATCCTTTTCCTGTAAATAATGCTTTTTCACCTAATTCTTCTTCAATTCTAAGTAACTGATTATATTTTGCTACTCTATCTGATCTAGATGCTGATCCAGTCTTAATTTGACCACAAGATAAGGCAACTGATAAATCAGCAATTGTTGTATCCTCAGTTTCTCCAGACCTGTGACTCATCACTGATGTATAAGAGTTCTCATGAGCTAAATCTACTGCTTGAATTGTCTCAGATAAGGTTCCAATTTGGTTTACTTTGATCAAAATTGAATTTGCAATACTCTGATTAATTCCTTTAGAAAGCCTTTGAACATTTGTAACAAACAAATCATCTCCAACTAATTGCACTTTATGACCTATTTTTTCAGTAAGTTGTTTCCATCCAGTCCAATCGTCTTCATCTAATCCATCTTCAATTGAAATAATTGGATATTTATCTACCCATTCTTTCCAATAACTCACCATCTCATTAGGAGATAACTTATCGCCTGTTGACTGATGAAAATGATATACATTTTCATCCGATAAATAAAACTCTGATGCGGCTGCATCAATTGCAATATACACATCTTCTCCAGGTCTATATCCTGCTGATTCAATGGCACTAATAACAATTTTTATAGCCTCCTCATTAGACTCTAAATTAGGTGCAAATCCTCCCTCATCACCTACATTTGTTGAAAAACCTTTATTCTTTAATTCTTTTTTTAAAGCATGAAATATCTCTGTTCCAATTCTTAATGACTCAGAAAAAGATTTAGCTCCTATGGGCATAACCATAAATTCCTGAAAATCAATACTATTATCAGCATGAGAACCACCATTTAGAATATTCATCATAGGAATAGGTAATTCATATGATTCTAGACCACCTATATTATGAAATAAGGATTTATTATTTACTTGTGCTGCAGACTTTGCACATGCTAAAGAGACTGCAAGCATCGCATTTGCTCCAAGATTTTCTTTATTTTCTGTTCCATCAAGTTCTATTAATTTATTATCAACACTTAATTGATCTAAAACAGACATACCAAAAAGCGCTGAGTTAATCTTATAGTTAATATTCTCTACAGCTTTTAAAACCCCTCTTCCTAAATAAATAGATAAATCACCATCTCTTAATTCAACAGCTTCATGCTTACCAGTAGAAGCTCCTGAGGGAACAGCAGCTCTTGAAAAAACTCCAGAATCAGTTATTATTTCAGCTTCAACAGTCGGGTTTCCTCTAGAATCTAAAATTTGTCGAGCATGTATCTTTTTAATTTTACTCATTAATGCTTAAATTTATGCATACGTTCAACAAAAGAGTCAAAAAGATATCTAGAATCGTGTGGTCCAGGAGAAGATTCTGGATGATACTGAACAGAAAAACAATTTTTGTGGTTTAAGCTTATTCCCTCTATTGTATCATCATTTAAATTTATGTGTGTAACTTTAATATTCTTATTTGCATTAACATCTTCAGCACTTATACCAAAACCATGATTCTGAGAGGTAACTTCAGATTTACCATTTTCAATATTTTGTACAGGATGATTAATTCCTCTATGACCATTATGCATTTTATAAGTCCTTATCCCTTCAGACAAAGCTAACATTTGATGCCCAAGACAAATACCAAAAACAGGTTTCCCGTTATTAGTCATCTCCTTTACTGTTTTAAGCACATCAGGCATTGTTGCTGGATCACCTGGGCCATTAGATAAAAAGAATCCATCAGGACTCCATTTATTTATTTCGGCAAAAGGAGTATTCATTGGGAAAACTTGCAAATAACAGTTTCTTTCAGTCAAGCATTTTAAAATATTTTTTTTAATACCAAGATCAAGTACAGCAACTTTAAAATTAGACTCCTTAATTCCTACAAAATAACTTTCTTTAGTGGATACCTTAGAACATAATTCTAAACCTTCCATAGATGGGACAGATTTTAAAATTTCTTTAAGTTTAGAGATATCTGTTGATGTGTTAGAAATAATAGCATTCATAGCTCCTTTATCTCTTATGTGTCTAACAACAGAGCGAGTGTCAATATCAGATATAACTACTTTGCTAGATTTAATAAAAAAATTATTTAAATCGGATTCAGCAGATGCTCTTGAAAAATTTAAATTAAAATTTTTACATATTAATCCAGATATTTTAATATCATCAGATTCAGCTTCATCAGAGTGAATTCCGTAATTACCAATATGAGCATTAGTAGTAATCATTAGTTGACCATAATAAGAGGGGTCTGTGAATACTTCTTGATATCCTGTCATTCCAGTATTAAAACATAATTCACCAGTAGCAGTTCCACTAAAACCAGCTCCAAAACCATGAAAGACAGTACCGTCTTCAAGTAGTAAGATTGCATTATTTTTCTTATTATATTTCATATTATCATACTATTAAAAAAAAAAGGACAAAACACAAATGCTTTATCCTTTTAATTATTTATTCATATTATATTTTAATTTTCAGATGAAGTCTTTTTTTGCTCATCAATAGTCTCTTTTACTTCTTTATTTTCAGAAGTATCTTCAACTACATCAACATCAGGAGTCTCTTCAACAACATCGGCTTCAATAGTATCTTCAACAACATCTGCTTCAACAACTTGTGTAGTAGAAACAGTTTTATTCCCACCTCTTCTTCTAGACTTTTTAGTCTTAGAAGTGTTAGTTGTATACTCTGTATTATAATCTACTAATTCTATAAAAGACATTTGAGCATTATCTCCAAGTCTATTACTTAACTTTAAAATTCTTGTATACCCACCATTTCTTTCAGCTACCTTAGAAGAAATATCACCAAATAACTCAGTAATAGCTTCCTTTTGTTTTAAATAGCTAAACACTACCCTTCTTGAATGAGTAGTATCATTTTTTGATTTAGTAATAAGAGGCTCTATATACACTCTAAGTGCCTTAGCTTTTGCTAAAGTTGTTTTAATTTTTTTATGCTCAATTAATGAACATGCCATATTTGAAAGCATTGCTTTTCTATGTGCAGCTTTTCTTCCTAAATGATTGAATTTTTTTCCGTGTCTCATTTTCTAGTCGTTATCTAAATTATATTTTGAAATATCAAATCCAAAATTTAAACCTTTTTCATCTATTAATTCTTCCAATTCTGTTAGAGACTTTTTTCCAAAGTTTCTAAACTTTAACATATCACTCTTTTTAAAAGATACTAACTCTCCAAGAGTGTAAACTTCAGCTGTTTTTAAACAATTTAAAGCTCTTACTGATAAACCAAAATCTGTAAGTTCAGTTTTTAAAAGTTGTCTCATATGCAAAGTATCCTCATCAAAATCATCTGCTATAGCCGCTTCTAAATTAATCTTTTCATCAGAGAAAAGCATAAAATGTTGAATCAAAATTTTTGATGCTTCAGTTAAAGCTCTTTTAGGATCAATTGAACCATCTGTAGTAATATTAATATTTAATTTTTCAAAATCTGTCTTTTGTCCAACTCGATAATTTTCAACATTATAGTTAACATTTTTAATTGGAGTAAAAATTGAATCAATAGCAATTGTTCCAATTGTAGTTTCTTCATCAATATTTGCTTCAGCCGGAACATATCCTCTACCCTTGTTTATTGAAAATTCCATTGTAAATTCAACAGAAGAATCTAATTCACAAATTAACTGATCTGGATTTAAGATCTGAAAACTAGAAAGTCCATTAGCGAGATCTGCACCAGTGATTTGATCTTGACCTTTAACTGTAATTTTTGCATTTTCAGAAGTCACTCCTTCAATTTGTTGCTTAAGTCTAATTTGTTTTAAATTTAAAACAATCTCAGTTACATCCTGAACAACTCCTTTTAATGAAGAGAATTCATGATCAACTCCTTTAATTTTAATAGATGTTAAAGCAAAACCTTCTAAAGAGGATAATAAAACACGTCTAACAGCATTACCAATTGTTAATCCATATCCAGGCTCCAGGGGACGGAACTCAAAACTTCCTTGGTTAGCTTCTTCATTTATCATTATAACCTCATCAGGCTTTTGAAAATCTAATATCTGCATATCTTTAATTTTTTAAATTTTTAATTTTTATTTTGAATAAAGCTCAACAATTAATTGCTCATTAATATTTTCTGGAATTTGAATTCTCTCAGGGGCAGCAAGTAATTTACCTGATTTAGATTCAGAATTAAATTCTACCCATTCTAAAATATCAGATGAATTTGATAATGAATTGTGAATTGCTTCTAATGATTTTGAACGCTCTCTTACACTAATTTTATCTCCAACATTTAATGCATAAGATGGAATATTAACTAAATTCCCATTAACTAATATATGTCTATGCGTTACTAACTGACGAGCAGCTCTTCTTGTTGGAGCAATACCCATTCTATAAACTATATTATCTAATCTCATTTCACACATTTGAAGTAAAATTGCTCCTGTAATACCTTTTCTTCTTAAAGCTTCTTTAAACAAATTTGAAAATTGTTTTTCAAGTATACCATAAGTGAATTTAGCCTTTTGTTTTTCATCTAATTGAACTCCATATTCTGATTTTTTCCCTCTTCGTCTCGCATTTCCATGCTGTCCCGGGGCATAAGCTTTCTTAGCTAAAGCTTTGTCTGGCCCAAAAATTGCTTCTCCAAATCTTCGTGAAATTCGTGATGTAGGTCCTGTATATCTTGCCATATTATATTAAATTATTAAAATATTAAACTCTTCTCTTTTTAGGTGGTCTACACCCATTGTGTGGTAATGGAGTAACATCAACAATTTCAGTAACTATAATACCATTATTATGTATAGTTCTAATAGCTGATTCTCTACCTGCTCCAGGTCCTTTTACATAAACTTTCACTCTTTTTAATCCTGCATCAAGAGCAACTTTAGTGCAATCTTCAGCAGCTAATTGTGCAGCATAAGGAGTATTTTTTTTAGAACCTCTAAATCCCATTTTTCCAGCTGATGACCATGAGATGACTTGACCATTATTATTAGTTAGAGAAATTATAATATTATTAAAGGATGCTTGTATGTGAGCCTGACCCTCTGATTCTACTCTAACTTTATTTTTTTTTGTTGTTTTAGCCATTATCTATTATTATTTAGTTGCTATCTTTTTGTTAGCTACGGTTTTTCTTTTACCTTTTCTAGTTCTTGAATTATTTTTTGTTCTTTGCCCTCTTAAAGGAAGACCTGTTCTATGTCTGATTCCTCTGTAACAACCAATATCCATTAATCTCTTAATATTAGTTTGAGTTTCAGCTCTTAATTCTCCTTCAACAGTATAATTATCACCTATTATAGAGCGTATTTTATTAGCTTCATCGTCAGTCCATTCTTGAACTTTTTTATCGTGAGAAACTTTAGCTTCGTCTAATATTGCAGTAGCAAATGTAGATCCAATTCCATAAATATAAGTTAATGAAATGATCCCTCTTTTATTTTTTGGTAAATCAATACCTTTAATTCTAGCCATAAT
>TARA_B110000238_G_scaffold60355_1_pt1 | contig 17134 bp, 14 predicted proteins | sample TARA_B110000238 | Tara Oceans TARA_B110000238 (sample SAMEA4397569) | marine metagenome | biome: Polar Biome; feature: [SRF] surface water layer (ENVO:00010504); material: water (ENVO:00002006), including particulate matter (ENVO:01000060) such as... | depth 5 m | reverse complement strand
GGTTTGTGGTTTGTGGTTTGTGGTTTGTGGTTTGTGGTTTGTGGTTTAAACAATCGTGAAAAACATGAGTTCAAAAGGTAAAAATTTATTATTAATGTACGCCCACAGACAGCTATCTAAAACATAAGCTATGAAACCTTGTTATTAAAAAAAAGTATTTCCTCAATGATAAAAAATTCAAACAATAAAAATCTATTGCTAATCTTTGCCAGAAACCCTGAATTAGGAAAAGCAAAAACACGTTTGGCAAAAACGGTGGGTAATGAAACTGCTTTAGAAATTTATAAATTTTTATTAGAAAAAACACGTGAAGTTTCTTTAGAAGTGACCTCCGACAAAGCTATTTATTATTCCGTTAAAATTAGAGAACATGACATTTGGGATAGAAACAACTACCAAAAACACCAACAAGTTGGTGAAGATTTAGGTTTCAGAATGCAACATGCCTTTAAAAAAAGTTTTGATGCTGGTTATCAAAAAGTGATGATTATTGGAAGTGACCTGTATGATTTAACAACTCAAAATATAGAAAAAGCATTTAAAGAATTAGACAATAATGATTTAGTAATTGGCCCAGCGGAAGATGGTGGTTATTATTTATTAGGGATGAAATCTTTACAAAAAAAAGTTTTTAAAAATAAAGATTGGGGAACAGAAACGGTTCGGCAAGATACTTTAGCAGATTTAAAAGATAAAAAAGTATTTTTGCTAGAGGAATTAAATGATATAGATGTTTTTGAAGACATTGAAAATCATGCTGCTTTTCAAAAATTTTTAAACTAATAAATGGCCTCTCGAGCGCAGTAGAGAAGTATTATTATGTGAACTAGGACTGTGTTCGACCAGATAGAAAAATACTGAAACACTGAAATAAATTCAGCAAAGTAAATTCAGCGTAAATGAAAAAAAAACAACTTAAAGAAACCATCGATTTTTTAAAATCAGAAGGAATTACACATCCAGAAATTGGTATTGTATTAGGCACAGGATTAGGCAAGTTAGTGAAAGAAATTTCGGTTGAAAAAGAAATTTCCTATTCAGAAATTCCGAATTTTCCGATTGCTACTGTAGAATTTCATTCTGGTAAATTAATTTTTGGCGAATTATCAGGGAAAAAAGTATTGGTAATGGCTGGCCGTTTTCACTTATATGAAGGATATAATGCATGGGAAGTTACCTACGGAATTAGAGCCATGCATGGATTAGGAATTAAAAACTTACTAATTTCTAACGCAGCAGGAGCGATTAATTTATCCTATAGAAAAGGTGATTTAATGCTGATTGAAGACCATATTAATTTACAAGGAAGTTCGCCTTTAGCATTTCAAGGAGCTCATACTTTTGGAAATATTTTTGCTGATATGTTAGCACCCTATTCTAAAGAAATCAATCAAAAAATAAAAACAATTGCGCAAGAAAATAATATTTTGCTTCACGAGGGGATTTACACAAGTGTTTTGGGACCGCAATTAGAAACTAGGGCGGAATATAGAATGTTGCAAATTTTAGAAACAGATGCTGTTGGCATGAGCACTGTGCCAGAAGTGATTGTTGCAAAACAATTAAATTTACCTTGTATTGGTATTTCTGTAATTACAGATGAATGTAATCCTAAAAACTTACAACCTGTGGACATTGCAGAAATTATTGCGGTAGCAGGTGAGGCTGAACCAAAAATGATGCTGCTTTTTAAGGAAGTGATTAAGGCACTTTAAAGAATTAAAATAAAAGGCAAAAGATTTTTTTTATATATAAAGTCAGCCTTGCCTGTAAAATTTCGCGGTACGGACCGATTTTATAGTTGACTTATTTTATTTAATTAGTTTAGACTTATTCTTGTTTCTATTGTTGTATAAATACCAATCCAAGTAGTATTTGCATATTTTCTCAAGAGCCTTAGATTCTTGATTTTGGTGTTTTTGATTCAGATTATTTTAAGTCGCAAGTTGTGCAGATAAAACACTCTTAAATCCGCATACATTAATAAAAATAATCTAGACTATCATAAGAATGGACAAATTTAAATAGGAGTTTATCCAAATCTAAACTTTATGAAATGAACGCATCTTCCGTTCCTGAAAGATATTGATCCTTTTCATTAAAATATTAACTTCAAAATTTAATTCATTCTTTAGGTTGATTTGAAACAAACCTAATACTTCAAAAGAAATATCGTTATAGAGTTCATTAGCAGATTCCTCTGCAAAACACAAAGGCTCTTCACTTTTCTAGTTTTGATGATTTATTGCCAAACCCCACTTTCTAGAAAGTAGATTTGACGCTTTAAAATTCAACGCACAAGAATTGAATCGATTCCGTTGATAAAAGCCTCCAAAAGTGGAATTTTTGCTAGATAAATTAAAATTATATAAACCAATTTTATAGGAAAACTGTTTTTTGGTTATGGTCCCAAAATTTATATCGGGAATAATTATAAAATTTTCTTCAATAATTATTTTTACAACAACTGGGTTCTTTTTTAAACTTTCAATTTTATAATATGCGTGACTTATAGCAGTGAATATTTTTAAGAAAATAATATCTCTAGCGATACTTGTTAAACATAAAAAAATCCATTTTTTTGTTTTATTTGCTCCAACTATTTTTCAATTAACAATCATTTTCTATTGAAAAAAGAGTTTTGATGCTGCTAAAAAATAGAAAGAAAAACACCTACTTTTCAAAGGTCTTTATTGGGCGACAAATGAGTTTTGTATGACCAAATTCACCCAATTATCTTTACTTGTAGCCATTAAGGTAAAATTATAAGTATTGTCTACCACCAAAGCTGGAGGAGGAGTTGTATTAATTACCAAATTCTGATCTGTATTGGAAGTGTCATAATATTGAAAAAAATTATCACGTGTATAAATTCCAGAAATAAAAACATCTTCTTCATCAGTAAGCACTTGAAAATAAATATCATTATCTGTAATCCCAAAATCTGACCATGTAAATTTTGGTTCTAAAGTTGTGAGATATTCTATGGTGACTTCCTCTTCCCAAGTTGTTGGGTTTGTTGCGTTCTTTAATCTTATTGGTTGTGATGTATGTAATTTACCAGCTGTAAAGTAGGTCACAACACACCAAGCTTCCTCAGAGCTGGAGCGCGAAAACCGCTTTAATTTCCCACCAAAAACATCGGTTTCTGATAAAATTTCTCTCTTGTAATTAGAAAAATCAGTCTCATTTACTGATGTACTATCTGTTTCAAAGTATTTAATCTCTGTAGCACCCTCTGTAGGATAATAAAAAATATAAGACAAGCCCAAATTAGCATCAGCATTTGCTCCAAAAGCAATAACAGTATCTAATTCTCTGCTAGCATTTGCAGCTATATATTGTTGTAGATTTCTTGGTACTGTAATATCGTTGTCTTCTGAACAAGAGAAAAAGAATATTGAAATACAAATAACTTGCAAAAAATGCTTTAAATTCATTCCTGATTTTTATATTTTAAAGGTCATAATTGGCAGTGCAGAATGGTTTGAAATATCTTCAGAAATACTTCCTGAAAAAACATGAGCCAATCCTTTTCTACCGTGCGTAACTAAAGCAATTAAGTCTGCACCAACTAAATTAGAAAAACTTAAAATACCATCTTCTACAGTTTTTGCACACACAAAGTTAACATTTATTAATCTATCGACATTACCTTCTGCAGACATTAAAAAATTGTTTGCTAAAGTATCCATTTCTGGGGTTGTTTTAAATTTTTCATTTGGCAAATTCACAAATAAAAGATGCATTTTAGCACCTAAAAATTCCAAAGAGGCTAACATTCTGTTATAGGCTGGTATCGTTTCTTTAGAAAAATCTGTAGCAAAAACGATTTCAGAAAAATCTATGTCTTTTAATTCTTTTTTAAGTATTAAAACAGGAACCTCGGAATATCTAATTACTTTTTCTGTGTTAGAACCAGTGAAAAATTCTTTTAACCCGCTTGCTCCATGAGAACCCATAATGATTAAATCCGCATTAATTTCTTTAGCAATTGCATTTACTTCACTAAAAACTTTATAGTGCTTAATAACGGGCACAACTTTCGCTTCTTTTAAAAAATCTTTTTGTAGGAATTTTTTAAATTTTTGCTCTGCTAATTTTAAAAAGTAAATTCCTTTTTCTTGGCTATAACTTGAGGTTTGAGACATGTTAACCTCTTGTAAATCCAACATATGCAAAGCGTAAATTTCTACAGGTACTTTTTTTGACAAAAGTGCTGCTGCTTTTAATGCAAACTCAGAATATTCTGAGAAATCGACGGGTACAATAATTTTTTCCAAATAAAATAGTTTTGGTTAATATACAAATTTAAGAAGTGTACTTGAAAAGTCCTATAATATGTATCCTATTTAAACAAGCATTATTGTTGATATAATATTCTAATTAATTCTTCTGCTGGTTTATTTTGAGGGGTAAATCTATTGTTTTTTAGCCCACCCACCTCATCATGCCTATGAAACCACTTCCAAACAAACCCACCAGCAAACCAGTCTTCTTTCCAGAACTGGTTGTGTATCGCCTGCAAGCCATTTACTTGTGCTTGTAAATTTACACTACCCTCTACTCTATGAGATTCCCAAGGTTTTACAGCGTTAAAATCTATGCTTCTATATCCAAATTCTGTAAACAAAATAGGCTTACTAAATTTTTTTTGAACTTCAATAATCTCCTCCTTATGAGGTATCCAACCAATTTCTAATTCTTTTACAGTAGGTGATTTTTTATCACTTAAAGGAAAATAAGCATCTACACCAATAAAATCAATTTCTCCCCAAAAAGGCACTCTTTTAAATTCATCCCAATTGGCAGCATAGGTTAACTTTCCTTTATATATTTTTCTAATTTCTATAATTAGTTTTTGCCAATACTTTGGTCTATTCTTTACAAATTTCTCTAATTCTGTGCCAATACAAAGAATATCTGCCTTAATTTCTTGTGCTGCTTTTGCATAGGTAAATATAAATTCTGAATAAGATTGCTCTAAAATAGTCCATTTCTCTTCAGAATCCATTTTTATATTACCTGTAAATTCTCCTTTCCAAACCCAAATTTGGGGTTTTACCATCACTTTAACACCCTTCGTTTGAAACTCTTTTGCATATTGTAAAAGTCCCCTTTTGGTTTCACCAAACCATTGCCTGTTTGTATTGTGTGCTATTTTAGGAGCAGACAGTTCTTTTATAAAACCAAAAGGCATCAGTGCAACATAATTACTTTGTACCTTTAAAACTGAATTTGTATGCGTTGTATCAATTTTATCTCTTGATGCAACAAAGCTTAATCCATTAATTTTTTTGATTTGACTGTTACATGATAACTGTAAAAAGAGAAACAGTAAAAAATAGCGCTTAGATGTTTTCATAAATCTCCTTAAAAATACTTCTTTTTACTAAAACAACGCTCTTAAACCAATATTAAAACTTTACCCTAAACCAGTATCACTTCCTTTCAGAAATTTACTTTATAAAAATGCTAAATTTAAGGTTGCTATGAGTTGATATTTTCCAACAAAACCAACTAACCTAAAGTATTATGCAAAATTCCCAAAACGCTAATAATATTGCACAAAACCTAAAATGGTAGATACATCACTTAGAAAATAAATCATAAAAACTCCAGTGGCTATTGCGAAAGTCTTGTTTGCAAAGCTAAATCTTCTTCATAATTGTATTCTGTATTTAACTCTGTAAATAATTGCCAGTCATCATTAGTCAGTGTGTAATTCTAAAAAAATCTATTTTGAAAGATATAAGCACTTTGAATAGAAAAGTTAACAATACTTTCTATAAGTTGCCATTTTAAAGTTGGCGCAAAAGAAGAAAAACCGTTTCTTGGACTAGCATCATCAGCAAAATTGAATACATAAATTGCACTTTCTACGCCACTAGTATTCGTTTTATACGTTCAGAACAAACCTACATTTAACCTGTTATTGTCTGAAACTCCTGTAAAATATATAGCGTCGATATAAAATAAATTTCTCTCGCATTATCAACTTTTATTGCCTTAATTCGAGTTACTGTTTTTGTATTCAAGTTGTTAAAAAACTTAATATTCTATTACCTTTTGTCAAATAATTTGTCAAATAATTTTGAAGTTCGTTTGAATATTGCTTTTATTTAAAGCAGAATCATCTTTCGAAAATGGATGAACACGGATAAATAGATGGACCATGACAACTATTCTTATAAATTTAACTTTCATGATGGTCGATTTTATATGCATTACAGCATAATTCTTCAAAAAAATGACTTACTTACAAAACCGTTTAAAATGATTTAGTTTTTATTTAAATCAATTCTAAATTATAAATAATGTTTAAGTTCTTAACTTTAACTTCGACATAAACTCAAGAATCAATCAACGAACTATGGAACATATTGTTATTATCGGAAACGGAATTTCTGGAGTTACTGCTGCAAGGCACATCAGAAAAAATTCTGATCATAAAATCACGATCGTCTCTGCAGAAGCTAAATACTTTTTTTCGAGAACTGCGCTCATGTATGTATATATGGGACACATGAAATTTGAGCACACACAACCTTATGAAAACTGGTTTTGGGATAAAAATAACATCCACTTAAAAGAAGGTTATGTCTCCATTTTAAATACGGATAAGAAAACACTGCAATTCAAAGATTCTTCTCTAATTTCTTATGACAAACTAATTATTGCAACGGGTTCTAAACCGAATAAGTTTGGCTGGCCAGGTCAAGATTTAGAGGGCGTTATGGGCATGTATCACAAACAAGATTTAGACAATTTAGAAAAACATGCACCGAATAAAGAAGTTTGTAAGAGAGCGGTAATTGTTGGCGGTGGATTGATAGGAATTGAGTTGGCGGAAATGTTGAGAAGCCGAAAAATTCCGGTTACTTTTTTAGTGCGTGAAGCTAGTTTTTGGAACGGCATCTTGCCTGCACAAGAATCCGAAATGGTCAATGAACATATTAAAGAACATCATATAGATTTGCGTTTAAGCACCAATTTAAAAGAAATTAAATCGGATGAAAACGGCAAGGTAAAATCGATCATTATTGAAGAAACTGGCGAAGAAATATTTTGTAATGTTGTTGGATTAACCGCAGGTGTAACGCCAAATATTGATTTTTTAAAAGATTCTAAAATCGATATTAAAAGAGGTGTTTTAGTCAACCGGTTTTTAGAGACAAATATACCAGATGTGTATGCAATTGGTGATTGTGCCGAACAACACGAAGCTATCGGACAAAGGCGAAATATTGAAGCCGTTTGGTATACAGGACGTATGATGGGTGAAACTCTAGCACAGACAATCTGCGGTAATAAAAGAGAATATAATCCAGGACATTGGTTTAATTCAGCAAAATTTTTGGACATTGAATATCAAACCTATGGTTGGGTTTTTAGCGAACGAGGTAAAAAGGAAAATGAAACCTATTTTCAGTGGCAACATCCAAAAGACAACAAATGTATTACTATTTCTTATGATGAAAATACACGTCAATTTCTAGGAATAAATACCTTCGGAATTAGAATGCGTCATGAAATTTTTGATACATGGCTAACAGAAAATCAGTCTATAGAATTTGTTTTAGAATATCTGGCTGATGCTAATTTCGATCCTGAATTTTATAAATTGCATGAAGCTGAGATTTTAGCAAAATTCAATAAAGAAAATAGTACAAACATTCTTTTAAAAAAGAAAAGTTGGAAACGAGTTTTCGGCTACTAAACAGGATTAAGCATCAATAGAAATCTTTGAATTAAAACTCTTAACATAAAATTATCATTGTGAAATTTATAAAACAAACAGGTTTAATCATCTTTTTAATAGGATTAGCATTCTTTATAGGAATTATTTTTACAGGTTCATTCAGTTTAACCCCCCAAGAATTAGATACTTTTATTTCAGAAAAAGGGTATAAAAGTGAAGTCATAAAAGAAGAACTTTCTAAAGCTATTGTAAACCAAAAGGACTTAAATATTTTTGCTTTTTCAACTAAAGTAATCACTGCTTTTGAAACATCCAACAATCATTATGATGCCTTAATTAAAAAATACAATGCTGAAAAAAATTGGACTAAAAAAGGAGAACAGTATAAATATAAAATCTCTGGCAAACTGCGCAGCACAAGTTTTGCACTTGCAAAAAAAGCAGGTAAAGGTTTCGCTCCTAACAACACAGGATTGGCTTGGTTTTTAACTTTTGGTTTGGGTATTATTGGTGCATTGCTATATATCATTCCTGATGTGGTTTTATTAGGTAAACCCGGAATTAAAAACGATGGGATCTTTTTAAATGCAGCCACAAATCGTGGTTGGATTGGCTGGTTTGCTTTTATCTTTTTAGTTACTTTTTACATACTACTTTATTTCTATCCAGATTTTATCATTAACTGGGTGTATTTAGTCGATCCTATTAGCAAATCTATTAGCGGAAATCCTGCGAGTCAATGGTTTTTATATGGTTTTTTATATTGTACAGTTATGACTGTTATGGCAGTAAGAATGTATATAAAATACCGTAATAATAAGTACCAAATTTTAAGAACAACTTCTGTTTTGTTCTTTCAAATTGTATTCGCATTTTTAATTCCTGAAATTTTAGTTCGTTTTGATAAACCTTGGTACGACTTTAAAAATGCGTTTCCTTTAGACTATGATTTTTTCTTTAAATGGAATTTAGACGAATTACTTGCTAGTGGCACTTTTGGACTATTTATTTTAGTTTGGGGCGTTGTTTTAACAGTCGTGGTGGTTCCTGTAATGGTCTATTTCTTTGGAAAAAGATGGTACTGTTCCTGGGTTTGTGGTTGCGGTGGATTGGCGGAAACATTAGGAGACCCTTATAGACAGCTATCAAGTAAAACGCTACTTTCTTGGAGAGTAGAACGTATTGTAATTCATTCTGTTTTAATTTTTGTTCTGGTGATGACCGGTTTTGCCTTGTACACTTTCGTTTCTGGAGCAAATCAGGTTATTGGAATCAAAACGCAAACAATTCAAGATATTTATGGCTTTTTAATAGGATCTATTTTTGCCGGTGTTATTGGTACTGGATTTTATCCAATTTTCGGAAACCGTGTTTGGTGCCGTTTTGGTTGCCCTTTAGCAGCCTATTTAGGATTTATTCAACGTTTTAAATCACGCTTTAGGATTACAACAAATGGTGGACAATGTATTTCTTGTGGAAATTGCTCTACCTATTGTGAGCAAGGTATTGATGTAAGGGCGTATGCACAAAAAGGAGAAAATATCGTAAGATCTAGTTGTGTAGGATGTGGTGTTTGTTCTGCTGTTTGTCCAAGAGGTGTTTTAAAACTAGAAAATGGTCCTGAAAATGGAAGAATAAATCCAACAGAAATTTTATTAGGAAATGATATAGATTTAATGGGATTGGTGAATAAGAAATAAGTTCGCAGTAAAAAAATCATCAGTTGGCATTAGGAGTATTCAGTTACAAATTTATCTTTTAAACGCTGTATTCTCCTCAATAAATCTTTATCAAACAACTCTAAAAAGGAATACACTTTTCGTCACCTTTATTTTTTGCTAAAAAAGTACAATTTCGGAACAAAAAAATATTAAATCAAAAGTGAACTTAAAGAAGAAGGTTGGGGTCTGAATCATATAAAAACTGATTACTGGAAATTATATTAGAAAAATGGAAACATCAAAAAACAAGATCCTTTAAAAACTAATTTAGCAACGAAATATTGGTACTTTTACGCCTAAAATTCCGTAGAAGAAAAAGAAGGTCTTTTTAAAAATGATAAAAAAAATAATTAATGTTTGGTTTGTGATAAAAAAGAGTGCAAATCATGAGTGTTAATTAACAAATAATCTAAAAATAGTTATTGCTTAATATGTCGAAAAAGAAAATTAGTGAAAGCCTCGAAGTTTAAAGAAGGTAAATAAATGGACGGATTTTTCATCTTACGGAAAAGAGAATAGTCTAAACGATTTAAGACAATGAAAACTATTATTAAAGTAATTATTCCCGCTTATAACGAACAAGATTCTATTGGAAAGGTCATCAAGGATATACCTGAAATTGTTGATGAAGTTATTGTCATCAGCAATAATTCTACAGATAAAACAGAAATCAATGCTAAAAACGCTGGCGCAACTGTGTTATCAGAAAACAAAAAAGGCTATGGTTATGCTTGTTTAAAAGGAATGGATTACATTTCAAAACAAGAAGTAAAGCCAAATATCCTAGTTTTTTTAGATGGAGATTATTCTGATTATCCAGAACAATTAACTGAAATTATTACGCCTATTTTAAATGATAATATTGATTTTGTAGTTGGAGCTCGGGTAAAAGAATTACGAGAACATGCTTCTATGACTCCTCAACAAATTTTTGGTAATTGGTTAGCAACTTTTTTAATGAAACTATTCTTCAATGCTAAATTCTCTGATTTAGGTCCTTTCAGGGCCATTAAATACACACAATTATTAGCCTTAAACATGAGGGATAAAACCTATGGCTGGACGGTAGAGATGCAACTCAAAGTTTTAAAACAAAAAATGAGTTATTTAGAAATCCCTGTAAAATATAGAAATAGAATTGGAGTCTCAAAAGTTTCAGGTACCGTAAAAGGTTCTATATTTGCGGGTATAAAAATCCTTGGTTGGATTTTTAAATACAGTTTTAAATGATCCTTCTAGCAAATATAATTATAATCATTTATACGATCTGTCTCGTGTTAATTTTCATTTACGCACTGGCACAGTTAAATTTGCTTATAAACTATCTAAAATACAGAAATAAAGAAGATAACTCTCCTAAACTTGATTTTAAAAACCCTGATGAAATTCCTTTCATTACAGTTCAGTTGCCTGTTTTTAATGAGTTGTATGTAATGAAACGGTTACTCATAAATATTAAAAAATTAGAGTATCCAATTGAAAAATTAGAAATTCAAGTATTAGACGATTCTACTGATGAATCGGTAGAAATGACCGCAAAACTCGTCAAAAAAATTCAAGAAAAAGGCATTGATATTCAGCATATTAGAAGATCAAATAGAAATGGATTTAAAGCAGGAGCTTTAAAAGAAGGCCTTACAACAGCTAAAGGTGAATTCATTGCAATTTTTGATGCTGATTTTTTACCAAAAAAAGATTGGCTATTACAAACCGTTCCCTATTTCAAAGATCCAAAAATTGGTGTTGTGCAAACAAGATGGGGGCATATCAACAGGAATTATTCAGCACTTACTAGAATTCAAGCTTTTATGCTTGATGCTCATTTTACACTAGAACAAGTGGGTAGAAATAGCCGAGGTCATTTTATCAATTTTAACGGAACTGCAGGAATTTGGCGTAAAGAATGTATTTACGATGCTGGTAATTGGGAAGGTGATACGCTTACAGAAGATATCGATTTAAGTTATAGAGCGCAATTAAAAAACTGGAAATTCAAGTATTTAGAAAAGGTAGAAACACCCGCAGAATTGCCTGTGGTTATTAGCGCCGCAAGAACACAACAATTTAGATGGAACAAAGGTGGTGCAGAGAATTTTCAGAAAATGATAAAACGTATTGTTACGAGCAAAAACATCTCTGTCAAGACAAAAATTCATGGCATATTGCACTTGTTAAATAGCTCAATGTTTATCTGTATTTTTTTAGTAGCTATTTTAAGCATCCCTATGCTCTATATTAAGAATGAATATGGCCATTTAAAAAATTACTTCTATGTAATGAGCTTTTTTATTGCAAGCTCACTCATCTTTTTTGTCTGCTATTGGCACATGTATAAAAATATTTATGGCAGTGGTTTTGTAAAATTCTTAAAATATATTGGTGCATTTTTCACCTTTTTCTCTGTTGCTATGGGCTTTTCTTTACACAATACAATCGGAGTTTTAGAAGGTCATTTCGGTAAAAAAAGTGAATTTGTAAGAACACCTAAATTTAACATTACGACCATAAAAGATGCTTGGAAAACAAATAAATACATCAAAAAGAAACCCTCTTTTCATGTGATTTTAGAAGGTCTATTAGCTATTTATTTCGTTTTCGGAATGTATAGCGCATTTATTGTTGGCGATCAAGGAGGAGATTTTGGTTTATTTCCTTTTCACTTTATGCTTTTTGCAGGATTCTCTTATGTTTTTTTTAAATCTATTTTTTCAAAAGCATAATGTCTTTTTTCAACAAATACAAAAACGCCTTACTTCTATTTTTAAGTATAATTTGCTATTTTATATTTGCCTATTTTACAGAAAGAACTGAATTTACCAAAATAATTTTTTTATGGCTTACAGTCTTTGGGTGCTTTTATATGTTGGTAAAAAGCAACCAAATATCATTCAAAAAATTAATTGCTATTTCTGTTATTTTTAGGTTGATATTTCTCTTTGCAACACCAAATTTATCACAAGATTTTTATCGATTTATTTGGGATGGACGCTTGATTTTTGAAGGAATAAATCCGTATTTATCATTACCTAAAACCTTTATACAAGAAAGTTTAAAGCCTGTTTCAGAAACTTCAGTTTTATATGAAGGAATGGGGAACTTAAATGGAAGTCACTACACAAATTACCCTCCTTTAAATCAAGTGTTTTTTTTCATTGCTGCCCTTTTTTCTAGTAAAAACATTTTTGGATCTATCATTGTTTTAAGATTGATTATAATTCTTGCAGATATTGGTATTTTATATTTTGGAAAGAAGCTTTTAGAGAAATTACATCTTCCTATAAAAAATATTTTTTGGTATATTTTAAATCCGTTTATCATCATAGAAATGACAGGTAATTTACATTTTGAACCTGTAATGCTATTCTTTTTGATCTTTGGAATGTACAAGCTGTATGAACAAAAATGGATTTTCGCGGCCATTCTAATTGCCTGTTCTGTTTCTGTAAAATTGATTCCGTTGTTATTTTTACCTTTATTTTTTCAATGGTTTATTCCAATTTATAAGAAAATCGAAACAAACAAAATGAAATGGTTCGGATTTAAGTTCCAACCAAAAAAAATACTCAAATTATCATGTTTTTATAGTATTATACTTCTAATAAACCTCCTATTATTCCTTCCTTTTTACTCACAAGAATTAATTGATAATTATTCTAGCTCTGTTGGGCTGTGGTTCAAAAATTTTGAGTTTAACGCTAGTTTCTATTATATATTTAGAGAAATTAGCTATTTATTTAGAGGGTACAATGAAATTGCCACAATCGGTAAAATTACACCTATACTTACTATTATTTTCTTATTAATTTTAACTTTTTTCAGAAAGAATACATCTTTAAAACATCTATTTACAGCAATGTTATTTGGTTTATGCTTTTATTATTTTACAGCCACAACTGTGCATCCTTGGTATTTAGCGACGCCAATAATACTATCAGTTTTTACAAAATATAGATTCCCAATTATATGGAGTTTTGTTATTATTTTAAGTTATCAAGCGTATAAAAACTTACCTTGGCAAGAAAACTTGTGGTACGTGTCATTTGAGTATTTAATCGTTTTTATGTATCTAATTTATGAAATAAAAAACAAAAAAGACAAAAATCAGATAATTTAATAATTTCTTAAAAATAGAATGGGTATATTTTTATACCTTACCAGCTAACTTTTTTTTTATGAAAAAACTTACAATCAAGGATATTGCCAGAGAGTTTAAGGTTTCTATTTCTACGGTTTCAAAAGCCTTAAATGATAGCTACGAAATAAGTGAAGCCACTAAAAGTAAAATTCAAAAGTATGCCAAAGAGCATAACTATAAACCTAACTTTAATGCATTAAGTTTAAAAAATAGAAGCACAAAAACAATAGGAATTATAATTCCTACAATGTTAAAATATTTCTTTGCACAAGTTTTTAAGGGCATTGAAAAAACAGCATTAGAAAGGGGTTATAAAGTTATTACCTGTATTTCAAACGAATCTTATACCAAAGAAGTAGAGATTATTGAGATGCTTTCTAATGGTAGTATCGATGGATTTATTGTTTCATTGGCAAAAGAAACAGAAATAAAAGGTGATTATAAGCACTTGCAAGACGCTATTGATAATGGTACACCCATCGTAATGTTTGATAGAGTTGCACAAACACTTAATTGCGATAAAATAATTACGGATGATTTTGACGGCGCAGAAAAAACTGTTGAATTTTTGTATAAAAATGGTCATAAAAGGATTGCTTTTGTCTCAACAATGAGTGATTTTCACATCGGAAAGCAACGTTTTTTAGGTTATAAGAAAGGATTAGAAAATGTTGGACTCCCCTTTAATGATAATTTAGTCATTAATATTTTTGATAGAGATTACAAAAAGTATGAGTCTATTTTAATTCCTTTTTTAGAAAAAAATAATATCGATAGTATTATTACAACTGGGGAATCTGCCGCTGTAGCCTCTATGAAAGCTGGTATAAAAACGGGACGTAAAGTTCCGGCAGACTTATCTGTAATTGCATTTTCTAACGGAATTTTAGCAAGACACTCTAGTCCAAAAATGACAACACTTAGTCAACATGGAGAACAAATGGGAGAGTCTGCTGCTAAAGTTTTAATTGATAAATTAGAGAAAAAAAATACAGATTCCCTCATCAAGGTAATTACCACAGATTTAGTAATTAGAGATTCTACAAAATAAATATGATCGATTTTTCTAAAGTAAAATTAGTAGTTTCTGATATGGATGGTACTTTACTAAACTCAAAAGGTGAAGTTAGCAACCGTTTTTTTGAACTTTTTAAAGAATTACAAAAACGCAATATTACCTTTTGTGCCGCAAGCGGTAGACAGCATAATAGCATCGTATCTAAATTAGATGCTATAAAGGATGAAATCTATGTGATAGCAGAAAATGGTGGAATCGCAAAAAAAGGAGATAATATATTACTTTCTAATTTCTTAAAACCAGAAAAAGTATTAAACCTGATTCCTGTTTTAAGAGAACTTAAAGGGACTAATATAGTGCTATGTTGCAATGATGCTGCCTTTATAGAAAGTAAAGACGCTCGTTTTATCGAGTTATTTCAAGAATACTATCATAGTTATCAAGTGGTTGACGATTTAATGGAAATGGCAAAAACAACACCTGTTTTTAAGATTGCTGTCTATCATTTTGAGTCTTCAGAAAATTTTATTTATCCTTTTGTAAAACATTTAAACGAACAAGTTTTACTAAAAGTTTCTGGTATAAATTGGTTAGATATTTCTGATGATAAAGCCAATAAAGGAGATGCGTTAAGACAAGTGCAACAACTTTTAAATGTGAGCAAAGCTGAAACAATGGTTTTTGGCGATTATCATAATGACATAGAAATGATACAAGAGGCTGACTTTAGCTTTGCAATGAAAAATGCACATAAAGATATTACAGCGCTTGCAAATTATGCTACCGAAAGTAATGATAATTTTGGTGTAGAAACTATTTTAGAAAAATTGGTTGGATCTTTGTAGTTGTTTCGTAAAAACATAAAGTGTTGTTTTCAAGAGAATACGCTAATACTTTTTGGGTGCAAGCTAGAGATGGTGATGATTTAAATTGGCGTAACGGCCCAAATACATCTTCTAATGACACAGGTGCAAATAGCGCACAAAGTGTTCAAACATTTATGTATCTAGAGGCAAGCCTTAAATACACAGATACAGACGAAGCCATATTATTAAGCCCAGTCTAAACCTTTAAAAATAAAAAGGATCTCTCCATAGAATTTTACTACCACATGCATGGTGATGATACAGGTCGTTTAATTTTAAAAATTAATACTGATAAAGATTCAAATTGAATTCCTATTTTTAATAAAAATGGAGAACAACACAATGCTATAAATAGCCCATAGACAGGAAAAACTATTCAATTAAATACGTATGCTGAAAACATTATTCAATTCCTGTTTAGAGCAATTAGTAAGGGCAGCAGCAAAAGTGATATTTCAATTGACAACATAACAGTAAACGGAAACGCCACATTATCTTTAGAAAATGATGAAATGATTGGTTTGAAAGTATTTCCTAACCCCGCAAAAGATTATTTAAAGATATGTTCTCCCGATACCTAACTAAAAACCATTACAATTTACACGCTTCTTGGCATACTTGTGCATCAGAAAGAAACTAATTTGACAAATTATAAAATTGATATCGCATTTTTAAAAAAGGGTATTTATTTCGTGCAGATTACAAATACAGACAAAAAAGAAGCTCAAATAAAACTAATTTCACCCCTTGTACTTGTCATTCTATTTTCTTAACAATAGACAAGTCCAAAGTTACCCTATCCATTAGATTAGCAAATAGAAGTAAAAAAAATCCGATAAAATCACACTGAAGAAACCTTATACAAATTGATTAAAACTTTAAATTAAACTCCAAAAGCAGAGAGAATTAATTTTCTAGAACCTCCAAAATTTCTATGTTCACATAGATAAACACCTTGCCAAATACCCATATTTAATTTTCCATCCGTAATTGGCACTTCAATAGAACTTCCTAACAAAGATGCCTTTATATGTGCCGGCATGTCATCACTACCTTCATAGATATGGGTATAGTAGCTTGCCTTTTCAGGAACCATTATATTAAAATGACTCTCGAAATCTGATCGTACCGTGGGATCTGCATTCTCGTTGATGCTTACACTTGCAGACGTATGTTTTATAAAAACCTTTAAAATTCCCTTTTCAATTTTTTTAATTTCAGGAAACTGATTTAAAATTATTTCCGTAATTAAATGGAACCCTCTTTTAAAAGGTTCTAATTGAAGCTCTTTTTGTTCAAAAATCATAGGTTCCCATCATAAGAAACGGTGCTTTGTCTTTCTCTATTTACCTGCAATTTGGTAACATCTGGTCTCGAATAATGCCCCACAACATCAAAGTTTTGACGCTCTTCTAAAACCCGATTAAAATCCAACGTTTCTATAAGTAAACCTTCTTTGCTGATAACGGGTTCTAGAATCCATTCTCCATCAGGACCCGCAATGCAAGAACCTCCATTTGCTAGAATATCTGGAGCATCTTTTACAATTTTATCATAATAAGGAACATCAGCAGGGAAATCTGATTTTGCCATTAAGCAAGAAACCGAAATTACAAAAGAACGAGATTCTCTGGCAATAAAACGTGTAATATCTTTGGTGTTATGATCGCTACCTGGCCAAACAGCAATGTG